>Ga0307426_1000375_pt1 | contig 30781 bp, 30 predicted proteins | sample SalMarWE160340MG_FD_202165 | JGI IMG/M metagenome (GOLD analysis project Ga0307426, IMG submission 202165) | Salt marsh sediment microbial communities from the Plum Island Ecosystem LTER, Massachusetts, United States - WE1603-40 | ecosystem: Environmental > Aquatic > Marine > Intertidal zone >...
CTCATCAGAGACGATGACCCATCCCTCGCAACGGTCCGCGCCGTTCTCGACGCCCTGAATCGCCGCCTGGCCCTCCTCGACTAGGAACAATCGGCAGCGTTGCGAAGTTGATACAGCTAGACTTAGATTTTCTATAAGGCAGCCATGGATTTCGAACGCTTCACCCACAAGGCCCAAGAGGCCCTCGCCCAGGCGCAGAAACTCGCCAAGCATGCCCGCTCCATCGAACCGGCGCATCTCGGTCTCGCACTTCTCGCACAAACCGACGGCATCGTCTACCCGGTCCTCACCGGCCTCGGCGTGCAATTGCCGGCGCTCCGCACCGCCTTCCAGGAGTACATCGACTCACTTCCGAAGGTGTACGGCGGCGAACTCTCCATGTCGCAGGCGCTCCTGCGCGTCCTCCAAGCGGCCGATGACCAACGGTCCGAGATGCGAGACGAGTATGTCTCGGTCGACCACCTGCTCCTCGCGCTCGCCGGCAGCAGTGATCCCGCAGGTGAGATCTTTCAGCGTCTCGGGGCGACACGAGAGGCGGTCCTGTCCCGACTGGTGGATGTGCGTGGGTCGCAACGTGTGACGTCGCAGGATCCGGAGTCGACGTTCAACGCCCTCGAGCAGTACGGCCGTGACCTCACTGCGATGGCCCGCAACCAGGAGCTCGATCCGGTCATCGGCCGGGATGAGGAGATCCGCCGTGTCATCCAGGTGCTGTCCCGCCGGACGAAGAACAACCCGGTGCTCATCGGCGAGCCCGGTGTGGGCAAGACGGCCATCGTGGAAGGCCTGGCGCGACGCATAGCCGACGGCGACGTCCCGGAGGGGCTGAAGCCCAAGCGCATCGTCGCCCTCGATCTCGGCGCGATGGTGGCCGGCGCCAAATATCGCGGCGAGTTCGAGGAGCGCCTGAAAGCCGTCCTGAACGAGATCAAGTCCGCACATGGCGAGATCATCACATTCCTGGACGAGATGCACACGCTCGTCGGCGCGGGGGCAGCCGAGGGTGCCATGGACGCCTCCAACATGCTCAAGCCGATGCTCGCCCGCGGCGAGCTGCGCATGATCGGTGCCACGACTCTCGACGAGTACCGCAGCCACATCGAGAAGGATGCCGCCCTCGAGCGACGTTTTCAGCCTGTGTTCATCGAGCCACCGAGTGTGGAGGACACGATCGGCATCCTCAGAGGCCTCAAGCAGCGCTATGAGGTCCACCATGGCGTGCGCATCACCGACTCGGCGATCGTCGCGGCCGCGGTTCTCTCCGATCGCTACATCACGGGCCGGTTCCTCCCCGACAAGGCAATCGACCTCATCGACGAAGCCGCCTCGAAGCTTCGCATCGAAATCGACTCGATGCCCGAGGAGATCGATGATCTCGATCGGCGCATCAAGCAGCTCGAGATCGAGCGGGCAGCACTCCAGAAGGAGTCCGACCAGGCCTCCAAGGACCGGCTCGAAGCGATCGAGAGAGACCTCGCGGACCTACGAGAAGAGATCGGAGCGCTCGACGCACACTGGCAGCTCGAGAAACGGGCGATCGGTGAGATCCAGTCCCTGAAGTCGCAGCTGGAGCAGGCCGAGGCAGACGCCGATCAGGCCGAACGTTCCGCCGACCTCGAGCATGCCGCTGAGCTGCGCTATGGAACCCTTCCGCGCCTCAAGGAGGAACTCGCCAGCCGCCAGGCGAACCTGGCCGACCTCCAGAAAACCAACCGGATGCTGAAGGAGGAGGTCGATGACGAGGATGTCGCCGAGGTCGTCGCCCGCTGGACCGGCATCCCCGTGGCCCGCCTCATGGAGGGCGAGCTGGAGAAGCTCGTGCACCTCGAGGAATACCTGCATACCCGGGTCGTGGGCCAAGACGAGGCCGTCACAGTGGTAGCCAACGCAATCCGCAGAAGCAGGGCCGGCATCTCAGATCCGAATCAGCCGATCGGGTCGTTCATCTTCCTCGGCCCGACAGGAGTCGGGAAGACCGAGCTCGCGAGAGCACTCGCATGGTTCCTGTTCGACGACGAGCGCGCGATGGTCCGGATCGACATGTCCGAGTACATGGAGAAGCACACGGTCAGCCGTCTCATCGGCGCGCCACCCGGCTACGTGGGATATGAGGAGGGTGGTCAACTCACAGAAGCCGTACGCCGCCGCCCCTACTCGGTGGTACTCCTCGACGAGATCGAGAAGGCCCACCACGACGTGTTCAACGTCCTGTTGCAGGTCCTCGACGACGGCCGCCTCACCGACGGTCAGGGCAGAACCGTGGACTTCACGAACACGGTGCTGATCATGACCTCGAACCTCGGGTCCGAGTTCATCGAACCGGACCTTCCAGAGGAGGTCGTGCAGCAACGCGTGATGGGCGCAGTGCGATCCTCGTTCCGTCCAGAGTTCCTGAACCGGGTCGACGACATCGTCGTGTTCCACCGACTCAGCAGGGAAGACTTGCGGCACATCGTCGAAATCCAAGCCGAACATCTGTCGAAGCGACTTCGGGACCGCCGAATCGACCTCGTGCTCACGGACGGTGCGCTCGACTGGCTCGCCGACCACGGGTACGATCCGATCTACGGAGCTCGACCGCTGAAGCGCCTCATTCAGCGTGAGTTGGGCGACCGCCTTGCGCTCGCCATGCTCGACGGTGAGATCAGCGACGACAGCACGGTGAAGGTAGAAGCCGGGCCCGATGGCCTGTCCTTCGCGTGATCCACGAACCTCTCGGCTACCTTGCGGTGCAAGGTTCCGACAGCTATAGTGCATTGCACGTTAGGAGGTTCATGGGCGTCGAACACAGCTCACAACTCCTCAAGGGTGCACTCGATCTCTGCCTGCTGGCGGTGATCTCGGAGGAACCGAGCTACGGCTACGAGATGGTCCGCAAGCTCCAACTTCGAGGGATGGCCTTGGTTAGCGAGGGGAGTATCTACCCCTCGCTCAGCCGGCTCCAGCGACAGGGGCTCATCGAGGGGTACAAAGTCGCTTCGAGCGAGGGCCCGAAGCGCAAGTACTACCGGATTCGCCCCGAAGGTGGCGTTCGGCTGGCAGAGTGGAGTGGATCATGGAGGGAACTGGTTCGAGGTGTCGACGCGGTGCTGAAAGGAGGTGCCCATGTCAACTGATGTGATCCAAATCGTCGAAGATTGCGAACGGTACTGGATCGAGACGGGGGTACCTCGACGCGCCGTGCTGGAGATGAAGACGGAGCTAGAACAGCACCTCAGCCTCGCCGCCGCCGAGGGCAAGAGCCCGGACGCGGTCGTCGGTCCTGACCTCGCACGCTTCGCGGAGTCGTGGGCCGAGGAGCAGCGCACACCGGTCGATGACCCGGCAAGAACATGGAGATCGGTGACCAGCGGCGCGAAGCGTCGCAAGCCTTCACGTCTCGGTGCCAGCCTGGTCTTCGTCCTGGCGATCGCCGTCATCGGCGTGTCTGTGGCAGTATCCAATGGAGGGAGTAACGAAATGGACAGGGAACTGTGGAGGTGGATCTGGATTGCCGCCGCCTTCGTGTTCGGCGTCGGAGAGGTCTTCACGGCCGGATTCTTCATCCTGCCGTTCGCCGTCGGCGCCGTCGTCGCGGCGATCCTCGCCTGGCTGAACGTAGCCGTGGGAGTCCAGTGGGCGGCCTTCCTGGTCGTGTCCTTCTTGGCGCTCATCGGCCTCAGGAGGCTTGCGCCGGCGGATGAACCGCAGCCGTCAGTCGGGGCCAACCGACTGATAGGCGGGGTAGGGAAAGTCCTCGAAACGATCGAACCCATCCACGATCAAGGCCGAGTCAAGATCGAGACCGAGGAGTGGCGAGCAACCACAGACGTCGATCGCATCGAGGAAGGCACGACGGTTCGGGTCGTCGCCGTGAGAGGAACCCGGCTCGTCGTCGAGCCGTTCGAAGGAAGGTAGCACCATGCCAGCATCAGTCGTCCTACTGATCGTGATCGCAGCGTTCGCGATCTTCTATGTGGCGAACGCAATCAAGATCGTGAGCCAGTATCAGAAAGGGCTCGTCGCACGCTTCGGCAAGTACCGGAGACTTGCCGATCCGGGCCTCAACTTCATCGTGCCGTTCATCGAATCGATGCAGCGAGTCGACATGCGAGAGCAGGTCGTGGACGTACCGCCGCAGGAAGTCATCACCAAGGACAACGTCGTTGTCACGGTGGACGCCGTGGTGTACTACCAGGCAACCGACCCGGTGAAGCTGAAGTACAACGTGGCGAACTTCATCCTGGCGGCGACCAAGCTCGCGCAGACGAACCTTCGTAACGTCGTCGGCGATCTCCAACTCGACGAAGCACTGACTTCACGGGAGAAGATCAACACGCAGCTTCGTCAGATCCTCGACGATGCCACGGACGTGTGGGGAACGCGAGTCGTACGTGTAGAGATCCAGCGGATCGAGCCGCCACCGGATGTCACCAGCGCCATGCACCGCCAGATGAAGGCGGAGCGAGAACGGCGTGCCGTCGTCACCGAGGCGGAAGGCCAGAAGCGCTCAGCGATTCTCCGTGCGGAGGGCGTCAAACAGGCACGAGTGCTCGAGGCGGAAGGCCAGGCCGAGGCGATCAAGCGAGTGGCCGAAGCCGACAAGTACCAGAAGCTCACGGTCGCCGAAGGTGAAGGACAGGCCATCGAGCGTGTGTTCCGGGCCATCCACACCGGAGATCCGACGCCCGACCTGATCACGATCCGCTACCTGGATGCCCTCCAAGGCATCGCAGATGGGAAGGCCACGAAGATCTTCCTGCCGATCGAGACGAGCGGCATCCTCGGCAGCCTCGGTGCCATCAAGGAGCTGTGGGCAGCGCAGGCCGACCAGCCTCAGCAACCACAGCAGTAGCGCTAGCAACCGAAGGGGTGGCGGATGACCGTCACCCCTTCAACTCTCGTCCCAACGATCTGCCGCGGCGAGGTCGATCACCGTCCAGGCCGAGCTGCGAGCTGCCTGCGAAGCACCCTACGGTGATCACCTGTGTGACGCTCCGCTAGCTCTCGCCCCAACGGAAGAAGCGACTGGCCAGCGTGCCGCACACAAGCAACAGCCCTACCAGTACCGCCACGTCGAGCATGTGCTCGCGCCAGGGCTCACCGAACCACATGCCCCGCAGCAGACGGACGGCGTAGGTGAGAGGCACGAAGGTGGAGATGCGGCGGACCGACTCTGGCATCACCTCGAGCGGCACGGTCGCCCCCGACAGGAAGATCATGGGGTAGAAGACCACCATGCCGATGATCTGGGCTGATCGGGCGCCGGGAGCCAAACCGGCGATCAGGTAGCCGCCGGCAAACAATGCCAGCGCACTCAGAACGAGCGCCGCTGCCAGATCGAGAACATGTCCGTCGAAGCGGATCCGATACAGGGCCCAGCCGACGGCCACCAGTGCGACCATCCCGAATACGGTCATCACCAGGTTGGTCAAGACGTCGGCAACGATGTACGTGGTCGGCTTGAGGGGGGTCGCCCGGAACCGTCGCAACACGCCTCGCTCGCGATAGCCGGCCGTCGTGATCGGCACGCTCATCAGCCCCACCGAGCCCAGGATCAACCCTGTGTAGGCAGGTATCGAGATGTCCATCGCCCCCAGACCCCCGAAGAGAGGGTCAGGGTCGTTGCCATAGATGGCACCGAACAGCACCAGCAGGAGCGGAGGGAAGGCCAGAGTGAAGAAGGCAGCGACCGGCTCGCGAACGTAGAGCTTGAGGTCGACCCCGGACAGTTGCTTCAACCCGCGCATCATGACTCTCGCATCTCCCGACCCGTCAGGCGCAAGAACACGTCTTCCAAACTCGGGTCCTCGGTGCGCACGTCCCGCAGACCGGCGCCTGCCGCTTCCGCCGCGTTCACGACGATGCTCACCAGGCGGTCTCCTTGTCCGTACACCACCGTGCGCTCGCCGACGCGCTCGACCCGCTCCACCAAGGGCAGTTCATCCAGTTTCAGGTCCGGGCAGTCCTGTTCGATGGCGAATGAGAGTCTGCGGTCTATCCCGAGGGACCGGATGAGCCCGGTCGGGCTTTCCAACGCGACGATCTTCCCTTGATCCATGATGGCCACCCGGTCACACAGGCGCTCCGCCTCCTCCATGAAGTGGGTCGTGAGGAATACGGTGCGGCCCTGTTCGCGAATAACCCGAACCAGATCCCACATGTGACGGCGGGCCTGCGGATCCAAGCCGGTGGTGAGTTCGTCCAGAAAGACCAATTCTGGGCGATTGACGAGCGCCAGAGCAATGAACAGCCGCTGCTTCTGGCCCCCCGACAGTCTGCCCCATGGCGTCCTAGCCTTCTCTTCGAGCCCGAGCAGGACAAGCAGCTCATCCGGCGTTTCGGAGGAAGGGTAGAAGGAAGCGAAGAGCTCCAGTGCCTCTCTCACCCGCAGACGGTCCGGCAGGTTCGACTCCTGAAGCTGGACGCCGATCCGCAGCCGCAACTCCTCTGCCTCCGATCCCGGATCCAGACCGAGCACCCGGATGACTCCCCCGTCCGGTCGACGCAGCCCCTCGATGCATTCGATCGCGGTCGTCTTGCCGGCACCATTGGGGCCGACCATCCCGAAGATCTCTCCCACCTTCACGTCGAACGTGGCCCCATCGACCGCCTGGACCTCGTCGTACCGCTTCCGGAGGTCTTCTACGATGATCGCCGTTTCCACAGTCCTCCTTCGCCAATCCTATCGACCCGGACTCGCGGACAGGGAATCCGATGATCGCAGGGGCAATAGGCCCGTCTCCATCTCGCCTTGTGCCGTCAAGAGCGGGACCTCCCCGCTTCACATCGATCAGGATCGGTCTGGCCTCAGAGCTCTCCCCACCGGTCTCCGACCGCGAGGTCGATCACCGTCCAGGCCATCGCCAGGGCGCCGTCCCGGATCGTCTTGTCGCCGCTGGGCGTGATCGTCGCGGCTGCGAACTCGGGCTGATGGTTGACGGCGTCGCCGGCGTCGATCGCCAGAAACGGATGGATCGCCGGCACCTCGTGGCTGACGTTGCCCATGTCGGTCGACCCCCCTGTGGGCATGTCGGCTCCACGAGCCATCGTCCTCCCCAACGCCGCCGCATTCTGCTTGAACAGCCCGGCCAGCACCGGGTTGCTGATCAGGTCTTCGTACGGGTGGCTGTTCTCGGCCGTCGACCATGTGCATCCGGTCGCCAGAGCAGCCGCTTCGAAACACGCCAGCACCCTCGCAGCCAGGATCTCGAGTCGCTCCTTCGTGACCGATCGGATGTACCAGGACGACCGGGTGTAGCTGGGGATGATGTTCGGCGCGTCCCCACCGTGAGTGATGATGCCGTGGATTCGGTCTGTCGGGAGGATCTGTTGCCGCAACGTCGAGACGTTCACGTATGCCTGGACGAACGCGTCGAGCGCGTTGATGCCCTTCTCGGGGGCACCGGCGGCGTGCGAGTCCTTGCCCCGAAACTCGAGATCGAGATGCCGTACCGCGAGCACTACCGGATCGAGTACGTCGTCAGGACTCGGATGGATCATCATCGACGCGGCGGCCCCTTTGTACGCTCCCGCGTTGATGAGGTCGACCTTTCCGCCTTTCATCTCCTCGGCGGGCGTACCAAGCACCGTCACCTTGATCCCCAGCTCGTCCGCGAGCGGCGCCAGCGCGAGACCCGCACCCAGCCCGGCGGTCGCAATGATGTCGTGTCCGCACGCGTGCCCCACACCTGGCAGGGCGTCGTACTCCGCGCAGATCACCACCTCAGGTCCATCTGCACCCGCCCGCGCGACGAATGCGGTGTCGAGCCCATAGGCCGGATACTCGACGTCGAAACCGTGCTCGGCGAGGTACCCGGCGAGTTTCGCCGACGTCTCGTACTCCTGAAAGGCGATCTCCGGATGCTCATACATCCAGTGGCTGATCCCCTTCAGATCTTCCTCGACCTCTGAGAAATGCTGTTCGGCTCGCTGCTTCAGATCCACGGGTGCACCTCCAGCACGCGACGCTACCACCGCCGCGGCCTCGCTACGCTGCGACCCGTGAAACGCTGGTACATTGTCCTGCTGCTCCTGTCTGCGGCGTGCTCGCCGGCAGCCGAGACGACGACTGCCACCGCTTCAACCACCGTTGCCCCGACGACCACGACCACGACCGTCGATCTGGTCGACGCGTGTCAACCTCCCGACTTCATCCCCATGGTTCTGCCGGCACGGGTCGCCGCAGACCGGTCGAACATCCCACAGGTGCCGCTCGACCAGTTCACGACGCTTCCGGGAACCACGATTCACATCTGGTCGGACCAGTCCGATCAGCCCGTGATGGTCGTCATTCGGGGAGCGCTCCCGCCCGTCAAGTGGATCGACACACCTGAGCACATCACGGTCCGAGGGATCGATGCAGCGTTCGGACCGCTCCCCGACGACGTGTGGGCGGCCGCCTGGTATGAGGGACCCGACACGTGCGACGAGTACAGCGTGGTCTTCTACCCGCCAGTCGATGTCGACGAGGCGCGCGCGGTGGCGGAGAGCATGACGGGAGGTTCGTAGCGCACGAAGTGCGCTGTGAACCGTTGTCGGTTCTGGGTTCTCGGTTCTCGGTGAGAACCCGCAAAGCGCTCACCGGGCGGAGCGGACCTTGGCTGCCAAGCCGAAGAGCATCCTCCGTACGGACTCCACCCGGTCCCGAAGGCGTTCGCCATCGCCACGGTTCAGATAGCCAAGATCCGTGGACAGTCGCACCTGGCAGTGCAACTCATTCGCGGAGCCTGAAGCGAAGTTGAGGAAGTGTGCGAACTTACCGCTCGACAGTCTCCCCGCCCCTTCGGCGATGTTTGATGGAACCGAGACCGCCGACCTGCGCATCTGATTGGCCAGACCAAACCGCTCAATCGATGGAAACCGGCTTGTCAGCGCATAGACCTCGAGTGCAAGCCCGTGAGCCGACTGCCACACCTCCAAGCGTTCGTAGTCCTGCATCCAGGCACAAGTACCACGAAGCGTGTGTCGTGGGAACCCATCCGGGCCCGCAGGTTGGAGAGCGGGCGCAACCTAGAAGCTCAACACCCACACATACCCAACGCAAGTCCCACCGAGAACCCACAACTGAGAACGCTCGAACGGCCCTGTCGTTCGAGCTAAAGGATCTGACTCAGGAACAGCTTCGTTCGGTCGTGCTCTGGTGCTTCGAAGAAGTGCTCGGGTGTACCGACTTCAACCACCCGGCCCTCATCCATGAACACGACCCTGTCGGCTACCTCACGTGCGAACCCCATCTCGTGGGTAACCACGATCATCGTCATGCCGGACCGAGCCAATTCCTTCATTACGTCGAGAACCTCCTTGATCATCTCCGGGTCGAGCGCGGAAGTCGGCTCGTCAAAGAGCATGATCTTGGGTTCCATCGCCAGTGCGCGGGCGATCGCCACACGCTGCTGCTGCCCACCCGAGAGTTGCCCCGGGTACTTGCGCGCCTGCTCTGGAATCTGCACCCTCTCGAGCATGCGCATTGCCAACTCCTCAGCCTCCCGAGCCGCCAGATGGCGCACCTGTCTCGGTGCCAACGCAATGTTGTCAATGACGGACAGATGTGGAAACAAGTTGAACTGCTGGAAGACCATGCCGGTCTCGCGGCGGATCTCCTGAATGTTGCGGATGTCGTCGGACAATTCCACTCCACCAACAACGATCCTGCCGGCATCATGCTTCTCCAGCCTATTGATACAACGAATCAGGGTCGACTTACCCGACCCGGAAGGGCCAATGACGACTACGACTTCTTGCTCACCCACCCGCAAGTTGATGTTGTGCAACGCCTGGAAAGTGCCGAAGAACTTGGACACGTCCTGCACCTCGATCAAGGGCTTCCGGGCCTTGATCTCTGTTGCATCCGCGAATACCTCGTTCTCGCTCATCGTTCTCCAACCCCCAAACGTCCTTCTATCCGACGGCTTTCTCGAGACATTGTGTACGACCCAACCCAGTAGATCAGCCCAACGAATGGCAACGTCACCGACGCCAGCCCCTGCCCGAAGAAGCTGGGCTGAGCATTGACGATCTTCGAGACGCTCAACAACTCGAGGATTCCCACGATCGACAGCAGCGACGTGTCCTTGAACAGACTGATGAACTGCCCCACCAGAGCCGGGATCACCGCCCGCAGGGCCTGTGGCAGGACGATACGGCGTTGCGTCGTCCACGTTCCCATCCCGAGGGCCAAGGCAGCCTCCATTTGACCCTTCGGCACGGCTTGGAGCCCGCCGCGAACGTTCTCCGCCACGTATGCGCCGCTGAACAAAGTGATCGCGATCAGCACCCTCGTCACCGAGCCAGGGTTCAGACCCCTGGGCAACAGAAACCGAAGGGCGAACATCCCCATGAGCAGCAGAGTGATCAGCGGCACTCCTCGCACGAACTCGATATACCAAACGGACAAGAACCGGATCGCCGGAAGCGACGATCGCCGCCCAACGGCAAAGAGCACGCCGAGTGGGAAGGCAAACAGGATCCCAAGCGCCGATACGACAACCGTGAGGTGGAGTCCGCCCCACGAATCCCAGCCCTTTCCACCGAGCACCACGAGAACGGCAAACGCCGAGACGAGCATGAGTACCGCAACGAAGAATGACCAGTTGCGTCTAGAGGCGGGCAAGACAACTCCGCAGGCGAAAGCACCAAGTCCCGTGACCCCCATCACGATCGTCAGCCCGGTCGGTACCCAAGTCCGGCTCAGGGAGAGCAACACCAGAATGAGCAGAAGGATCGGCCAGAACCGTTGAACGACCTCACGCGGTCGCGACCCGCCGACCGGGAGCCCCGCCTCCTCCAGACCAGCCTTCGCCGAACCGCGAGATGCCCCGGCGGCCAGGCCAATCGCCGCAACAATCAGGGAGTTGGACACCCATACGCGCCACAGCAACTCGCGCGGAAAACGGCCCACCATGAACAGTGTCAGGTTCGTGACAATGATCTGGAACTGTGCGTGCAAGAAGAAACGAACCAGAGCCACTCCAGCGAACAGAAAGAGCCCACCGAAGATCAGGGTGAAGAGGGTGTTCAGCCAGGTCGAGAACAGGTTCTCCTGCACCCACAAAAGCGCCGGGCCACGGCGGCGAGTGGAAGTGGTGCGGGAAGCCACTACCGAGTCACAAACTGGAGACGACGATTCAATATGTTCACCAGCGCCGAGATGGTCAATGAGAAGACGAGGTAGACGCCCATCAGTATGAGGATCATCTGGGGTGCCGGATACCCATTGCCGATCGCCTGGAACGTCACCAGTGTCACCTCGGCATAGCCCACGGCGATCCCGAGCGACGTGTTCTTCGTGAAATTGAGGAACTGGTTGATCATCGGTGGGATGGCAATCCGGAATGCCTGAGGGAGCACGACAAAGCGGAGGCGCTGGAACCTGGTGAGGGCGAGCGCGTTTGCTGCTTCAGTCTGGCCTTTCGGAACGGCGAGAATCGAGCCTCGAGTGATCTCGGCAACGTGGCTGGCCGTATACATTGCCAGCGCGACCAGTACCGCGACGTAGGAGGCGCGCGCAGCCATACCTCCGACCACTATCCGGTCTCTCACTTCGGGCAGGCTCACCTGAAACGGCGTGCCGATCAAGAAGTACGCACCAATGCCAACGCCAACAAGAAAGGCGCTACTCCAGAGCACCCGATGGTGCGGCGCGCCGGTGCTGTCGAACCGCCGAGTTCGCCAGACCCATATGCCGGCAGCCAGCACGAGCGCGACGGTGAGCACGAGAAGGTAGAGACCGCTGCCCTCTCGAGGAACCAACCACGGGACGCCCAACTCGCGGTTGCTGACCACGAGCACTCCCAGGGGATGGAGGGCATTGTCGATCGTCGGCAATGGAAGGAGTACCGCATTGAACGCAATGAGGATGACAAGCAGCGGAGGGATGTTTCGAAGTGTCTCCACATAGACGCTTGCGGCTTTCCGCACGAGCCAGTTGGACGACAGCCGCGCGATACCGACAACAACCCCCACGACGGTCAGCACCGGCACACCAACGATGACCAGCGCCAGCGTATTCTTGACACCAAGAAGAATCACGGATCGGACCGGCTGGCTCGCCTCGAAGCCACTACCAGCCACATTGACACCAGCAGGTCGTGCAAGGAATTCGAACCCTGTGCCAATGCCCTGGGCCCGGAGGTTGGTGACCAAGTTCCTGTAGAGATAGCCCAGAAACGCGAATGCTGCCGCCACGGCCACGACCTGAGCGACGATACGAAGCGTTCCCACATCCCGCCACCACACAGGACGCGAACCGACTGTCTCAGTAGTCACAACTTCCCCTGTCAGCGGTGTGACCGGCTCGCAGACCGGTCACACCGCGATGTCACTGCCTACCGGTAGGGAGGCGGGTACATGAGACCACCGTGCGTCCACAGGTCGTTCAAACCCCGCGAGATCCCGAGAGCAGTGTCGGGGCCCACGTTGCGATCAAAGATCTCTCCGTAGTTCCCCACAGCACCGATGACCTTGACGGCGTAGTCGGCCGGTAGACCGAGACCAGGATCGAAGACCGTCGTCCCGCCGTCGCTCGATGGAGTCGGCTGCCCTAGGAATCGCTTGATCTCGACGTTGTCTCCGGAGTAGGAAGCAACGTTGCCCTGCGTCAGACCGAACTCCTCCCCCTGAATTGTCGCGATGACGATCCAGTTCACCGCATCGGCCCACTTCGAGTCACCGTCGCGGACAACCGGTCCGAGAGGTTCCTTGGAAAAGGTCTCGTCGAGAATCCGAAGCGCGGCCGGACCACCCTCACCGTCGGGCCAGTTGGACCGAACGCCGGCAAGCTGCGACTTGTCCGATGTCCATCCGTCGCATTGTCCAGCAACGAACGCGTTCCGAAGCTGGTCATTGTCGTCAAACGTCAACGGCGTGTACGGGATGCTGTTGAACCGAGCCGCAAGGTTCAGTTCCGTTGTCGTACCCGACAGGACGCAGATCGACGTGTTGGCCATGTCCTCCAGGGTCTGATACGAGCTGTCGTCCCGCACCATCATGCCTTGCCCATCGTAGAAGGTTGTGGTCAGGAAAGTCGCTCCCTCCGACCCATCCCTCGATGCAGTCCAGGTCGTGTTGCGAATCAGAACGTCAATCTCGCCTGACTGAAGCGCAGTGAAACGCTGCTGTGCTGTGAGGGGTTTGAACTCCACAGCATTCGGGTCGCCGAGTACGCCAGCCGCGACGGCGCGGCAGAAGTCGATGTCAAAACCCGAGAATTCACCTGCGGAGTCCACGAAGCCGAAGCCCGGTACCGCATTGTTGACGCCGCAGAGCAGCTTCCCGCGAGCCACAATGTCGTCCAGCAATGACTTCTGTGCAGTGGCACCACTATCGGTGCTCGAACACGCAGCAGCGACCATCGCAAGAACGACCACTAGTAGTATGATCTTCTTCGCCATTCGACCTCCACCTCTCCAGTAGACGGCGGGAAACCCGCTCACTACAACCTAGCGGCGGGGCTTTCCCCACTTCAACTGGTAAATCGTCGGCGACCATGTTTGCTCGGTTGCTCGGAACTCGTCAAGTGATCAAGGCTGCAATACGGTGGGCCAGCGAGTCCGGGTCCATACGGATCGATTCGAGGACTCTTGCCGCAGAGCCGAACGGCAAGAAACGGTCGGGAAGACCGATCACATGGACCCTGCCTGCGAGGCCATCCTCGCTCAGGATCTCCATCACGCCTTCTCCGAAGCCACCCGACAGCACATTGTCCTCGATCGTGACAACGTGAGGAACGCTCGCTGCCCACTCGCGAACGCGCGGATCCATGGGTTTGACCCACCGTGCGTTGACGACACCGACCGACAGGCCGCGCTGCTCGAGGGCGATCGCAGCCTTCGCCGCAGACTCCACCATCTTCCCTACGGCGAAGACAACAGCGTCCGTGCCGGAGCGAAGCTCCTCCCACACTCCGACCTCTATGGGTTCGACAGGGAGGCCCGGCAGCGAACCTGCCGCGCCTTTCGGGAATCGAATCGCCATCGGTCCCTCCGTCTCGAGCGCCGTCCCGATCATCGCGCAGAGTTCGGTGGCATCCGACGGGGCGCCAATCGTCATGTTGGGGATCATCCGAAGGTAGGAGAGGTCGAACGCGCCGTGGTGGGAGGCGCCGTCCGGTCCTGTCACCCCGGCCCTATCGATCAGGAACACGACCGGCAGGTCGTGAAGGGCAACGTCCATCGTGACCTGGTCGAACGCCCTCTGGAGAAAGGTCGAGTAGATGGCAACGACCGGACGAAGCCCTGACATGGCGAGCCCGGCAGCCAGGGCGACGGCGTGCTGTTCAGCAATGCCCGTATCGATGACCCGATCCGGGAACTCCTCAGCCATCTCTGCGAGCCCGGTGCTCGAGATCATCGCGGCAGAGATCCCGATGAGCTCAGGGTGCTCTCTCGCCGCGTGGAGCAGGGCCCTGCCCGCGATATCGGTGAGCTTCAGCTCGGAATTCTTGGGCTGACCGGTCGGAACGTGAAACGACCCGACGCCATGGAGTTTGTCCACCTCGTCACGGATCGCAGGCTCGTACCCTTTGCCCTTCTCCGTGACGACGTGCACAACTGTCGGCTCGTCGAACGTGCGAGCGTGCGCGAATGCCTCTTCGAGTGCTTCGATGTCGTGCCCGTCGATGACACCCGAGTACTTGAGACCCATGGCGTCGAATACGGTGCCTGGCTCGATGAGCTGCTTGAGGCCTTCCTTGAGCCGTCGGGCGAGCTCGTCGACACTCTCGCCGACACCGGGGATGCCTCTGAGCATCTTGCCGAGCGTCTTCTTGGCCCACTCGTACCGGGGGTCGAACCGCATGTGGGCGAGTGCGGCAATCCCGCCGACTGTTGGGGCGTACGACCGACCGTTGTCGTTCAGGACGATGATCAGGCGTGGTGGCTGCAGCACGGCGATGTGGTTCAAGGCCTCGTACGCCATGCCACCGGTGAGCGCGCCGTCACCGATGACCGCCACGGTGTAGGTCTCTGCACCTCGGCGAGCGACGGCCAGCGCGTTCCCGAGCGCGTAGCTGAGTGCCGTGGATGCGTGGCTGTTCTCCACCCAGTCGTGCTTGCTCTCCCTCCTGTTCGGATAGCCGGAGAGTCCGCCGAACCGCCGCAACCCGGAGAAGTCGTGACGACCGGTGATCAACTTGTGCACGTAGGCCTGATGGCCGACGTCGAAGATGATGCGGTCCCTCGGGCTGTCGAAACTCCGATGGATCGCGAGGGTGAGCTCCACGATCCCCAGGTTCGGCGAGAGATGCCCGCCCGTATTGCTGATCTGATCGACGAGGAACGAGCGGATCTCCGAACTCAGCTCCGTGAGCTGGTCGTACGACAACTCCGCGAGGTCGCGGGGACCGTGGATCTGTGCCAGGAGACCATCACTCATCGACGTCCTCAGGATCAGGGAACGATGGTCAGACTAGTGGCGATTCAGGCGGAAACCCTCAGAACGATGTGCGACGAGCGTGTCAGTCGCGTACCATCGGAAGAAGCGTGCTCTGCACGCATGGAGGAAGGAAGACCAATGAAGCGACTGAGAGGCATCCTGTTACTTGCCGTTGTGATCGTCCTCGTGGCAACAGCGTGTGCGAAGGGAGCAAGCGGCGACTACAAACTGGTGAAGCCAGACACACTCACGGTCTGCACCGATGCGCCCTACGAGCCGTTCGAGTACCAAGACGCGAATGGAAACTGGACCGGGTTCGACATGGACCTGATTTCCAAGATCGCCGACGGCCTCGGGCTGAAGCTGGAGGTCACCATCCAGCCGTTCGACGGCATCTGGTTGCAGCCCCAGGCGGGAGCGTGCGATCTGGTGGTTTCGGCGATGACGATCACGCCGGAGCGATCGGCCGCAGCGCTCTTCTCGGACCCGTATTTCGACGCCGATCAGTCGCTGTTGATCCGGAAGTCGGATGAGGGAACACTCACCTCGCTGGCCGACATGGCCGGCAAGACGATCGGTGTCCAGACCGGAACCACAGGAGAGATCTACGCCCAGGAGAACGCGCCGGCAGATGCGACACTCAAGTCGTTTGATGAGCCCGCCGCAATGTTCCTTGCACTCCAATCGGGCGATATCGACGGCATCTTGCAGGACTTCCCCGTGAACTTGGACCGGGCCAATCAAGACCCCACCAATTTCGTGGTGACCGAGAAGTTCGCCACAGGAGAGCAGTACGGTTTCGCGACGAGTAACGATCGCACCGCTCTGATCGACGCTATCAACAGCGAACTGAAGAAGCTGAAGGACAACGGTGGTTACGACGAGGTCTTCCAGCAGTACTTCCCTGGCGGATGAGCCACACCATCGCAGGCATGACATGGGGGAGACCCGGTAGGGTCTCCCCCATCACTTGAACGGAGGAGAGGTGAGCAAGCGACAGAAATCCAGGCTCATACGGATCGCGATCTACATCGTCACAGTCATCTTCTTGGCATTGGTAGGACGGGCCATCGACTGGCCGGTCCTCAGAGAGGCGCTCTTCAACTGGGAGATTGCGAAGGAACAGTTCCCGCGAGTGATCACCATGGCTGCTCGAAACACGTTGATCTTCACCGCCATCGGTTTCACTGGGAGTCTGGTACTCGGACTGGTGCTGGCTCTGATGCGTCTGTCGTCGATCCGCCCATACAGGTGGTTTGCGTCCATCTACATCGAGACATTCCGAGGGTTGCCTGCACTGCTCACGATCTTCCTCATCGGATTGGGGGTCCCTGTAGCCACCGGGCTGCGTATCCCCGGTGTCTACACGGCGGGTTCACTTGCACTCGCCATCGTCTATGGCGCCTACATGGCAGAGACGATCAGGGCGGGGATCGAAGCAGTACCGAGGGGCCAGATGGAGGCGGCACGGTCGCTTGGCATGACCTATGGGACGGCGATGCGAACGATCATCATCCCCCAAGCGTTCCGCATCGTGATCCCTCCCATGACGAACGAGTTCATCGCACTCCTGAAGGACACGTCACTCATCTCGGTACTCGGCGTCACCGATCTCACTCGAGAGCTGACCCGATTCGGAAGGGACGGCGTCATCCACCTCTTCAACGCCACGCCACTGGTCGTAGCAGGTCTCGTCTACCTCGCGATGACGGTCCCGATGACGAGGGGGGTCGCTCAGCTCGAGAAGCGCGCGGCCAGGGCAAGGTGAGAGGAGAAACCATGCCAATACCTCCCATACAGGTCGTCGACCTCCACAAGTACTTCGGGACGCTCGAGGTACTGAAGGGGATCGACTTCCAGGTCAATCACAGCGAAGTGGTCTGCGTCATCGGACCGTCGGGCTCCGGCAAGTCGACCCTGCTGCGGTGCATCAACCGCCTCGAAGAGCCGACCGCCGGCAAGATCTACATCGAGGGTGAGGACTTCACCGATCCGGATGCCGACGTCGACGCGCTGCGGACCAAGATCGGCATGGTGTTCCAGCGCTTCAACCTCTTTCCGCACCTCACCGTGCTCGCCAACTTGACCATTGCGCAGCGCAGAGTGCTGAAACGTTCCTCAGAGGAAGCGCAAGATGTCGCCGTCAAGATGCTCGAGCGCGTCGGCTTGACTGAGAAGGTCGACGAGTTCCCGATCCGGCTCTCAGGAGGCCAGCAGCAGCGGGTCGCCATCGCACGAGCCCTCTGCATGAACCCCGACCTGATGCTCTTCGACGAACCCACGTCGGCCCTCGACCCGGAACTCGTCGGCGAGGTCCTCGACGTCATGCGCAAGCTCGCCGAGGAGGGCATGACGATGATGGTTGTCACCCATGAGATGGGGTTCGCCAGGCAGGTTGGCGACAGAGTGACGTTCATCGACGGCGGTGTCGTCGTCGAAGAGAACACGCCGGAGGAGATCCTGATGAATCCGCAGCAAGAACGAACCCGCAAGTTCCTCGAAGCGGTCCAGCACTACTGAGCCTTGCTGAGCACCGCTAAGCAAGGCGTACCTGGTACGAGGCACAAGGTACGAGGTACGAGGTACGAGGTAGGGACCCGCCTCAGGCGGATCCCTATTTCGCTTTGGCTCGCCTGCTGATCGTCCTGGCGATGATCGTCAGGATCAGGATCAGCAGCATCAGCTCCAGAGAGCCTGCCCAGGCACGGGCGTGGGCGGCCTCGTACGGTCCGCGGGCTTCCGAGTAGATCAATAGCGGTAGCGCCGACTGGGGCTTCCCGATCAGCTCAGGAACGATCGTGAACGCGCCCAGGGCGGTCAACAGCAGCGGCGCCGTCTCGCCGGCTGCTCTCGCGACCGCGAGCATCGAACCGGTAACGAGACCGTTCGAGGCGGCCGGCAGTACGACCTTCATTACGACCTGCCATCGGCGTGCCCCAAGGCCGTAGGCGGCATTGCGGAGATCGTCTGGTACGAGTCTGATGATCTCCTCTGCCGACCGGGCGACGATCGGCAACATGAGCAAGGTCAGCGCCAACCCACCGGCAAGCGTCGAGAAGCCGAGTTTGCCCTGCACGAGGATCGCGTAGATGAACAACCCTACGAAGATCGACGGAACGCCCGTCATCACGTCGGTGAAGAACCGGATCAGCGGGCTCAGCTTGCTCTGTTTGTATTCGACGACGTACGTCGCCGCCCCGATGCCGAATGGGATGGCGAGGATCGAGGCGATCGCCACCATGTACACGGTGCCCACGAGCCCTTGGAGGTACCCGCCACCTGGGCGCCGCTGAGAGAACGGCTGCACCGAACTCAGGAACTCCCCCGACATTGCGCCGGCACCGCGCCGGATCACTTCGAAGAGGATCATCGCCAGCGGGATGACCGCCAACACCACCGCGGCAATCAAGACGCCATTCACGAGCCGGTCCTTGCGCTTGCGCCTCGACGCGTTCCGACCGGTATCCCTGAGCGATCTGGCCATCGAGACGCTCATAGGTTCTGTTCCTTCGCGAGGTGGCCGCCGGTCATCCACACGACCAGACGTGCTGCCATGTTCACGATCACTGTGATGACGAACAGCAACACACCCACGCCGATGAGTGCCTTCACGTTCTCCGGAGCCGCTTCCTGGAACGTCACTGCGATGATGCCCGCCATCGACTGACCCCCACGGAAGATCGAGTCGGAAATCCGCTGCGATCCCCCGATGAGCATGGCAACGGCGATCGTCTCACCGAGTGCCCGGCCCAGCCCGAGCATGGTGGCTCCGATGATGCCCGGCCGTGCCCTTGGCAGCACGACGTGTCGCATCATCTCCCAGCGGGTCGCTCCGAGCCCATAGGCGGCCGAGATCTCTGGTTCCGGCGTGTTCGCCATCACCTCTCTGGTGACGGCCATGATGATCGGCAGAACCATGAACGCCAGGACGACGCCCGCAGCGAAGTAGTTGTAGGTCACAACGGGACCGCCAAGGAAGGGGATGAAGGGGCCCAGCGTGCCGGCAACGAAGTCCATGATGGGCCGCAAGACGCTCGGAACGAAGAACAGCAAGCCCCACAGTCCGAAGACGACGCTCGGCACCGCAGCCAGCATCTCGATCGTGTAGGTGAGCGGTCCCGCCACCCTCTTGGGCGCGGCCTGAGTGATGTAGAGCGCCACCGCGACCGCCAGCGGCACGGCAATGATCAACGCAATCACCGATGTGACGAGCGTTCCGACGATGAACGAAAGCGCCCCATACTGCCCCGTGATCTCCGTTCGCGATGTTCCCGGATCCCAGACGGAACTCGTGACGAACGACCAGCCCTCGTGCCGGAAGACCGGCCACGCCTGGATGGTTGTCGAGATCAACATCGCAGCAAGAATGAGCAAGACACTGGCGCCCGCAAATCCGAGGATCAGGCGAAACGTCGTATCGGCACGGAGCCGTCCCCGCCGGCGTCCCGACAGACTGTCTGCTACTGCCACGCCCCTTCCTTTCACTCCGGAGGGGTCCCGGATGCCCGGGACCCTTCCGAGCTGTCAACTCTCGATCCGATCAGCCCTCCGAGTTGATCAGGTCGACCTTCGCCAGCGCCTTCTCCTGCAATGAGTCGGGCAGTGGCGAGTAAAGCAGCTCACGAGCGAGGTCGTCGCCGTTCTTGAGGTCCCAGGTGATCCAGGCCTTCAGCGCGTCGGCTTTCGCCTGGTCGTAGCCGCACTTCCACGCGAGCAACCAGGTCGCACCGGCGATCGGGTATCCCTCGCCGCCGACGTTCAGGATGTTGAACCGAAGGTCGTCAGGGATGGTGATGCCATCGGCCGCTGCAGCGGTCGACTCGAGCGTGGGCTCGATCGCATTGCCGTCGCCATTGACCATCTTGGCGATGGGGATGTCGTTCTCCATCGCGTAGGACAGTTCGATGTAGCCGACCGCACCTGGGTTCTGCTGAATCTGGGCGGTCACACCGTCGTTCTTCTCTCCGCCGACCGAGTTCGGTGCGGCCCACTCGACTTCTTTGCCGGCGCCGGGGCCGCTCTTCCACGCGTCCGAGACACTGCTCAGGTATGTCGTGAAGATGCTCGTGGTTCCGGAACCGTCAGAACGGTGCGCCACGATGATGTCCTCGTCGGGCATGGTGACGTCTGGGTTGAGGGCTGCGATCGCGGGATCGTTCCACTTGGTGATGGTGCCGAGGAAGATGTCGGCGAGCACGGAGCCCGACAGGGTCAGTGAGTCGAGTCCTTCGACGTTGTACGCGACGGCGACTGCCCCGAACACCGTCGGAATGTGAATCGGATCACACCCGCGTGCTGCCTGCGCCGCGGCGATCTCGTCGTCCTTGAGGAACGCGTCGGACGCGCCGAAGTCGGTCTGCTGTCCGATGAACTGCTCGACACCCCCGCCCGAGCCGATCGACTGGTAGTTGATCGACACGTCCGGCTCGACACTTTGGTAGGCGCCGATCCACTCCTGGTATATGGGCGCCGGAAAGGACGCTCCCGCCCCGAGCAAGTCGGCCTGCATGGATCCTGTTGTGTTCGTCGAGCCCACTGCCGTTGTGGCGCCGGATCCCCCACCGCACGCGGTGGATACCAACGTGAAGGCAATCATCAGAGGTATCAGCCTGAGTGGCTTCATTTCACCCTTCCTTGTTCTCAACCCGGGCCTTCGACGGCCCGGTCCATCCAAACCATACGCAGGCCACGTGACCCCCAACTTGCGGGAACATGAACGACAGGTGAATGTAGGGCGGGCTCTGCCCGCCCCACCGTTTTGGGTCTTCAGTTTTCGGTTGTCGGTAGGAACGTGCGCTGCCCGCCGTTCTTGAGTTGTTGGTTTTCGGTTATCGGTGAGAACGCAACCCCGGACACGGCGAGACCGCAGAGCGCGCGATCCCTACCGAGAACCCACAACCGAAAACGGTTTGAGGCCAGCGAGCTGGCCTCAAACCTTGGGTATCCAGAAACGGAATGTGGAGCCGACCCCAAGCGCACTCTCCACCTCGACCCCTCCCCCGTGGCGTTCTGCGACATACTTGACGATGGCGAGTCCCAGCCCCGTCCCCCCCGACCGTCGCGATCGTGCAGTGTCGACTCGGTAGAAGCGCTCGAAGACCCGCGGGAGGTCTCGTGCAGGGATCCCACTTCCCTGGTCGGCGACGGTCACGAGTGCACGGTCGTCATCCATCGACACAGCAACATGCACCGTCGAACCGGCCTCGGAGTAGACCCTCGCATTCTCCATGAGGTTCCCCACCGCGAGAGCAATCTCCCTTGCGTTTGCACGCACCTTCACCTCGACGAGCGAGGACTCCAGACCGATGCCCGACTCGTCGAACGCCGCTCGCCGGTCCTTGAACTCTGTCTCGACGATGGGCACCAATGAAACGACCTCCATTGCTGGACGGTCAGCTTCCAACCTCGAAAGGTCGAGCAGATCGGAGACGAGCGCAGCGAGTCGAAGCGCCTCGTCGTGGAGTCGCTCTGCGAAGGTCGCGGCAGTCTCCGGTTCGTCGGGTAGCGCGCTCTGGATCGTCTCGCTCGCGGCCAGGATCCCGGCAACCGGTGTCTTGAGTTCGTGTGATGCGTCGGCAACGAAGTCCTTCATGATCTCCGCCGCCTGCCGATTTGCAGTCACGTCGTGCAGGACGATCAATGCTCGTCGCTCTCCTACCGGTTTCACCGTTGCATGGAGCCATCTCGACGGACGTCCGTGTTCGAACACCTCGGTCGCAAGGGCCGCTCCCGACGAGATATGGCGAACCAGCCTTCGGATCGAGGCAGGGGCCCGGGTCATGCCGGCGCCGCCACCGTTCTCCAACATGCGACGGGCAGCATCATTGACCAGGTACACACCCCCCGCCGTGTCGGCGATCACAACGCCCTCCCCTAGGGTCGACAGGATCGAGTCGACTTCTCGATCCGACGCCTCCCTCGCTGACTGCACCGCCTCTGCGGTCTTGATGAGTGAGCCAACCGACGACGAGAGGCGCTCGAGGTCACTTCCGGCATGCCGCACGAAAGTGCCGCCGTGGGCAGATACCGTCGTCTCCACACGCTCACGAATGGTCCGAATCATCCGCACGTCTCGACGACCCGGAATCAACAGGACAAGACTGACCCCGATAGCGGCGACGGCGACTCCGATCCATGGTCGAACGACGCCCGCACCGGACAGCACGGCGACAATCGCTGCGACGATCAGCACCGCCGAAAGCTGCCAGAAGAGAGCCCTTCTAGACATCGGCGAGCTTGTAGCCGAAGCCCCGAACCGTCAAGATCAGCTCGGGCCTGTGAGGATCCTTCTCGATCTTCGCCCGCAACCTCCGGATGTGCACGTCGAGCGTCTTGGGATCTCCATAGAATGCCGGTCCCCACACCGTCTCCAGAAGGGTGCTGCGCGTCACCAACCGGCCCCTTTCGAGGAGCAGCATCTCGAGCAAGGCAAACTCCTTCGGTCTGAGCTCTACCTCCTTGCCCTCCAGCCTGACTTCGTGACGAACGGGATCCAACGTCAACGGCCCGGCCGTCAATACCACATCTTGCTCCGTGGCAACGGGGCGCCGGAGATTGGCCCTGACACGCGCTGTCAACTCGCGCATAGAGAACGGCTTCGTGACGTAGTCATCGGCACCAACCTCGAGCCCCGCAACGATGTCGGCCTCCGAATCCTTCGCTGTCAACATGATCACGGGCACATCGGACGTCGTACGGATCTGGCGGCACACATCCATGCCGGGCATCCCTGGCAGCATCAAGTCGAGGAGCACGATGTCCGGCTCGCGAGCCCTGAACGACTCCAGGCCCTGGATACCATCTAGCGCAACGTCCACTTCGAAGCCCTCCCGTTCGAGATGGAACCGGACCGAGGCGGCCAATGTCGACTCGTCCTCGACGATGAGAACACGATCAGTCGTCATCGAACTGCGAGAACTCCACGAGTTCCCCGGTGAGAAGAAAGGCGACCTGCTCGCCAATATCGACGGCTTGGTCGCCAACACGCTCGAGCGCTCTCGCAACCATGATCATCCTCACACCCCACTGCAGGCCCTGATCACCGAAGTCGCACGCCAGGACTCGTTCATAGATCTCACCGTTCAGTCGATCGACCGGATCATCCAGGCTGGGAAGGGTCTGAGCGAGCTCCACGTCTCGCTGCAAGAACGCGTCGAGTGCCGTCCTGATCATCGGCCGCACTAGATCACCCATCTCCTGAATGACCTCGAGCACCCCCTCGCTCATCGGCAGGTGGATAACAGAACGGGTCACCTTTGCGATGTTGACTGCCTGATCGCCCATCCGCTCCAACGTGACCACCATGTGCAACAGTGCAACCAGCAGGCGCAGATCGCCGGCGACCGGTTGCTGCTCCGCCGACACCACGAGCCACTGCCTGTGAGCGTCGAGGTACATCTGGTCCAACTCCAGATCCCGGGCGATGACCACTCCGGCCTCGTCGAGATCGGCCGTCACGAGTGCATTCACCGCCCGACCGACCTGTGCCTCCGCGCTATGCCCCATCTCGATCACAAGGTGTTCGAGATCGTCGAGTTGCTCGTGGAATCGTCGTCGCCCGGTCATCCGAACCGTCCCGTGATGTAGTCCTCGGTCTCTTTCCGGTTTGGGTTCGTGAAGATCTTGTCGGTCGAATCGAACTCTACGAGTACACCGGTCCTCGCGCCATCCTCGCGCACGTCGACGTTGAAGAAGGCGGCCCGGTCACTCACTCTGGCGGCCTGTTGCATGTTGTGAGTCACGACCACGATCGAGTAGTCGCGCTTGAGGTCGAACATCAACTCCTCGATTCGTTGCGTGGCGATCGGGTCCAGTGCAGACGCAGGCTCGTCCATCAGGATCACGTCTGGCTTCGTGGCGATCGCCCGAGCGATGCAAAGGCGCTGCTGTTGACCGCCGGAGAGCGCCATCGCCGACTGGTCGAGTTTGTCACGCACCTCGTCCCACAGTGCAGCGCGTTGAAGGGAGTCCTCCACGACGTCATCCAGGTCGGCGTCCATTCCCGCGAGCTTGGGCCCGAACGTGACGTTGTCATAGATCGACTTGGGGAATGGGTTCGGCTTCTGAAACACCATGCCGATACGCCTGCGCACCTCGACAGGATCGACACCGGCGGCATACAGGTCCTGACCGTGATACAACACCTGCCCTTCGATGCGCGCTCCTGGAATGAGATCGTTCATCCGATTGAGCGCTCGCAACACAGTCGACTTGCCACACCCGGACGGACCGATGAACGCCGTGATGTCGTTTGTTCGGACTTGAAGAGAGATGTCTCGAACGGCGGGGAAGTCCCCGTAGAACACGTGAAGTCCCTTCATGTCGAATACGACTCCCTGTTCGGTCGTGTCGGATCCGTTCAACCTGTCTGCTCCTTGAATTGGACGGACACGGTAGGAACGTTACATGGCCGGAACATCGCAGTGAGGTGAACGTCGAGTGAACGTGTCAGGAGGCCAGTACCGCTGCCGCAAGCCGTGGCGTGAGCAACCACCGAAGCTCACCCGTTCCGATGCGGACCGCGCCCCACGTTTCCGCGGGCAGATCGATCCTGACAACGGCGCCGGTCGCGAACGGGTGGCGACCGCCGCCGACCAACTCAGACAGCATGGTCGACCATGTGGGCTCGTGACCCACGATCATCAACCTGGTGGTCGTATCAGGTTCGGCGAGGACCTCCTCCAGAACCGTCTCGAAGCGGGTGTTGTACAGCCTGTCGGTCGCCCGGACCGGGCAGGTCCAGCCGCCTTCTGCAGCGGCCAGTCTGACGGTGGACTCGGCCCTGAGGGCGCTCGACGTGACCACCGACTCCGGAACCTCCACTGCCCGAGACAGAATCTCGCCCATCAACTTGGCCGACTCCTCGCCTCTGCCGTTCAATGGACGCTCGTGGTCATGGTCGAATTGCGCCTTCCAATCGGACTTGGCGTGGCGCATCAGCAGCAGGGTCTTCACCCTGCCAGGGTACCGTTTCGGTCACAAATCGGTATATTCGGTCTCAGGTGCAGCCGATAAGCGAGAACAGATGACGACCGAACTGGCACGTTTGATACACAACCTCGACGATCCGTCGTTGTATTTCAATCGCGAGTTGAGCTGGCTCGCTTTCAACGAACGGGTGCTGGAAGAGGCGCTGGATACGAGAAATCGGCTTCTCGAACGGGTCAAGTTCCTGTCGATCTTCGGATCGAACCTCGACGAGTTCTTCATGATCCGTGTCTCTGGGCTCCGTCGACAGCTCGAATCAGGTGTCCTCGAAGCGCCGGCGGATGGAATGACCCCGTCCGAGCAGCTCGCCGAAATCCGCAAGAACCTCCTGCCTCAGCTCGAAACGATGATGTCGTGCTATCACGACGACCTCCTCCCAGCGTTGGACGACGCCGGTATCGCGGTCGTGCCGTACGGCGAACTCAAAGGCAAGCAGCGCAAACTCCTCCGCCGCCACTTCAAACGACAGATCTTCCCTGCGCTCACCCCCCTTGCCTTCGATCCGGGGCGACCGTTCCCCCACATCGCGAACCTCAGCATGAACCTGGCCGTCCTTGTGAACGACCCCGAACGCGGAGAACTGTTCGCACGCCTCAAAGTGCCGGCCGTGTTTCCACGCCTCCTCAAAGTCCCCAGCGAAGAGTCGGCGGACAGGTACGAAACCCTCGGGCTGGTCGAGTCGACCAACACATTCGTGTGGATCGAGCAGGTAGTCGCCGCAAACCTCGATCTCCTGTTCCCGGGGGTCGACGTGGTGGCTGCGTACCCATTCCGACTCACCCGTGACGCCGATGTCGAGATCGAAGAGGACGAGGCCGCCGATCTTTCGGCGGCAGTCGAGCGGGGCGTGGGACTCCGACCATTCGGCTCGGCCGTCCGGCTGGAGATCGACCATGAGATGCCCGAGTGGGTCAGAGCGATGCTGATCAAGAACCTCGGCCTGGCACCGTATCAGATCTTCGACTTCGATGGTCCTCTCGGTCTTGCAGATTTCACCGAGCTGATGGCCATCGACAGGGCCGACTTGAAAGACGAGCCGTTCAAACCATCGATCCCCCCGGCGCTCACCGGCACGGACAACATCTTCAGTGCCATCAGACAGCAGAACATCATCCTCTACCACCCCTACGACTCGTTCCTGCCCGTCGTCGACTTCCTGCGCCAAGCCGCAAACGACCCGAAGGTACTGGCCATCAAGCAGACCCTGTACCGGGTGGGAGCCAACTCGCCGATTGTCGACGCCCTCCTCGAGGCCCGCCAGAACGGCCGTCAGGTCAGCGTGCTGGTCGAGCTGAAAGCCCGCTTCGACGAGGAGAACAACCTCGGTTGGGCGCGAGCACTCGAAAAGGCGGGGGTGCATGTCGTGTACGGGCTCGTCGGCCTCAAGACCCACGCCAAGATGACCATGGTGGTACGCAGAGAGTCGTCAGAACTGCGTCGCTACGTCCACCTCGGCACCGGCAACTACAACCCGGTGACGGCCCGCATCTACACGGATCTGGGCCTATTCACTATCGATGAGGACATCGCGGAAGACGTCTCCGAGTTGTTCAACGTGCTGACCGGGTATGCGCATCAGACGGCCTACCGCAAGCTGCTCGTCGCTCCGACCGCCATGCGATCCGAACTCCTGTCGAAGATCCAGCGAGAGACCGCCCGCCATCGCACCCACGGCGACGGGTACCTGGCATTCAAGGCAAACGCACTGGTCGACAAGCAGGTGATCCGGGCGCTCTATCAGGCTTCCCAGGCGGGCGTGAAGATCGACCTCCAGATCAGAGCTATCTGCTCGCTGCGCCCCGGCATCCCAGGGCTGAGTGACACCATCTCCGTCACCTCGGTGGTTGGACGATTCCTCGAACACACCCGCATGTACTACTTCCACAACGGCGGCGACGAAGAGCTGTACGTTGGAAGCGCCGATCTGATGCCTCGCAACCTCGACCGCCGGGTCGAGCTGCTGTTCCCTGTCGAAGGGTCGGATCTCGCGCTCATCCGCGACGGTGCACTCAACGTCCACCTCAAAGACACGGCGCAGGCGCGACTCCTCGGACAGGACGGGACCTATGACCGGCTCGACCGTTCGGGACTCGACAGTCAAGCGTGGATGCTCGACAACTGGGGGTTCCGAGTAAGCGATCCCGAAGTCGCCCAGCTTCACCCACCCACGGCCTGAGCCAGCACCTCTGCGTCGATGGAGTAGCTGAGCCGGCCGGGTGCAGTGTCGACCGGCACCCACTCGATCAGATCGACCTCTCTCGTGGGCTCGCGATTCTCGATGTTGCCGGAGAGGACATGCATCGTCCAGAACCGGACCACCTTGTGGCTGCCGCTCTCCACGTGGTACTCGACCTCCCTGAGGAACCCATCTAGGACGCAGATGAGCCCTGTTTCTTCTTCGACTTCCCGAAGTGCCGCTTCCTCGAATGTCTCGCCCTCGTCGAGCTTGCCCTTCGGGAAGCTCCAATCGTCGTACTTGGGCCGGTGCACGATCACGACCTTCCCATCCGCAACGATGACGCCCCCTGCAGCGCGGATCACATCCACCGGCGCAACCTCTTCCGATCGAGGTGATCGAATACGTTCCGCCACTGACCGAGCGCTTCAGCGCGGCGCGCCCACTCCACTCCTGCGAGCTCGCCCAGCACTACGGCGTGACGCGACGGGAGCCGTGCGCCAGTTCGCAGGAGAATCCCGTGGGAGATCGTTGCGTCGCGGTACTCACCCAACAGGTCCTGCAATCGCTCCGCAGTTGCCGCGAACCGACGTGCCCGTTTCCCCGCGACCGGTGCCACGAGCTCGGCGCCATACCGCACCCTCTTGGTGAGAATGCGTACGCGGTGCAGAGTCGGAGGATCGAGCTCCGGCCTCCGGGCCAGCTCGGCCAGTCGTACCCAGCGTTGCCGCACGAGCGGCCCCATGACGTCGAGCGGAGGCTTCTCGCCATCGTCTCGCACCGGCGGTGCACATACCCATGTCGCCAACTCGATGGTCAGGCGCGAGAACGCATCGCTCTCGAGATAGTGCAGGAGTTCATCCCACTCTGAGTTCCGACGCCGAGACCAGACGGACCGCAGTGCTTCGGCCGCCTCCGCGTCACTAGTAAGCCGAAGTTGGAAGACATCACGATCTCGTACCCTGCCGAGGAGCTGTCCTAGCTCCCGAAGATCTCTCCGCAACGGCTTCTCTTTGCGAAGCAGGGGTCCGAACGTCTGCAGGTTCGAACGCAACCGGCGAGTGGCGACACGCGCCTGGTGCACGGAGTGGTGATCCGGATGAGGGAGATGGACGAACAAGCGATCAACTGACGAGGCGAGCGAATGGGCAAGAAGATCGCTTGTCGTTGGATCCTCAGGCAGATCCGGGACGGTGATGTCCGGCCAATTCATCGCGCTCCCCTCCTGGCGACACTGACAACCCACGGAACAGAAACTCCTTCAATGCGCGTGTGACCTCTTCCATACGATCGGTTGGTCGCGGTTGAGTGATGAGGAATCTCGCGCCGGACATGATCAGATCCTGAAGGAGGCGACCAATCAGATCTACCGGCATGGAGCGGAGTTCACCGGCCCCGACTCCGGCGGAGTAGATGCGTCCGAACGCTTCCATGAACTCCGAGTGGGCGTCTCGAACCCGAAGCTGCGCTGCTCTTGACAGTTTGGGGATGTCCCGGTGGAGAATCACCCCGAGGGTCGGGTCCGTGGCGACGAACCGGACCATGCCGGTTGCAAGACTCGCCAGCTGCTCTGCGTGCGGTGCTGTCGGGTCGACCGACTCGACGAGTCGATGGAGCAGCTTCGGAAGCTCACTCTCCACGAGTGACACCACGAGATCCTCCTTGTCCGAGAAGTACTCGTACAGGGTGGTTCTACCGATGCCGACCAACGCGGCGATATCACCAAGTGACGTGTTCTGATACCCAAGATCGTGAAACAGCCGCTGTGCGGCATCGAGGATCTGCGCCCTGGTCAGCTCCTTGTGTTCGGCGATGTTCCCTGCACGTATCCGCGGCACGATGGCCCTTCTCTTTCGTTCCAATCCCATGTTATCGACACGTCGCGCCTGTCCCGCCTGGCAGACGAAGCGGTACCATCGTCCGCGGCATGCCGGCGACGATCATTCTGGGGACCCAATGGGGTGACGAGGGGAAGGGCAAAGTCACCGACTTCTTCGCGGAGACGGCCGATCTCGTCGTCCGCTACCAGGGAGGCAACAACGCCGGTCACACCGTTGTCGTCGGTGACGAGCGTTTCGCCCTTTCGCTCGTCCCGTCCGGGGTGATGAACCCGAACTGCACGCCGGTGATCGCGTCCGGGTGCGTGGTGGACCCCGGTGTGCTCCTCGACGAGATCGACATGCTCGCCTCCAGGGGGATCGACCCCTCGCGGCTGCGGCTCTCGTCGAACGCCCACCTCATCATGCCGTATCACCGCAAGCTCGATGCGGTGAAGGAGCGATATCTGGGCCGCCAGAAGATCGGCACGACCAAGCGAGGTATCGGACCGGCGTATGCGGACAAGTACGCCCGCCAGGGCATCCGCGTCCAGGACCTCTTCGACACCAAGATCTTCAACGACAAGCTGGATATCGCACTAGCCGAGAAGAACAAGATCCTCACCAGGGTCTACAACCAGCTCCCGATGGACGCACGGGAGATCGTCCGCGAGTACCAGGACTATGCGGAACGGCTGCGGCCGTACGTAGACGATACGTCGCTACTCGTCGCGTCTGCGATCGAGAGCGGCAGACATGTGCTGTTCGAGGGTGCTCAGGGCACCTTGCTCGACATCGACCACGGGACGTACCCGTTCGTCACATCGTCCAACCCGACCGCCGGAGGCGCCCTCACCGGGACCGGCATCGGTCCGAAAGTAATCGACAACGTGATCGGAGTTGCCAAGGCGTACATCTCTCGCGTAGGGACCGGCCCGTTTCCCACCGAGCTGGACGACGAGGTGGGAGAGACCATGGTGCGTGTCGGCGGCGAGTACGGAACCGTCACGGGCAGGCGACGCCGGTGCGGTTGGCTCGATCTGGTCGCCCTCCGCTACTCGGCTCGAGTGAACTCCCTCACCGACCTGTTCGTGACCAAGCTCGATGTCCTCTCGGGGTTCGAGACGCTGAGCGTTGCGACTGCCTACAGCTCGCTCGGCTCCCACTACACCGAGTTCCCACGACAGCAACGGGTGCTGTACAACTGTGCGCCGGTACTCCACGAGCTGCCCGGCTGGAAGGCGGACATCTCGGAGGTGCGCGATGCGGCCGGTCTCCCCGAGGAGGCGCTCGCCTACCTGCGATTCATCGAGAAGGACGCGGGAGTGCCTGTGCGTTGGGTGTCGGTTGGGCCCGAACGGAGCCAAGTGATCGACCTCAGGCCGAAAGCAGCATCCTGATCGCCAAGGCGACGATGACCGCGGCGCCGAGCACTCCCGTGGCGACCCTT
>Ga0307426_1000376_pt1 | contig 30746 bp, 28 predicted proteins | sample SalMarWE160340MG_FD_202165 | JGI IMG/M metagenome (GOLD analysis project Ga0307426, IMG submission 202165) | Salt marsh sediment microbial communities from the Plum Island Ecosystem LTER, Massachusetts, United States - WE1603-40 | ecosystem: Environmental > Aquatic > Marine > Intertidal zone >...
AAGCCCTTCGCTGTTCCGCTCCGCTCCACAGCTCTGGGCTTGAGCGGCGGGTACTGACCCTCGTCGAGGGGTCAAGATTGGACGCCGATCGCGGGTCAAGGTTCGGCGCCGATTGACAAATTCACGCATAAAGTCACGTAGCACCTGAGCAGCAGGTCTGTGTTGTGCGCGGCAGGTCTGGACGAACTCTTCACGAAGCTCGCGCTCGACTCTGATCCTTAGCCCCGAATCTTTTTCACTCATGAGAAGAGTGTATCCAGTGGATACACACGAAGTGTAGGCTGCGGCGCGTTGGGACCTCGCTGTTCTGTGGATAAAACCTTGTGCGAGGATAGAGCTGCGGTAAGGCACGGAAGTCGGTTCTTGCCACAAGCGCGCCACAAGCCGCAACGGGCCGAAAGAGACAATGGCGGATTTCTGCGGGTTACGGAGGATGCCTATTTTGTGGCGGAAATCGACGAAATTGGCTGGTTACGACAAATGTTTGGCTGGTAAGGTATTGATTTTATTGGTGGAGCGGGTGATGGGAATCGAACCCACGTCACTAGCTTGGAAGGCTAGTCAAATACCCTTGTTTTCTGCGGCTTGCGGGGGAGTCGCCACAGATTTGCCACAAGAAATATCGAGCAAATCCGCTGCGAAGTCTTCGGCCATTTGTTTTCGTGACTCTGCCCTGTCTTTCATAAGGTGACCATACACATTCAAGGTGATTTCTATTTTTGAATGACCCATCGTTTTCTGGATGGATTTCAGATCGGTTTCCTTCTCTATCAACTTGGATGCGAAGTAGTGCCTCAGAGCGTAGGGAGTGTATTTGGCCTGCCCAATAGTCTGGCTGCTAACCGTTTTCGTGACCATTAGCCCGGCCTCTTTCATCAATGGAATCCAGGCCCCTTCCCGGAAGTTGCCGAGAATAACGGGTTTGCCGGTTTGGGTTGGAAATATTAGGTCAAGCTGCGAGGCCGGGCATCGTTCCTTCCATTCAAGCAGCATGTCAGTGACCACCGCCGGCAGATAGATCGTTCGTTTGCCAGCCTTCGATTTGACCGGGCCGATGATGCCGGTCTTGTCGGCTCGCTGTCGAACCTCAACGCGGTCCTCATGGAGATTGCTCCAGGGGAGGCCGCGATACTCGGAGGGGCGCATGCCGGAGAAGCCGGCCAGATAGATCATGGGTCGGTGTCTGGCCCAGCACTTTTCCATGTAGTCGTTCTTCTTGCCCATAGCGTCGGCGGCGGCGTAGATGTCCCGCATTTCCTGATCTGACGGTATTTCGACCTCGTCATCGTCGCTGTCGTAGCGGCCTCCTGCCTTGATGCTGATCCCAGCTGCCGGGTCGTGGCGAAGGTGGCCTTGATGAATCATCTCGATGAGGACTGAATGAAACGAAGAGAATGTGCGCCGGGCCTGGTCGCGTGTCCTGTTCTCAAGCAGCCAGTTGCGAAACTGGACACAGTCGGTTGGCTCGATCTGCTGTAGGGGCTTGGTCCATTCGTATTGGAGCATAATGTTGGCGCGGTGCCGGTATTCCTTGAGAGTCTCCGGCTCGACCTTCTCACGGCCGTCACGACCAATCTTCTCGCAGACGTCGAGCCATAGCTGAACAGCTTGCGGCACAATGCGGATTGAGCGGTCGGTGACGGACCCGTCGGAGCGCGCGCTTCCGCTCTCCAGAAATGCGCGGGCTTCCTTCAAGGTGTCGAACGACATATAGGCGTAGCCCGCCTTTGTCGCTTTGCTTGGGTATCGTACTTGGTAAGTTGTGCCTTTCCTGCCTACCCGTTTTCTTATATCTGACATTATCCATTATGATTGAGTATTGACTCTGGCAAATCAAGAAAAAACTTTCATTTCTGTTTTGCTCTGTTCTCGGCCTCAATCTGCAATTCCATATAAATGCGCACGAGCGTACCTTTCTCGATCTTTAGCTTGCCTTCAATCGGATCGACAAAGAAGGGGAGCTTCCTGTTGCCGGCGGCATTTTTGTCAGCTGCCCGTTTCATCTGACGCGGATTGAGCTCAACGCCTATTTCAGAGAGCACCTGCCGGGCCTGGTTCAAATCGATGTAACAGGGCTGCTTCAAACCCGATCCCCTCCTTTCCATGCCCTACAAATCATAGTCCTTACAGGCGGGCCTGTAGTGGTGCGTGTCCATGTACTGGATCGTGCCGCCTGCGGGCCTGCGCACGGTGATCGCTTCTCCGTATTCGTTGGTCACGAGCAATCGGAGCCTCGCGCCCCTCACGTACCGGACATCGTAGAGATCCTTGAGCGCCTGAATGTCTTCGAAAACCGCGTGGGCAAGCTCATCAATACTGATGGTGCCGAGCTGCTTGTAGCCGATGGTCAGTCCGTCGGGCGCACGGGGCGCTTTCCGATTACTCATAGAAAACTCATTACCCAAATAAACCAAAGTATATATACATAATACAACCGTAGGTATTAACATTATATTAAGCATATATTACTCGGATGCAGCTTTAAGACCTTGCTGAATATCCGATTTCTGCACCGCTTTGGACTTGCTACCGGAGCCGGCCAGCCCGTTCCGTTCTTGCCCGTCTGCAACCTTTAGGTGGGCGGGCGATGCCCTTTCTCATCCCGTCTCCTTCCCGTTCCTCCGGCCCGCCCATGGCGGGCCTTTGCTGTCGCGATTGTCGGTCCTGGGCAGCGCGAAAGGCCCTGATGGGCAGGGCCTGCGGAACAAGAAGGAGGACGATATGTCCAGGATCATCACCCCGGCCGACCTGCAAGGCCGCAAGCTCTCAGACCTTCAGGGGCTGTACCGCTCGGTGCAGCAAGAGCTGGTGCGCAGCGCGCCGGGCTCGCAGGCAAGGCGGCAGGCTCTCGCCAATCTGGAGACGATCAGTCTCGCGATCGCGCGCCTGCGCTGCCTCGGCGGCCCGCGCCCTTAGGCTGGCTGCCACCCGCGTGATCCCGTGGCTGGGCCACGGGATCACCGCTGCGCAGGGCAGTGTGACCAGCCAATGACCACCAAAATCCATCGTGAGAGCAAGCATCAGGCGCCACATGAAGTGCACGGCGCATCGCGCGCCGCGCTCACTCGCAACGCGCGTGGCAGGTCATGGACGGGAAGAAGGGCACGGCAGCAATCAGGAAGGCGAAATCGCAGCCAACGCGCCGCGATGATCGCCTTGCAGCGCTTGCGCGCTTGTTGGCCCGTGATCTTGCCCGGCGGCATCTCGAAAATTCGTTGAGCGGGAGTCCGGAGGATGCTTATCCTGCGGACGGTGGCAACGAGGATTGAGTCATGGTGAGAGCAGCGATCTACGCGCGCTATTCCTCGGACAAGCAGCGCGAGGCCTCGATCGAGGATCAGATCAGACTGTGCGAGGAGCGCGCTGCGCGCGAAGGCTGGAAAATCGCGCAGCGCTATAGCGATCACGCCGTCTCCGGCGCAAGCCTGATGCGTCCGGGCATTCAGGCGCTGATGCAGGACGCGCAGGCGCGCAAATTCGATTTGGTGCTGACGGAATCCCTAGATCGCGTTTCACGCGACCAGGAAGACATCGCCGGCGTCTACAAGCGCCTGCGCTTTGCCCGCGTGAAGATGGTCACGCTGTCAGAAGGCGAGATCGCCGAGCTCCATATCGGCTTCAAGGGCACGATGGGGGCGCTCTATCTCAAGGATCTTGCCGACAAGACGCGGCGCGGGCTGCGCGGCCGGGTCGAGGCTGGCAAGTCCGGCGGCGGCAATTCCTACGGTTACGACGTAGTGAGCCGTTTCAGCGAAAGCGGCGAAGCCGAGCGCGGCGAGCGCCGTATCAATGACGCCGAAGCCGCAATTGTGCGGCGCATCTTTGAAGGCTATGCCTCCGGCAAATCGCCGAAGGCGATAGCCCACGCGCTCAACCGCGCGAAGATCGCGGGGCCTGCCGGGGAAGGCTGGGGTGCTTCCACGATCAACGGCAACTGGCGGCGCGGCACAGGCATCCTCAATAACGAGCTGTATATCGGCAGGCTCGTGTGGAACCGCCTCGCCTACATCAAAAATCCCGAAACGGGAAAGCGCGTCTCGCGCCTGAACGATCCTTCGACATGGATCGTGAAGGACGTTTCTGAGCTACGCATCATCGACCAGGCGCTGTGGGACCGGGTGAAGGAGCGGCAGCAAAGCCTGCGCAAAACGCCCGCGTTCCATGAGAAACAGCGTCCGCGCAAGCTGCTCTCATACCTGCTCAAATGCGGCTGCTGCGGCGGGGGCTTAAGCAAAGTCTCGCAAAGCCACTATGGCTGTTCGACCGCGCGCAACAAGGGCACATGCGATAACCGCCTGACCGTCCGGCAGGACGAGCTGGAAGGGATGGTGATCGCGGCGCTGCAATCACGCCTGATGGACCCTGCCCTGCTGGCAGAGTTCTGCGATGAGTACACGCGTCATATCAACCGGCTGCGCAGCGATAAGAACAGCTCGCTCGCTGTGGCAAAAAGCGAGCTCGCCCGGCTTGCGCGTCAGCGCGAAAAACTGATCGACGCGATCAAGGACGGCGTGCCCGCAAGCGAGGTCAAGGACGATCTCGCGCGCATTGCCGCGCGCCGGGAAGAGCTGGAAGAACTGCTCACTGGCACGAAGGAAGAGCCCGTGCTGCTGCATCCGAATATGGCGGCGCACTACCGGGCGCAGGTCGCCCGGTTAGCTTCGGCGCTGAACGCAGACGAAAACCGTGCCGAAGCAGCGGACATCCTGCGCTCACTGATTGAGCGGATTACCCTGACGCCGAATGCGGAAGGCAAGCTTGATATCGACCTGCACGGGGACCTTGCAGGTATCCTGAGCCTTGCGGCGAAGAAGGACCGCAAGGACGCGCGGACAACTGAACTTGTTCAGCAGGTTAAGGTGGTTGCGGGGGTAGGATTTGAACCTACGACCTTCAGGTTATGAGCCTGACGAGCTACCGGGCTGCTCCACCCCGCGTCACCGAAAGAATCCGGACGGGCCTGCGTACGAGGCAAAATACTGACCGCTGCCGGAGGAAGGGTCTCGGCCGCGGGCGGGCGCCCGCGATGGCCGACAACAAAAGCCGCCCGTTACCGAGCGGCCTCTCGATTGCGCGGCTTATAGCACAATTACCGCGCCTGTGAAGCCCGCTCCGGCCGCTGTTTCCACTTGTGCCGACCAAGGGCCGGCGAACCATTGCGGCCCACGGGACGTTTTGCTGCAGGGAGCCGCCGTCTGCCCTGCAGAGATGGTGGCTGGCGGGCGGCATTTCAACGAGGATCACGCGAGTGCCCGACAGCCTGAGCACGACCATGCCCGAAGCCGTGATCGCCCTGCGTCTGGCACTTGCCACGGTGCTCGGCGGTGCCATCGGCTTCGAGCGTGAGCGGCGCGACCGCCCGGCGGGTCTGCGGACCCATATGCTGACCGCTCTCGCCGCCGCCGTTTTCACCATTCTTACTTTCGAGATTCACGCCCATCTCGCGCAGGGTCCAGGCGGGACCAACGCCGATCCCATCCGCATCATCGAGGCGGTCACCGCCGGCGTCGCCTTTCTCGCCGCGGGTGCGATCTTCCGCTCCAAAGGCGATGTGCACGGGCTCACAACGGGAGCCGGCATGTGGCTGGCCGGCGCGATCGGGGTCGCGTGCGGCGCGGGCTACTACATCCTGGCGGTGATGGCGACGCTTCTGGCGGCATTCATCCTGGCGGCGCTGCGGCGGCTCGAGCATCAGCTCGGAATCAAGGATGCCGACGGCGATGACGGATCGGCATGAATGGCTCGCAAAGTGGCCCGGCTACTCGGCCGCGACGCTCCGCGCACTCGCGGCGGCCGCCTGGGTCTCTTGCTTGCGATGGGTGCGGATGAAGTAGATGTTGCGGCTGTAGATCACGAGCCCCATGCCCTGCCCCAGCATGAACACCGGATCGAGGCGGTAGATCGCGTAGGCGAACAGCATCGCGCCGCCGAGCATGCTGAAATACCAGAACGTCTCGGGCACGATCGAGCGCCGTGCCCGCTCGCTGGCGATCCATTGCACGATGAAGCGCATGGAGAACATGAGCTGCGCCATGAACCCCACGGCGAGCCACGTCTTCTCCGTGGCCGAGGTGTCGAGCCACCATTGGCCCAGCTGCGCCCCTACGTTGGCTAGAAAGTCCATGTGCGTGCCGATGTCCCCAAGTCGGGCTCGTCCCCCGACTTTCTTCTAGCTCTTGTCGCCCGCGCTTGCGCGCGCCCCGTCGTCATTGACCGGCTTCAGGCGCGTGGCGATGTCCGTCACCGTTTGGATCTCCGGATGCCTTTCCGCGATCCGCGGCGCCTTGGTGCGCCGCCGCAACCACGTGACGCCAAAGAGATCATAGAGCCCGACGAGGGCGCGATTGAGGTTGTTGTACTTGGAGACGCCTGCCAGCCGCGGCCGGTCGTTGACGGATGCGTAGGCCACCTGGTGTCCGTAGGTCTGGAACAACGCCGGAAGATAGCGGTGCATGCTGGTAAAGAAGGGTAGCCGCAGGAACGCCTCGCGCCAGTAGACCTTTATGCCGCACCCGGTATCGGGGCAGTCGTCCTTGAGCACTTTGTCGCGGATCCAGTTGGCGGCGCGCGAGGCCCAGCGTTTGGAGCCCGTCGCCTTGCGCTCGGTGCGCACGCCGCCGACGAGCGCGGGGCCGTCCGTTCCCGGCGCTGCGAGCAACTCCAGCAGGCGTGCGATGTCGCGCGGGTCGTTCTGGCCGTCGCCGTCCATGGTGGCGATGATGGGGCTCGTCGCGGCGAGGATGCCGGAGCGCAGCGCGGCACTCTGGCCGCTGCGCTGATCGTGGCGCAGGTAGCGCAGTCCCGGATAGCTGCCGCTGTCGATCAGGGACTTGATCTCGTTCGGCGTCGCATCCTCGCTGGCGTCGTCGACGACGATCAGCTCGGCGAGACGCTGCGAAGGGACGCTGGCGTACGTCTCATCCACGAGACGGCCGATGTTGCCGGCCTCGTTCAGCGCCGGGATGACGACGGTGACGCGCATGAATTGTCCCTCTCCCGTAGGAACGGCCGCGACCCCTCCTCCTTAACGGTTGCGGGGCCACAAGACTACCAGTCTTCACGGCGGTCTCTCAACCTAGTAAATGGGCTGCCAAGAGGCAGCCGGTGGATCGTCGTTCGCCCGCCCGCAAGCCCCAGCCCAAGAAGACCAAGCACAATGTCCAATGCTACCGGCCTCGAAAACGACTGCGGCAATGCCCAGTGGGCCTGGATTCTGCTCGCAGGGCTGGCGGCGATCCTCTGCTTCCGGCTGGCGGCGCTCTATTGGAACGGCACCGACCTGTTTTTCGACGAGGCCCAGTATTGGGCATGGAGCCGCGAGCCGGCGTTCGGCTATTACTCCAAGCCGCCGCTGATCGCATGGATCATCGGTGCCGCGACCGAGGTCTGCGGCCAGGGTGAATCGTGCATTCGCCTGCCCTCGCCGCTCTTGCACACGGCAACCGCGCTTGCCGTCTTCGCACTGGGGCGCTTTCTCTATGATGTGCGCATCGGCGCGCTGTCGGGCCTGGCCTTCGCCACGCTGCCCGGCGTCTCCTTGTCGGCGGGCCTGATCTCCACCGACGTGCCCCTGCTCTTGTGCTGGGCGTTGGCACTGGTTGGTTTTGCGGCGCTGTTGCGAACGCAGAAGCTCTGGCCTGTGCTGCTGCTGGGTCTAGCATTCGGCGCCGGCCTCAACGCCAAGTACGCGATGGCGTGGTTCGTGATGTGCGCCGCGGTCTATCTGATCGCCACGCCGCAGCACCGCTCCCTCCTCAAGGACTACCGCCTCTATGCGGCTCTGGCGCTCGGGTTGGCGCTGATCGTCCCGAACCTCGCGTGGAACTATGCCAACAGCTTCGCCACGTTCTCGCACACCGCCGACAACGCCAAGTGGGGCGGCTCGCTTTTGCATCCGGTGAAGGCGCTGCAGTTCTTCGCATCGCAATTCGGCGTCTTCGGGCCCGTTTTGTTCGGCAGCCTGCTCGTCATCTGCTGGCGCGCCTGGAAGCGGGGGCTGCCCGCACCCGACCGCATGCTGCTTGCTTTCTCGCTGCCGATCGTTGCGATCATTACCGTGCAGGCGCTGATCAGCCGGGCGCATGCCAACTGGGCGGCCACCGCTTACGTGGCGGCAACCGTACTGGTGATCGCGACCATGGTCCGGGACCGTTCCTGGGGATGGCTCAAGGGGTCGTTTGCCGTGAACATTGCGGTGCTGCTGTTGATAGCTTTTGGAACCGTCACCGCCGGCAGGCTGGCGCTGCCGCTCAAGCCGGATCCTTTCGCCCGCGTGCTGGGATGGCGGGAGGTGGCCGCGGCGACGCAAGCGGAGCTTGCCAAGGCCAGGGCGGCGGGACGGCCCTACGCTGCGGTCCTCACCGAGGACCGCGCGGCGACGGCGGAGCTTCTCTACTATTTGCGCAACGAGCCGACGCCGGTTCTGGCCTGGCGCAGGGGCGAGGCTCCGCGCCACCATTTCGAGCTGGCCTACCCCTATACTTCCGCGGTCCATGGTCCCGTGCTGCTGGTCAGGCTAGACCGGGGCCGGAGCGCCGCGGCCCCGGCGTTTGCGGTGTCGAAAAAGATTGGCGTGCGGTCGCTGCCGGCCGGAATGCAGTCGCGGCGGCAGGTGACGTTCTATGCCCTCTCGGGATACAAGGGAAAATGACACCAGCCGACCGCACCCGTCAGCCCTCCGCGCGTCGGCCGGAGGAGCCGGCAGCACTTTCCCAGACGTTCGTGCTGCTCGACAACAATTCCGGCGGCGGACCTCCGTCGCTGCTTTTCACCGATCCCGTCGAGATCGTCGCGGCCGAGACGCCCCAGGAGGTGCCCGCAGCGCTTCAGCGCATCGAGGCGGCGGTAAAAAGTGGGCTGCACGCCGCCGGCTTTTTTGCCTACGAGCTCGGCTACGCGCTCGAGCCGAAGCTTGCGGGCCTGATGCCGGCAGAACGCAGCGTGCCGCTGCTGTGGCTCGGGCTCTACAAGGCGCCGGCCGAGATGACGCCGCCTGAGGTCGAGCATTGGCTCGCCACGCACACGCGCTCGGGCTCCTACCACTTCACCGACGTGACGCTCGCCTGGGACGAGCCCGCCTACCTGGAGCGCTTCGCCGAGGTGCAGGAGAAAATCCGCGCCGGCGACATCTACCAGTTGAACCTCACCTTCAAAGCGCGCTTCTGGTTGTCGGGCTCGCCGCTGACCTTCTTCCTCGAATTGCGCCAGAAGCAGAAGGTCGCCTACGGCGGCATCGTCGATACCGGAAAGGTGACGGTGCTGTCGGCGTCTCCGGAGCTTTTCATCTCGCAGGAGGGCCGCACGATCGCCACGCGGCCCATGAAAGGGACGGCACCGCGCGCCGGCACGCTGGAGGCCGACGCGCTGGCCCGACGGCAGCTCGCCGAGGACGTGAAGCAGCGCGCCGAGAACCTGATGATTGTCGACCTGATGCGCAACGACATCGGCCGCATCGCCGAGATCGGCAGCGTCGCCGTCACGGATCTCTTCACGGTCGAGACCTTCCAGACGCTGCATCAGATGACGTCGGGCGTGCGCGCCACGCTCAAAGAGGGCGTCGGCATGGCCGAGCTGCTGCAAGGCATCTTTCCGCCCGGCTCTGTGATCGGTGCCCCGAAGATCCGTGCCATGGAGCTCATCGCCGCGCTCGAGACCGAGCCGCGCGGCGTCTACTGCGGCGCCATCGGCCACATCTCGCCCGAAGGCCGCGCGCTCTTCAACGTGGCGATCCGCACCGCGGTCGTGTTCCGCGACGCGGCGGGCGAGATGGGGATCGGCTCGGGCATCGTCTTCGATTCAGCTGGATCGAAGGAGTATGCCGAGTGCCTGTTGAAGATGAAGTTCCTCACCGATCCGGTGCAGCCGTTCGAGCTGATCGAGACCCTGCTCTACGAGCCCGACGCCGCGTTTGTGCTGCTCGAGCGTCACATCGATCGACTGAAGACGTCGGCGCGCTATTTCGGCTTTGCCTGCGATGATGCCGCAGTGCGCGAAGCGCTTTCCGGTGCGGTCGCAGGCAAAGAGGAACGCCTGCGCGTGCGCCTGCTGTTGTCGGAGAGCGGCGCCGTCACGGTGACGACAACGCCGCTTCCAGCCCCCGTGCCCGACGCCGTCATGCGTTACGTTGTTTCCGATACACGCGTCAGCAGCGCCGACATCTTTCTTTTCCACAAGACGACGCGGCGCGAGCTCTACGACCGGGAATGGCAGCAGTATTCCGACGCCAAAGGCGCCGACGAGGTCATCTATCTCAACGAGCGCGGCGAGCTTGCCGAGGGCAGCCGCACCACCATCTTCATAGAGCGCGACGGAGACCTGCTGACGCCGGCGCTTGCCTGCGGACTATTGCCGGGGACGCTGCGCGCACAGCTCATTGCCGAGGGGCGCGCCGCGGAGGCTGTGCTGACGCTTCGCGATCTGCAGACGGCCGATGCCGTGTTTCTGGGCAATTCCGTCCGGGGTCTGGTGCGCGCTCAGCCGGTCGATCCTTGAGCGCTCTTGCGTGCTTGCGGCGGTTGCTGTGAAAACGCGGCGCGTCATTTCGCGACCGTCTCGTCGGCTGCAACGGGCCCGACGTCCGACGTGCTCGTGACCGCACCACCGAGCAGCGCGGCAACGAGGAAAGCAAGAGCCGCCAGCGTCAAGGCCGAGGCAATGACGATCTCGCGCTGGGAGCGGCGCACGCGGTTCGCGTAGGAACCGAAGGAATCGAGTTTCCATCTCATGCCGCGAGTAAATCTCCATAACGCCCCCGGGCCGCCAGGGCGCTCAGTGCCGCGCGACAGAACAGCACAGCGATCAACTCACGTGTGATTTGCCTTAAAGGCCGCGCATGACGCAGCCGAGCACGAGGATGACCTGCGCCACCAGCAGGACCCAGAACTCGTTGCCGTTGAGGAATGGGATCTCCGCCCCGAAGAACCTCATGATCAAGACGGTGACCGTCAGGACGATCGACACCATGAACGTCAAGATGCCTGGCGCTTTTAGTCCCATTTGTCCCACTCCCTCGATGCCCCTGTGAATGCACGTACGCTCGGCTTCGCAACCGCGAACGAGATCGATTCGCAAAACCACCGACGGCTTATAGCAGGGCCAAATCTGTCTGGCACGCCAGCGCTGAACTTTGTTGCGGACGATGCGCGTGAAGAGTCGGGGGGAGGCGTCCTGCTTTGCCCGTCACGCGTGCGCCCGGCCGGGGCGGCGTGGGAACAAGAGCCGGCGCAGCAGCAGCAAGAGCAAGATAACCACGAGGCCCGCAGCGACCATGGCGATCGGGTGTTTTTCCCACATCAGCACCGGGCGCACGCGTCCGTCGGCAATGAGGCGCGCGTCCTCGACGATGGCGGACGGATCGAGGGCGGCTCCGGTGCGCAGCATCATGTCGACCGCCGCCGTCTGGTCGGCACTGGAGACGACCGCCGCGCGCACCCGCTCCGTTGCCAGCGATTGCATCTTGGCCGGGTTCGCGGCCACTGCGCGCAAGACACGCTCGCGCGGCTCTGGCTGCAGGCCTGTGAGATAGCCCGACAGCGTCGTCAGCTCGGCTTGCGTCAGGCTGCGCGCAAGGCTCTTGAGCTCGTCGTCCCTCAGCTCAAACAGCGTGTCGCGCGCCCCCCTGTCGATGCCGGCCAGCCGCACGATGGCAATGCGGTCGTCAAGCGCGAGAATGCGAGCCAGCGAGGCGCTGCTCAGATTGTCCGGTGAGGTGCGCCGGTAGAGTGCGAGATCGACCACCAGCGGCAGCTTGGCACCTGCGAGCGCGTTCCACTTGAGGCCCGCCTCGATCGAGCGGGTCTCGCGGGCGATCGCCATGGCCGGGTCGGGAAGGCTGTTGACGGCCTCGCTGAGGGTGCCGTCGCGCAAGCGCGCCAGGAGGCCTGCCTCGCCTTCCGATGCCAGCACCAGCGAGACCACCTCGTCGAGTCGCGGCAGCGTTTGCGGCTTGAGCGAGTCGAGGAACGCCTTGAAGCCGGCGTCACGCTGCGCCAGGTCGAGCGCCTGGGCGTGGGCGCTGCGGAAATCACGCCAAATGTCGACCACGCGCGCCGCCGTCGCGGCGCTGATCTCGGTCATATGCCCGGAGATCTGCTCCTTGAACGTCCGCGCCAGCTCGTCCTGGACCTTCTCCTTGCTCTCCTTCGATTGCATCTCGTCGGCGATGATGGGCAGCACGCCGTGGCGCAGGTCCCAGATATCCTTGGCGATCAGCGCAAGCCCGATCCCTCCCGCGACCACCGACACGAGGCGGGCAAGCACGCTGCCGACGATGCGCTGGCCCACGCGCCGCGCCAAGTTGGCGAGCTGCCGGCGCATGAGCAGCACGGCCGCACCGGCGATGCCGCCGCTCGACTCGCGCAATACGGCGCCGGGTGAGATCCCAGCCGCAGCCGTGTCGGGGTCGATCTGGAATTCCTTGCCGGCCTCTTCGGCCATGGCGCGGGCGGCGGTGGCGCCGTAGCGTGCGCCGACGAAGGCTCTGAGGCATGCCAGCGTCGGCTCGGTCGCGTCCTGGCTCGCAAACTCCATCTGGCGGCCGACCTGCTGGCCGACGTTGATGGCGAGCTCCTCCAGCGCCTTCTTCATGGCGTCGGAGCGGTAGACGCGCTCGGCCACCGCGGTTGCCAGCTCCTGCGCCTTCTGCTGGGAGGCGAGCGATTGCAGCAGATTGCCCCAGCTCGTCTCCTCGCGCACCTCGTCCACCGCCCGGTCGACCTGTTTGTCGACCAGGTCGTTGAGGTTGCCCCGGCGCCAGGCGTCGCCGACCACCGCGCGGTAGTTGACGTTGGCGATGCCGGTCCTGAGAGCGCGCAAGGTGATCGCCTCGATGGCCGTGCGCAGGGCCGGCTCGTCGCGTGCCTGGCACGCCTCGTAGTCGGCCTTGGAAAGGGGGGCTGAGCTGGCAGGGACGACCTGGCCGACGGCGAATGCAAGCGCCGTAAAATGAGTGATAAGGCAACGCACGTGAGCGACCAATGGTACCTTCTCGCTTGCACCGGCAGCGCGGCGCAAGGGGCCGCGGCGGCTGCCGCAATGGCATCTAATCACCTCGATTATATAGTGTCGAATGCGCTGGAAGCGTGGCCGGGCGCCGTATTCGTCCGCTGAGGCCCGCTGTTGAGCGGAGCGCAGGGCCTGCGTTCTAGTCGATGCTCGTGGGCCGGCGCTGAAGGGGGCGCCGTTCTTGGGTGGGGGGCGCAATGGATCCCGTACTTGTCGGCGTAATCGGCTACGTCCTCTTGCAGTTTGCCGTCGGCGCGTGGGTGTCGCGCCGCATCTTCACCGAGCGCGACTACATCAATGCCGGGCGTCAGCTCGGGCTCGGCATCGCCGCCTTCTCGGTGTTTGCAACCTGGTTCGGGGCCGAGGCGATCGTCGGCACCGCCGGCACGGTCTACAGCGAGGGACTGATCGGCGCCACGATCGATCCCTTCGGCTATGCCGCAGCCCTTCTGATCGTCGGCCTGACGATCGCCGCTCCACTGTGGAGCCGCGGGTACGTCACTTTCGCCGACTTGTTCCGCGAGCGCTATTCGCAAGGCGTGGAGCGCCTGGCGATCCTCCTGATCCTGCCCGGCACCGTAATCTGGGGCTCAGCGCAGATCCGCGCCTTCGGACAGGTGATGGGCGCGGTATCGGACGTGCCCCTTCTCACCGGAATCGTGATCGCAACGGGCATCGTCATCGCCTACACGGTGCTGGGCGGCCTGATGGCCGATGCGATCACCGACTTCATCCAGGCCATTGCCGTCATCCTGGGCCTGGTGATCCTGGCCGTGATTGTCGCCATCGAGGTGGACGGCGTGGCGGCCGGCCTTGCCAACGTCGAGCCGCAGCGGCTGGCCTACTTCAGTGTCGGCGAGGAAGGACCGCTCGGCCTCCTGGAGCAGTGGGCGATCCCGATCTTCGGCACCATGGTGTCGGTGGAGCTGATCGCGCGCATCCTCGGTACGAGCTCGGCTGCAACCGCGCGCAATGCCTGTCTCATCGGCGGAGCGCTGTACCTCGTGGTCGGGCTGATCCCGGTGTTCCTCGGGCTCGTCAGTCCCAGCGTCTTGCCGGACCTTACCGAGCCCGAGCAGCTCATTCCCACCTTGGCGGAGAAGTATCTGCCGACATTCCTCTACGTGCTTTTCGCAGGCGCGGTGATCTCCGCGATTCTGTCCACGGTCGACTCGGTGCTGCTGTCGGGCGGCTCGATCATCTCCCACAATCTGGTGGCGCCGATGTACCCCGGACTGTCGGAGGCCGGTCGCGTGCGCGCCACGCGTGGCTGCGTCATCGTGTTGGGGCTCGTCGCGTTTGCGATCGCCTTGCGCTCCGCCACCATTCACGAGCTGGTCGAGACAGCCTCGTCCATCGGCAGCGCTGGGCTGATCGTCGTGGCCCTGTTCGGTCTTTTCACGCGCTTTGGCGGGCCCTGGGCGGCGTTGGCTGCGCTGGTCACCGGCGCGGTGGTGTGGATTGCGGGCATCCTGCTCGCCTTCACGAGCGTTCCCTACGTGCTCGCGGTCGGCATGGCGGCTCTGGCCTATACCGGATTTGGCCTTTTCCCTCAGGATTCCGGCGACTAGCGAGGCCGCCCCGCTACGGTTGTGGCTGGCGCACAACACAATCCTACGGATTAATGATGTTTGCGGTGCAGCAATTTGCTGCAGACCGATTTTGCGTAAACTGCGTAGTCTCGAGCGGCTGAGCAGGAACGACCGGGAATTCAACACGTTTGACCAGTGAGCTTGGCGCGATTGTGAAGGAGGAGCATCCCCCGGCGGCAGCCTTTTTTGCCCGCAGTGCGAAAGAAAGGCGATGGACATGCGTTGTACGTCATGCTTTTGCCAAATATGGCTCCCAGAAGGCCCGCCGCCGTTGGCGCCGGACTTCCGGTTCTGACGGTTGAGGGTTGAGCCTGGCGGCGGCGGATCTTTACTACATGCACGGGGCAGTGGGCTTACAGCGTTGGCGCGTCTCCTTGTGCGGCAAGGTGCCCTATCGCCTCTTGATCGAGTTCCGGCCAGTCAAGCGCCATCATCAAGCCCGGTGTTGCATCAGCGAAGGACGCCGATCGGCGGGCCTATACAATCATAAGAGCTTCGCGCTTTTGAACGGCGACGGAAGCCTGTCTGAGGAAACGAAAAAGAGAGGGTTTGAACCTACAGGTCGAGTCTGCGCAGCCGGGTTGCACCGGCTCGACGTCGACCGGTAGCGGATGTCTTCGTCTAGTTTGTGAGCGAGTGCGGTTGCGAGATGACAAGCAGCGAAAAAATGAAAACTGGGTGGGGTAGCATCTACATGCCCGGGGGACGCAACGGCGTATTGCTCGTGCACAGCCTCGGCGGAACGCCAATCGAGCTTAAGTTCGTCGCCCACGCTCTGGGACAGGCCGGCTACACCGTCTACTGCCCGTTGCTGCCCGGCCTCGCCGGCGGCACCGACGTCTCCGGCCTGTCGAGCTGGCGCGACTGGTACGCGGCGCTGGAGGCAGCGCACGATCAGATGACCGAGCAATGCGACACGGTCATTGTGGGCGGCGTCTCCGCCGGCACGATGCTGGCCCTGCGTCTGGCCGCCATGCGCCCGGACAAGGTCCAGGGGCTCATGCTGTTCTCGCCCACGATCTGGCCGAACGGCTGGGCGATCCCGTGGTACTTCAGCCTGTTCAAGCTCATCACGCACAAGTGGGCCGCGCGCCTGTTCCACTTCCGCGCCCGCGTGCCGCACGGCATCAAGGACGAGCGCCTGCGCACCTTCATTCTCGAAAGCCTGCAGAGCGGCAACGATACGATCGAGGATTTGTTCGGTCGCGGCGGCGGTCTCGTCCTGGAGTTCCGCCGGCTCGTGCAGAGCGTCAAGCCGCTGCTCGGCCGGATCACGCAGCACGCGCTGATCTTCCACCCGCGTCACGACGATCAAAGCGACATCTCCAACGCCATCACGCTGCAGCGCAAGCTGGCGGGGCTGGTGGAGGTGTGCGTCCTCGACGACTGCTACCACATGGTGACGCTCGACCGGCAGCGCGCCGTCGTGATCGACCGCGCCAAGGACTTCGCCGCGCGCCTGGCGAAACGCACCGATGTCGACGAGACGGCGGCACAGGAGGATCGTCTCCAGGGGCAGGAGCGCGGCGGCAGCGCCTGAACGGCGACTTCAAGCTTTATTCAGCGAGCAACCGCGCCCGGTCTGATCGCCGGGACGGGGCGCGGCGGCGTCAGGCCGCCGCCGGCGTTCACGGCACGGGCCTGGTCCGCCCTGTCGGGGAGCGGCGGCGTCGCAGCCGCGGGCGTAGTCGCGCGCGCTTCCTGCTCCAAGCCGACCTGATCGCAGCGCGGCAAATCGTCCGGCGCGCGCTTCCAGATGAACGACTTGCTGAACAGCTTGATGCCCTTGTAGCCGGTCAGAACCAGCTGGTTGCGGGAGCGCAGCTGGATGGCGGCGTCGAAGGACTTGCCCTGCTCGGGGTCATAGACCCAGCCCTGATCCCAGCTCCCGTCCGACATCGGGCGCAAGGCGCCGAGCACGGGCAGGCCGCAGATCGTCCGGGTGCGCATGGACGGCTTTTGATTGTAGCCGTCGGTCAGGGGCTTGCCGTTCCGGCCGTTGGGCTCCCGGAGCCAAACAATGAAGCCGCACAAACGGTTGGCGTCAGTTCCGGCGGTCCCGCAGGGGCGGATCTCGACCGCGCCTTTCCCGGTGTGATTGTACCAGAGCCCCATCTCGACAGGATTGTCGGCCAAGGCACCCGATCCGGCCAACGTCGTCAAAAGCAGCCCGGCGAAGCCGGCCGATGGCCAGAAAAAGCGCGTTTGTGCGGGATGATGATCATGACGCATGGTAGTATCGCCAATGTTGTGTCAGAGATCGGGACGCCATTAGGCTGTGAAAGCGGCAAAAGCTGGTCGGAGGCCGGGAACGCTCCCGAAAACCGGGTGACAAGCCCAGAAGGCCGGGTGGACCAGGTCTTGCAGGCGATAGCCCGGCGTGGCCAGGATCGAGCCGTTCTAACCCCGCTGTTGATTTCGATCCGTTAACGCCGCGTGAGTGGCCCTGGCCTACTTTCGTTCTGAAATGGAGCGAAGTCGCGAAAACTTAGGGCGCTCTTAAGCATCAGCGTGCCTTCTCGAAGCCACCTTCAGGGGATAGGTGCGGCGCAACAGAGCCGCACATCTGGCACTCAGGCGCGTGCCTGACCCTCCACCGCATGGGACCGATCGATGATTCTGACGCTTGCCTTCCGCAACCTGTTTCACGACCGCACGCGTCTGGCGGTGACGCTCGTCGGCATCCTGTTCTCGATCGTGCTGGTCGCGGTGCAGCTCGGTCTCTATCTCGGCGCGAGCAACATCATCACGGCCAATATTGACCATGCGAAGGCCGACCTTTGGATCACGCTCTACGGGGCCAAGAGCTTCGAGGACGGCGGCATGCTGCTGACCCCGCGTGAGCGTCATCAGGCGTTGGCCACCCCGGGCGTCAAGGCCGTCATCCCGCTGATCGTGAAGTTCGCCGAATGGCGCAAGCCCGAAGGCGGCTCGGCGCGCGTCGTCGTCGTCGGCAGCGACGCCGAGGACGGCGGGCTCGAGCCATGGAATCTCGTGCAAGGCACATGGCAGGACATCAAGGCGCCGGAGGCCGTCGCGGTCGATCGCACCTATCTCGATGAGCTCGGCATCAACGGGCTGGGCGACACCTCGCAGATCGCCAACGGGCGCGTGCGGGTACGGGCCTTAACGCAGGGCATCCGCTCGTTCACCCAGTCGCCCTACGCCTATACGACGTTGAACCGCGCCCGCAGCCTGTTCGGGGCCCCCGGCGAGGCCACCACCTTCTTTCTAGTACAACTCGAGCCCGGTGCCGATATCAAGATGGTGCAGCAGGAGCTTCGCGGACGTCTGGACGGCGCGGAGGTGCTGACCAAGCAGGAGTTCCGCGACCGCAGCCTCAAGCAGTGGCTGTTCCGCACCGGCGCCGGCGTGGCGCTGATCGGCGGCGCCTTGCTCGGCAGCCTGGTCGGCACCGTGATCGTCGCACAGACGCTGTATTCGAGCACCAAGGACCACTTAAGCGAGTTTGCCACCTTGCGTGCATTGGGCTCCTCGGCAGGCTATATCCATAAGGTTATCCTGGCGCAGGCCGGGATCAGCGCAGTGGTCGGGTATATATTGGGCATCAGCATCGCGCTCGGGGTTCTTGTCCTGAGCAAGCGAACCGCCTTGCCCATGATCATGACGCCCGGCCTGGCGTTCTGGCTGTTCACGCTGACGCTTGGCATGTGCGCGATCTCTGCGCTGTCGGCGATCGTCAAGGTAACGAAGATCGATCCCGCAACGGTATTCAGCAAATGACGCAGACGCCTGTTCTGGAAGCCATCGACATCGTCAAGGAGTTGGGACACGGCGCCGGCATGGTGCGCGCGCTGAAGGGCGTCAGCCTTTCGCTGGTTCCGGGCGAGCTGACGCTGCTGATGGGGCCGTCGGGAAGCGGCAAGACGACGCTGTTGTCGATCCTTGGCTGCATCCTCTCGCCCACGGCGGGCACGCTGCGGGTAGCGGGCGTCGCCACCGACCGCCTCTCGGCCGAGGCGCTCGCCGATTTGCGGCGCAAGCACATGGGGTTCATCTTCCAGTCCTACAATCTGTTTCCCACGCTCACCGCCCTCGAGAACGTGCGCATTGCGCTCGACGTGCGCGGGCAGAAGGGCTTCGCCGCGGCCAACCGCGCCGAGGAGGTCTTGCGCGACGTCGGCCTCGCCTACAGGCTGAAAAGCTACCCCGGCAATTTGAGCGGTGGCGAGCAGCAGCGCGTCGCGGTGGCGCGCGCCATCGCCAGCTCGCCGTCGATCGTGCTCGCCGACGAGCCCACGGCGGCGCTCGATGGCGAGAACGGACATGCGGTGATGGCGCTTCTGGCGCGCATCGCCAAGGAACAAGACCGCAGCGTCCTCGCGGTCACGCACGATCCCCGGACGTTGAGCTACGCCGACCGGGTCGTGCGCATCGAGGACGGGCGGATCGTCGGCGAGGAACGCCGGCCCGAGGGCTTGGATGCCCCCGGAATTGCGGATCTTACAAAGAGACGGAAGGCCCATGCTTAAGGTCAACTCCACAGTCGTTACGCTCGGCATCGCGGGCTTGGTTGCGATCGCCGTCGGTTTTTACGTCAACAGCGTCCAATGGGGCCCCGTTGGCGAGCAGCAGACACAGGCCGGTGAACAGGAAGACGGCACCGGCGAGGTCGTACTGACGGCCCATCCGACATGGGCCGCGTCGGCCACCGGCCGCGTCGAGCCCAAGGGCGGCGAGGTGCGGATCGCCTCCGAGGTGTCGGGCCGGATCTCTGACATCCCCGTCGAGTTGAACGAGCGGGTTATGGCGGGCGATCTCCTCGTTCGCCTCGACGACGCGGTGGCGCTGACGAAGGTGGCCGCCGCCGCCGCCGAGGCGCAGCTGCGCGAGCGCGAGCGCGACGACGACAGCGTGCGAGGCCTTGCCAAGGAGCGGCGTGAGGCTCAGGACGACGTGGCTACCGCCGAGCGGGCCGTGTTCGGCGCGCGCCAGGCCTTCGACGACGCCTTGGAGCAGAGGCGGGAAGCCAGCGGGTCGGAGGACGCCGTGACGACCGCGCGCTCCAATTTGCAGGAGGCCAAGAAGAAGCTTGCCGACGAGCGCGCCAACCTCGCCTCCGTCAACGCCAAGGCGGGGATGCCCCTGCCCACGCGGGTCGAGTCGGCGTTGGCGGTTGCCCGCGCCAAGCTCGCGGCCGCGGAGCTCGGCGTGGAGAAGACGCGCATCCGCGCCCCCGTCGACGGTACCGTTCTCAACGTGATCGCCAAAGCGGGCGAGGTAGTGGTTCCCTCTCCCGACAACACGCTGCTCGTCTTCGGCGACCTGAGCACGCTCAAGGTGCGCGCTGAGGTCGAGGAGCGCGATGCGGCGAAGATCCGCGTTGGCCAGCTGGTTGTGATCCGCGCCGACGCCTATCCGGATCAGGACTTCGAAGGCCGCGTCGCCTCCACCGCACAGTCGCTGTCCACGCCGCGCATCGCCACGCGCGGCCCGCGCCGGCCCAACGACGTGGAGGTGCTCGAAGCACTGATAGACCTGGATGGTCTGCCGCCGCTGCTGACCGGCATGCGCGTCGACGTGTTCTTCAAGCACGATACGACGGCGGCCACGACGTCGAGCACGCGCTGACGGCGGCTTCCGCTCAAGCGGATAGGATTTGCGGAGGGGGGCTGCCACAGCCCCCCTTTTCTATTCTGCCGGGAGCACCGATCCGGCTGGCGGCACCGGCCGTTCGGGCGCGTCGCCCGGCGGTGGCGCCGCAGCCTCCGGCTCGTCGGTCGGCCCGATGAAGCGCCCGAAGATGCGCCATATCAGGTTGCTGATGTCGTCCATCACCGTGAAGAACGACGGTACGAACACCAGCGAAAGAACAGTCGAGACCAATAGGCCGCCGATCACGGCAATGGCCATCGGCGAGCGGAACTCGCCGCCGTCGCCCAGTGCCAGCGCGCTCGGGATCATGCCGGCGACCATGGCGAGCGTCGTCATGACGATGGGCCGGGCCCGCTTGCGCCCGGCGTCGATCACCGCCTCGATGCGGTTGACGCCCTTGGCCACCTGCTCGACCGCGAAATCGACGAGCATGATCGCGTTCTTGGTGACGATGCCCATGAGCATTAGCAGGCCGATATAGACCGGCATGCTTACGGGATTGTTGGTCGCAAGCAGCGCCAGCACGACCCCGCCGAACGACAAGGGCAGCGACAAAAGGATCGTCACCGGCTGAGCGACGCTGCCGAACAGCAGCACCAGCACGCCGAACACGATCATGAGGCCGGTGGCCATGGCCGTCGTAAACCCGGTGGCGACCTCGTCCTGGATTTCCGCATCGCCCGAGGGCTGCAGGTGCACGCCGGGGGGCAGCTTCTGCTCCTCGACCACCTGGAGAAAGGTCTCGCGGGCGCTGCTCAAGGCGTAGCGCGATACCAGATCGACGCCGATCACGGCGCGGCGCTGGCGGTCGAAGCGGTCGATCGAGCTGGGCCCGCGCCCGAAGGAGACCTCGGCAACGGCTGCGAGGGGGATCGAGTGGCCGTCGGCGCTCGTGACGCGCAGGTTGCGCAAACGCAGCATGTCGGTGCGCGCACTCTCCTCGATCTGCACGCGGATGGGGACGAGCCGGTCGCCGGCGTTGAACTTGGCGAGATTGGCATCGATGTCGCCGATCGTGGCCACGCGGATGGTCTCGGCGATCTGGCTGGGCGCAATGCCGAGCCGGGCGGCGGCGTCGAAATTCGGCACCACGCGCAGCTCGGGCCGGTCGATGGAGGTGCTGGCGACCACGTTCTTGAAGCCCGGAACCTGGCGCAGGGCGCCCTCGAGCCGGCTAACCGCCGCTTTGAGCTCCTCGCCGTCGTTGGACAGGATCGAGAACGACAACTCACGCTCGCCGCGCTCGTTCACGTACCAGGCGCGCGCGTCGGGAATGTCGGCGAGCGCATTGGAGATGATCGTCTTCAAGCGCTTTTGCGTGAGAACCCGCTCCGACTTGGGCACCAGCTGAACGAACAGCGACGCCTTGCGTATCTCCAGGCCGCCCGTCGGGGTGCTGCCGCCCAGAACAAAGACGCTCTTTACCTCGGGGATGGCCCTGAGCGTCTTGACCATGCGGTCCGTGGTGACGCGCGTGTCGTCGAGCGTGGCGCCGGGGGGAAGCTCGGCGGAGACGACGATGCGCGAGGTGTCCTCGTCGGGCAGGAAGCCCGTCGGCAACAGCGTGGTGGCGTAGATGGAGCCGGCAAACAGCGCAAGCCCCGTCAGCAGCGTCAGGTAGCGCACCTTCAGGGTTGCCCGCAGGAAGCCGGCGTAGGCGCGGATCACCAGGCTGTTGCCTTCGTCGTGTTCCGGGATCGGCCGCATGAGATAGGCCGCCATCACCGGTGTGATGAGGCGCGCGACCAGCAGCGAGAAAAGCACCGCCACTGCCACCGTCAGGCCGAACTGCTTGAAGTACTGGCCGGCGATGCCGCCCATGAACGAGACGGGCGAGAAGATCGCGACGATCGTCAGCGAGATGGCGATGACGGCGAGCCCGATCTCGTCGGCGGCCTCGAGCGCGGCGCGGTAGGGCGATTTGCCCATGCGCATGTGGCGCACGATGTTCTCGATCTCGACGATGGCGTCGTCGACAAGGATGCCGGTAACCAGCGTGATGCCGAGCAGGCTCACGAGGTTGAGCGAGAAGCCCATGGCCGACATGGCCCAGAACGTGGGTATGACCGACAGCGGCAAGGCGACGGCGGCGATGAACGTTGCGCGCATGTTGCGCAGGAACAGCAGCACGACGAGCACGGCGAGCACCGCGCCCTCGATCAGCGTCTCCAGCGCCGAGTGGTAGTTTCCGCGCGTGTAGGCGACGGCGTCATCGACCCTGGTGAGACGCACGTCAGGGTATTGCTGCCCCAGCTCGGCGAGCTTCTTGGTGACGACGTCGGCGACGGAGAGCTCGCTTTCTCCCTTGGAGCGGAAGACGGCAAACGTCACGACCGGCTCGCCGTTGAGGCGCGCAAACGAGCGCTGCTCGCTGGCGTCGTCGATGACGCGTCCAAGATCGCTCAGGCGCATCTCGCGGCCGCCCGGTAGCACGATCTTGGTGTCGGCCAGATCCTCCACTTTGCGCGCGCCGGCCAGTGTGCGGATCGCCTGCTCCTGCCCGCCGACCTCGCCGCGCCCGCCGCCCAGGTCGACGTTGGTGGCGCGCACCTGCTGATTGACCTCGGCGGCCGTGATCCCCAGTGCCAAGAGCCGGTCGGGGTCGAGCAGTACCCGGACCTCGCGGTCGACGCCGCCGTAGCGCTCGACCCGTCCCACGCCGCTCAAGCCCTGCAGTTGCCGCTTGATCACGTCGTCGACGTGCCACGAGAGCTGCTCCAGCGTCATGCTCGGCGCCGAGGCGGCATAGGTGAGGATCGATTGGCCTTCCACGTCGATGCGCCGCACGATCGGCTCGTCTATGGAGCGCGGCAGGTCGGCACGGATGTTGTCGATGGCGTCCTTGACGTCGTTGAGCGCCCGGTCCTGGTCGATCTCCAGCCGGAACTCCATGACCGTCGTGGAGCTGCCGTCGGTGACGGTCGAGACGATGTGCTTGACGCCGGGAATGTTGGCGACCGCGTCCTCGACCTCGCGCGTGATCTGGCTTTCGAGCTCGGCGGGCGCGGCGCCCGACTGCGTCACAGTGATGGAGACGACGGGCACGTCGATGTTGGGAAAGCGCGTCACCGGCAGCGAGACGAAGCTCATGATGCCGAGCAGCGTCAGCACCGCGAACAGCACGATGGAGGGAACGGGCCGACGGATCGACCAAGCGGAGATGTTGAGGCGCATTACCGGGCCTCGCTGATCTTGGCGTCGGGCAGCACCGGGCGCACGGCGTCGCCATCGCTCAGGAAGGTGCCGGCCCGGGCGACCACGACGTCGCCCTGCGCGAGCCCCTCGCGCACCTCGATCAGTCCAGCCGATTGCAGCCCGGTCTTGATGCTGCGGCGCTTGACGCGGCCGTCGATCACGACCTGCACGGAAGCCCCGTCGCCATCGAACACCACCGCCGAGGACGGCACCGCCAGCCCGTGGCCCTGGGCGGTGTCGATGGTGCCGCGCGCAAAGCTGCCGATCCGCAGCCGCGGGTCATCGCCCAGGAAGATGCGCACGCGGCCGAGGCGCGTCGCCTTGTCGACCTCGGGCGAGACGAGCCTGATGGTTCCGTCGACCTCGCCGGCGCCTGCAACGCTCACGCGCGCCCTCTGGCCGGCCGCGACCTTGGCGAGCTCGGTTTCCAGCACCTCCGCGTCGAGCTCGATCTCGCCGCGGGCGATGATGTGGAACATGGGCTCGGCGACTGCGGACGCCATACCGCCGACGCGCGCCGTGCGCCGGCTGACGAGACCATCCTCGGGTGCCGTAACCTTGGCATTGGAGCGCCGCCATACGAGCTCGCGCCGCTGCGCCTCGACTTGCGACTTCTCGGCCTCGGCGAGCCGCAAACCGTCGCGCGCGGCGACGAGCTGGGCTTGCGCGCTCGTGGCGGCGGCCTCGCGCTGATCGTAGGTGCTTTGCGACAGATAGCCGGAATTCTTGAGCGGCTTGGCGCGCTCGAACGCGGCTTTGGCCTCCACGAGCCGGGCCTCCGCCTCCACGATCTGGCTCTTGGCGCGCGAGATCGCCGCATCGGCGCGTGCAACGGCGGCATCGTACTGGGCGAGCTGGGCGTCGAGCGACTCCTGCACCAGCGTTGCCAGCACGTCGCCCTTCTTCACGTGGTCGCCCTCGTCGACCATGAGCTCGAGCACGCGAATGCCCTCGACCTCGGGCGCGACCAGGATCTCGTCGCGCGGCACCAGCGAGCCAGAGACGGCAACCGTCTCGGTGAACTCCGCCTCGTCGACCTTGGCGACCGACACGGCCGGCGGCGCCGTCTCGATCTCGCCGTCCTTGCCGATCTTGTTTTCGGGCGCGTGCAAGCGCTGGAAGGCCATCACGTAAGGCGCAAGATGCGGCGCCAGGTGCGGGCCCCAGTAGATGCCGGCGCCGAACGCAGCCAGCAGCAGCAACACGGCGAGAAGCTTCTTCATCGGCGTGGCTCCTCGGTTTTCTCATCGGTTGGCTGGGCCGGCTCGGGAATGGGATTGAGCAGCTTGCCGAGCAGGGTCATTACGGCTGGGACGAGCGTCTTGGCATTGAAATCCGGATCGACCGCACGCCTGAGGAACATCCCGTCGCCGATCATGGAGAAGAGCTTCGCCGTGGTGGGGATGTCCATGTCGGGGGCGATGCGCCCTTCCGCGGCAAGGCGCGTAAACAGCTTCTCGAAGCTCTCCGCGACGTAGCGGTCGACGGCGCGGTAGATCTCGCCCACCTTGGGGTTGCGCGTAGATTCCAGGCCGATCTCGATGCACATGGTGCGCTTGGCGGCCGGCTCCTCATTGAAGTAGTGCTCGCCGAGCGCCGAGAGCGCCTTCATGAACTCGGGCGCGGCGGAGACCTCCGCGAAGCGCTCGGCGAACTCCGCGCGGTCGCGCTCGGCGATGCCGGCGATCAGATCCTCCTTGGACGCGAAGTAGACGTAGAGCGCGCCCGGGCTGATCAATGCCTCCTTGCAGATGTCCTGCATGGTCGTGCGATGGAATCCGGCGCGCGCAAAGCAAACAGCGGCGGCATCCAGTATGTGCTCGCGGCGGGCGCGCTGCGTGGCGGGTTTGAGCTTGGGCATGGCTTGCCGACGTCCTGGCGTTACGATTTTGAGTCTGAGAGTGCCATCGCGGCACGAAACAAAACGAACAACCGTTTTGTTTGCATGAGAAGGTGGCATCGTCAAGGCAAACGGAACAGCCCGGCGCAGCTTATTTTCTGCAGTGGTGGGAAGAAGATGGCAGTTCCTCAGGGAACCGCCCGGAGCAGCCGCCCGCGACCGCGGCATAAGCGCTCGGCGTCCGCTGGCACGGGATCAGTATTGCATCAGCCACGTGGCCGTCGCGTAGGGGTCGCGCATGTCGCGGGCGTCCTCGAAAAAGCGCCCGGCGACGCCGCCTGCAAGCGACACCTCGCCGCCCTGCCAAGCATAGCGGACAAACAGCCCCCCGCGCGCATCCTTGTCGAGGGCGTTGCCGTTGACGCGCGCCTCCGCCCCGATGGAGACGTCGTCGACGAGGCGGTAGCCGGCGCGCACCCGCCCCGCGTAGGTCTGGTGCGCGCTGGTCCAGTTGACGTCGAGCGAGGACCAAGCGCTGGCGCCCATGTTGAGCCACAGCTCGGACACGACCTTGGGCCCGATCTCGAGCCCTTGCAACGGGTTTTGCGGATCCAGCGGGCGAACGTCATGGCGGATCGCGGAGCCGCCGGCGAAGACCTTGGCCGTCAGCGGGCCGAGCCGCTTCAGGTAGCCGACCAGCAGGTCGGCAAAGACCGTGTCGGCCTCGTAGCGCTGCACGAGCGTGCCGCGGGCGCCCGTATAGCTGTAGCCGCCATAGCCGGTCGCGGTGCGCACCCGCAGCCCGTCGCTGAACATGTCGCTGAAGGGGGCGATGGTGGCGCCGGTGTAGAGCAGCCAGACGTGGCTCGAGGCATCGGCGCCGGCCCAGACCTCGCGCCAGCCGGGGGATGCCGGTGGATCGGCATAGGCGCAGGGCGACACGAGCAGAAGCAACGCCGTGGCGGCGCCCGCCCTTCGGCACGCCCCGGCCCAACTCAACGCAGCTGTGGTCGCCTCCCGGTGCTGTCCTAACTAGCCGGTGAGTGTCCTAAGCTGGCGGGGAAGGTGTCCTAATTCCCAGCAGAATACGTTTTATGTATAATTTGTGACGGTGCGGTAGCCTGGCTCACCCGAACAGGCTGGGCGCGCATCAGGGGCTGGTCTCGTTTGCTCACACTCGGGATCAGCCCTGTTTGTTGCCCTACGGGCACGTGCCCAACTTTTCATCATTCAAAAACAATACTCCGCTGTCAAACGATCAGCGCTGCCTCTATTTTGTGCAGCGCTGGTTTGCCAGGCCATGGTAGCCAGCACACCCTTGGCCCGGACGACTGGTTGCCCAACCGCCGTTCGGGCCTTTTCGTTTGAGATGGCCATTGAATATCAGGGAACCGGCCGGCGGTTTGAGCGTTTTGGCGCTGATCCGGGTGGCTCTTGTCCCCCTTCCAGGACCCCCGCGGCAAGAGCCAGCCCCGACTCGGGTCAGAGTGAAGTGGCGTCCCCCATCCCATGCGGCGGGGGCGCCACCCTCGTCCTAATTTCCGATGTTCCCTGTCCTAATTCGGACAGTACCCGAAAGCGCTTACGTTCGAGCCCATCGCCGATGAAAAGCTTCTCGTAACGGGCCTCGGCCACAAGCAGCATCCCCGCAGCCTTTGCAGCATCGGCGAGCGCCTCGCCATGTGGGTCTGCGCCAGGACACCCTCGGAGCTTGCGGCGTCGGTGGCAAAGATGGATGCGGCCGACGACAACGGTGTGGGGGAAAAGTTCTGCGACTGTCTCTTAACGGCCGAGGCCGATCTCAAGGCGCGGCTCGAATTCGTCGGCTCGGCAATTGCCCGCATCGCCGTCGTGAGTGGTGCTGCAGACGCGCTCAAGTCGCAGCGCCGGACGTCCAAGGGCAAGACCGCGCGTAAGCGCAAGTGATTTGCGGAAACGGCCCGGCCGTGATGGCACCCGAATTGGCACCGGACGGGTAGGGACCAGCACGGATTAGGCCGCACAGCGGGACCGCGCCAAGCTGCGAAAACCCTGCAAATGCGGGCCTGGACGGACGTGCGCGCACCAGTCGGGATGGCGGCATGCACATTTCAAGACCGGTGCCTTAAACCACTCGGCCACCCATCCAGCTCGGGCTCCGCCGCCGCCGCGGACCCTATAGGCGTCGCGGCCCGCTCTCAAGCGTGCCAAGCCTTTACCCAATCCTAAGCGGCATTTGCCATCGTTTCGACGCGCTTTAGCCCGTCTGCGCCGTTTATCTGGCGCGTGGGCGGAGGGCATGGTTCGCAAGCGGCGGGCGGATGTGGAGTATGTGGGTGCGTCGCGCACGGGTCGGCCCTGCGTTTCAATTGCAGACCGGGCACGGGGTGCGCCACAGGTGCAGGCGGGCGCTGTCGCATGGCGCCAGACCCGCGCCAGCTCTCGCCAAGATGCTGCTCCTGCCGACCGCGGTCATCATCTCGGCCTGCTCTCAGTCCGCCACGTCGCTCGATCCCGGGCTCGGCGTCACCGCCAGCCCGCGCGTGGCGGCCGGGCGCGCCGTTCCCAAAGGCGGCGGCGTCTACAAGGTGGGCAAGCCCTACAAGGTCGCCGGGCGCTGGTACGTGCCGCGCGAGTACAATTACTATGACCGTTCCGGGATTGCGTCGTGGTACGGCGCCGCCTTCCACGGCCGGCGCACCGCCAATGGCGAGATATACAACATGTACGCTCTTACGGCCGGGCATCCGACCTTGCCGCTGCCGTCCTACGCCTACGTGACGAACCGCGACAACGGCCGCACGATCCTGGTGCGCGTCAACGACCGCGGGCCCTACGTCGGCAACCGCATGATCGACCTGTCGTGGCGGTCGGCGCGGGCGCTGGGCTTTGCCCGCAACGGGCTGGCGCGCGTGCGCGTGCGCTTTGCGGGACGCGCGCCCCTCAACGGCAACGACGCGGCCGAGCGCCGCCATCTTGCGTCGCAGTCGTGGTACCGTGGCGATCGGCGCATCGCGCAGGCGCCAAGCTCGCAGATTACCACCGGTGCCATCGCCGCCGCTCCTTCACGGCCGGACCGGCCGGTCCTTTCGTACCGGCAGCGCTTGGCCGGCAACGCCAGCGACCCTTCGCAACCGCGCCGGACTGCACTCGGTGGTCCGGGCCGCGCCTACATCGACGTGGGCCCGTTCTCCTCGCGCGCGGAGGCTGCGCGCATGGGCCACGAGCTGGAGCATCTGGGCCCGGTCGCCATCGAGCAGGCGGGCGAGCAGGCGGGAACGGCCAAGGCGCCGCCGGCGTTTCAGGTGCGCCTGGGTCCCTTGAGCGATGCCGCCGCGGAGGCCGTGACCGAGCACATGGGCGATTTTCTCAATGTCTCAGCTGCTGTCGTGACGCAGTAGTAGGCGGCAGGTAGGGGTACGGCGTTGACACCGGCAGGCCAGTGATTTGATAGTCAAAGGGCATCTCAATTCGTTCAGACGTGCAATGGTAGCCATGCCGCTTCTGCTGAATCGCACTTTCCGCAAAGTCCTGACGAGCGCGGCGCTGCTCGCGGCGACGGCGCTGGCGCTGCTGCCCGCCCAGGCCTGGACGGCCGCCAAGCCGTTCAGCACCGGCGCCAAGTCGGCGATCCTGATGGACGCCGATATCGGCGCGATCCTCTACCAGCACAACGCCGACGAGTTGCTGCCGCCGGCCAGCATGAGCAAGCTGATGACGCTGGCCGTCGCCTTCAAGGCCATCAAGGACGGCCGCATCTCGCTCGACGAGGAGTTCCTGGTGAGCGAGCACGCCTGGCGCACGGGCGGGGCCCCCTCGCGCACCTCGGCGATGTTCATTCCCTTGAACACCAAGGTGACGGTCGGCCAGCTCATTCAGGGCATCATCGTCCAGTCCGGCAACGATGCCGCCATCGCCATTGCCGAGAACATGGCCGGGACGGAGGAGGCCTTTGCCAAGTATATGACTGCGGAGGCGCGGCGCCTCGGCTTGAGCAAATCGACCTTCAAGAACCCGACCGGGCTCTATGACCCCGATCAGCTGATGACGGCGCGCGAGTTGGCGCTGCTGTCGCTTCATCTGATCAAGCAATACCCGGGCCTCTACAAGATCTTCAGTCAGACCCGGTTCAAGTTCCGCAAGCACAACTTCATCAACCGCAACCCTCTGCTTTTCGCCAAGATCGGCGTCGACGGCTTGAAAACCGGCTTCGTCAAGGAGGCCGGCTATTGCATGGCCGCCTCGGCGGTACGCGACGGCAAACGGCTGGTCGCCGTCGTCATGGGGCTTCCCTCCAAGCAGGCCCGCAAGCGGGAAATGACGCGGCTGCTCGACTGGGGCTTTCGCAGCTTCGCATCCTTCAAGCTCTTCGATCCGGGTGAGGTCGTGGCCTATGCCCGCGTGTGGGGCGGTGAGAGCTTCTATGTTCCGCTCACTGGCAAGGGCGAATTGTCCGTCATCCTGCCGCGCGTTCCCGCCAACCCCAGGCTGAAGGCACAGGTGATCTACCACGGGCCTTTGAAGCCGCCGGTCAAGAAGGGCGACCAGGTGGCGACGCTGCGGGTCACAAGCGAGACCAACGCCGTCAACGAGGTCCCGCTCTATGCCGCCCAGGACGTGGAGCCGGGCGGGCTGGTGCGGCGCGGGCTCGATTCGCTGGCCCATCTTGCCCTGAGCTGGGTGGCGCTCTAGCTCCGTTTCCGGCTCCATGATAGGCACGGGCTCGGGCAGCCTGCTGCCCCGCAGCTCCTGGCTCGGCAGCCGTCTGCGGGGGCAGGCGTCAGCGAGGCGGCGAGATGGCGGCGGGCAGGTTCATCACCTTCGAAGGCGGCGAGGGCTCGGGCAAGTCGACCCAGGCGAGCCGCCTGGCGGAACGGCTGCAGGCGCTCGGCATCGAGGTGGTGCTGACGCGCGAGCCCGGCGGATCGCCGTTTGCCGAGCAGCTGCGCATCTTCATCCTCGATCCCGAGACACCGCCCCACTCATCGCTGTCGGAGGCGCTCCTCTTTTATGCCGCACGCTCCGATCACCTGGAGAAGACCATCAGGCCCGCACTCAATGACGGGCGCTGGGTGATCTGCGACCGCTTTTCCGATTCGACCCGCGTCTACCAGAGCGAGGCCGGCGGGTTGCCGCCAGAGGTGTTCGATGCCCTGGAGGAGATGGTCGTCGCGCCGACGGCGCCCGAACTAACGTTGATCCTCGACCTGCCTGCCGAGCTCGGTTTGGGACGGGCGCAAGACCGGCGCCTCAGCGGGGAAGGCGACGATCTCCCGGCGGATCCCTACGAGAAGCGCGACCTCGACTTCCATTGGAAGCTGCGCCAGGCCTTTGCCGCCATCGCCAAGTCGGAGCCTCAGCGTTGCGTCCTCATCGACGCAGCTGCCGAGGAAGGCGCCGTCGCGGACGCCGTTTGGCATGCCGTCGAGACCCGCCTGCTGGCCGAGGCGCCCTGATGGCGCGCGCGCCCGCGGCCATGGAGATCGAGGCGCTGCCGGAGGCGGATCGGCTCGAGGGACTGC
>Ga0307426_1000378_pt1 | contig 30648 bp, 30 predicted proteins | sample SalMarWE160340MG_FD_202165 | JGI IMG/M metagenome (GOLD analysis project Ga0307426, IMG submission 202165) | Salt marsh sediment microbial communities from the Plum Island Ecosystem LTER, Massachusetts, United States - WE1603-40 | ecosystem: Environmental > Aquatic > Marine > Intertidal zone >...
GTTCAATTTTTAACAGAAAGCTTAGAACTTATTTTAAATAGGGTAAAGTGTGTAGGATGCGGAACTTGCGCTCGAGTATGTCCCAAGGAAGCAATCTCCCGAGGACCTGTAGGAGCATCACGAAGATTTCCTGCTACTGGAGATATAATACCTGAAGTATACAATCCTCACAAGTGTGTCTTCTGTGGAACCTGTGTGGTCATGTGTCCCTTTTCAGCATTGACATTGGTTAAAGATGGAGAAGTAATAAATTTAGAGGATATTCCGATTGTTGCTCAAAAGGTCGTACCAAAACTAGAGTTTAAAGCAAAGAAACTCAAAAATGATAGGATAGCAAAACAATACGCTAAAGCAATTGTAAGTATTATTGATGACGTATGTGCTAAAGGATGTGGATCGTGTGCTGAAGTTTGCCCCTCTGGGACGATTGAAATAGCAAAAAGGCCCGAGCATGGTTGGGAAATGTCTAAAAATGTCGAAGTTGTTGATCCAGATGCTTGTGTAGCATGTGGAGCTTGCGATAATGCATGTCCTACAGGCGCGCTACAACTTGAAATCACTGAAATAAATACATCAGGAGAATTTAGTGAACTATTTTGGCCTCCATTAGTCAAAAGACTTAAAAATCTTCGATGGTCAAAAAAGGAGGGAGTATGAAATGAGTTTAACAAATTTAATATTGTTAACGGGACGTACGATTAATCAAGGAGTTGCGCTTGAAGGAGGTAAGGTCACGAAAGAAAATGTTCGCGCAGCAGGAATTTGTACATTCGATAAAGATGATTTTAAAAAGTTAGACTGTATTGCGGGCACGCCTGTAAAGGTCACAACCGATTTTGGAGAAGTCATGGTGTATTCAACTATCACCGAGGAAGGACCACACCCCGGAATCATTTTTATTCCAATGGGTCCTTGGAGTAACCAAGTTGTCAATCCAGACACGCAAGGATGTGGGACTCCCACGTATAAAGGCATGAAAGCCAAGGTTGAAACCGTGAAAGATGGAAGGGTTTTAGATGCAATAGAATTAATAGGAAAATTAAAGGAGGTTCAGAAATGACCCAAAAGAAAATTACTACCCATTATGATGTTCTTTGCCCTTTTTGTGGGACATTATGCGATGATTTGGAAGTAGATATTGCAGATAATGAAATTATAGAAATGAGAAATTCGTGTCAAATAGGAACAAAGAAATTTTTTTCATCGAATCCAAGCGGGCATAGATACCTAAAACCCCAAATTAAAGAAAAGGGTACTTTTAGGGATGCAACTTGGGATGAGGCCCTTGATAAAGCAGCCGATATTTTAATCAAGGCGAAGAGACCATTACTTTATGGATTTTCAAGTACCGAATGTGAAGCGCAAGGTGTAGGAGCAGAATTAGCAGAATATTTAAGGGCGATTTTAGATAATACCGCCTCAGTATGTCATGGACCCTCATTATTAGCGATTCAAGATGTTGGTGCTCCATTATCAACTTTAGGAGAGTACAAAAATAGAGCAGATTTAGTAATATTTTGGGGTAGCAATCCAGTTCATGCCCATCCAAGACATTTAAGTCGATATAGTGATTACGTACGAGGGTATTTTAGAAAAGATGGAAGAAATGATCGATATATTGTAGTTGTTGATCCTCGGAATACTCACACGGCTCAGATTGCCGACTTATATATAAAGGTTAACCCTAATGAAGATTATGAGCTCCTAAATGCCATAAGAGCAGTATTGAGGGGCGTAGAATTGGATGCTAAGGAAGTATCAGGAGTACCGATGGAAGATATCAAGAAATTAGTCGATATACTTAAAAAGTGCCATTTTGGTGTCATATTTTTTGGTATGGGGCTTACTCAAACAATATCTCATCATAGAAACATTGATAGTGCAATTTGTTTAGTACGAGAATTAAATGATCACACTAAATTTCTCTTAACTCCAATGAGAGGGCATTATAACGTTGCGGGTGCCAATCAAGTCTTCACTTGGAACACGGGATATGCTTACTCAATCGATTTTTCGCGAGAGTATGCCAGATATAATCCTGGTGAATTTTCCTCTGTAGATCTCCTAATGAATGATGAGGTTGATGCAACTCTAATCGTGGCATCAGATCCAGCAAGTAATTTTCCTGCAGGTGCTGTCAGGAACATGTTCAAACACCCAATAATTGCAATTGAACCACATCACACGCCTACTTCTGTGTATGCGGATGTAATTCTACCTCCAGCATTTGCCGGCATTGAATGTGAAGGAACAGCTTACCGAATGGATAAAGTCCCTCTCAGACTCAGAAAGGTAAAAGATGCTCCCGTGGATTGTTTACCGGATAAAGAAATATTAGAACGTTTATTAGAAAAAGTAAAAGCGAAGGAGGGCAAGTGAAAATGGCGGAAGTCAAGCTGAAACTGAAAAAGAAACCAAAATTTCCCTTAGAAGCAGATAGTATTACTCCAGATAATTTTGCGGGTAAAACACTTGCTGAAATTAAAAAACTTCCTTTATATCATGCTAGAGAATTGGTAACTATTGGAGATTTCTTCGATGTTTCCGGTAAGGCAGAAGATGTGGCCAATACTAAAATAATTATTGATGGCGATGTTTCAAACGTCAAAAGAATTGGAGAAAAAATGACGGGGGGAGAAATCATCATAAATAGCGACGTTGGTATGCATGTTGGGAATACCATGTCCGGAGGAAAAATCCTAGTGAAAGGAAGTGCCGACGATTGGGCAGGCGCAATGCTCCAAGGTGGTGAATTAGAAATTGAAGGAAACGCAGGTCATTATGTTGGTTCAGCGTACCGTGGATTCTGGCAAGGGATGAAAAATGGAACAATACGTGTACAAGGTAAAGTTGGTAATGAATCAATGTTATGGGCTAAAAGCTCAAAACCGGCAAATAAGTGGCCAACTCTATATTGTGGGGGTGCAAGTTCCTTTTTAGGCTTACACAATCATGGAGGCACGATGGTGGTTGATGGTGATGTAGATCGATGCATTGGAGCTGATCAGGTTCGAGGGATTATTGTTGTAAAAGGAAAAATTTCCAGAATGCTCCCCTCTTTCAAGAAGTTGGATGAAGTCAACGAAATTACACTTCCTAATGGGGAAATAATTACCGGAAAATTTGCTCAATATAGTGGAGATCATTCAGTAAGTAAAGAAACAGATGGCAGACTTTACGTTGCAATTAAATGATCTTTTTTATATTATTTTCTATAATTTAAAACGAAATTGAAAAATATTTCATCTTATTCTTTTACCAAAATTTTTCTTTCAGTCAAAAGACTTAAAGTAATTGGTAAATATCTAAATAAATTTCATTTAACAAAGAAAAAAAATTAAGGATTCCTTACCCAACGATAAAAACATCACAAGATACGTGGTTTATAACTTTTCCAGCAATAGAACCAGTTAGTATTTCTTCAAGACGAGAATGAGTGCCCTTTCTGCCGATGATAACAAGATCAACTTGCTCCTCCTTTACCATTTTTTGAATATATGAAAAAGGCCCTTGATCATAAATTAAATAATCTTCAATTTCAATTCCTTCTTCCTTAAAAACTTTCCTCGCGGAATCTATAAGCCCTTGAGCATTTTTTTCGTATACTTCTTTTATTTTTTCTATTTTTAGACTTGAATCGATATACATCTGAGGAAGAGTAAAAAATGGTTGAGCAATAAACATGCCACTTGGCTCAATATAATGTTCCACAGAATGAAACACGATTATTTTACATTTATATAGCGAATGAAGTTCTACTCCTTTAAGCATTGCATTATAAGAATGCTCCGATCCATCAATTCCAATTAATATTTTCTTATAAATAATGTATCACTTTTTTAAATTTTAAATTAAAAAAAAATAAACATCTATTAAAACATATGCTCTATAATTTTAAAGAAAATAATATTATTCTATTTGGGATTAGAAGAATTAAAACTAATTTGCTCTTAGAGATAATTTATACCTTACTCTTATCTATTCTAAGTAATATTTGATAAATATAAGGAATTTAATCTTTAAAATTAGTTAAATGCAATAATTATTAATAACATCTATCCCAAGCATTGATAAAGTGAAAAAATTAAGAAATTATCCTAAAAATGTTTAAAAGAAAAGTGAATATTACTCGTATTAAGAAAGGACAAAAGTTAGATGAAATTGATATTGTTCTGATTGAACAAGCTATAAATTTAATTGTAAATTCAAAATCTCTGGTAGACATAATTTGTCTTGCTGATGATTTGAAGGATCTTGCTGTTGGATTTCTATTTTCCGTTGGAATTATCAATTCTTATATGGATATCAAGGAAATAACTATTAACGAATTAGAAAATAAAATAATGATTGAGTTGTGTGATAATAAAGATTTTAATTCTACTGAATTTGAAAAGAATGTGTTCAATAGAGTAATAGATACAACTTGTGGGATACCTTCTCCCTGGAGAGATCTCATTAAAAGTAAAATAAGGGAAGCAAAGGACTCCAAAATATCGGATGTGAAAAACAATGTAGATTCTAAGATTATATTCTCCTCAATTATCAAAATGCAGAAAGAGACTCATCTATTTCGTGAAACTGGAGGTTGTCACGGTGCAGCTATATTTGATCTTGACGGAAATTTGATAACTATAAAAGAAGATATTGGACGTCATAACGCAATAGATAAAGTAATAGGAGAATTATTACTTAAAGACGAATCATTTAATGATAAAATTCTCGCGACAACGGGAAGGCTTACGGGAGACTCTGTCTTGAAAGCAGCAAGGGCAAATATACCAATTGTAGCATCACTATCTGCTGCTGTTGAATCAGGAATTCGCATTGCCTTTGCATACGGAATAACTCTAATTGGATTTGTACGAGGTAACTCCATGAATATTTATTCTCGCGCTGATCGCATTATAGAATGAATTTCGTGATTAATATAATAAATTAATTTTCATGCTAAATATAAATAAATTGAATCTCTCCATAATAATATTAAACTATATATTGTAATTAAAAGAGTGGAAAAGTGAACAAATGAAGCATAAAGTTGGAATTATCTTGCTCCTTATTGGTGGAGCTTTCATGGTTATTGGGAATGCAATAGGAACGATAGGTGTTTTTGAATTTCTTCAAGGATACGTTGTTTCAATTGTTTCAAGTGAATGGGTACCTCTGGTGAATGATATAATGGGGCTTCTCGGATGGATAGCTGAACAAGGAGGTTGGGCAATTATAGCTGGGGCTGTCTTTATTTTATTAGGCGCATTGAAGCTTGGAAAGTTTATCGTATGGATTGGCTTAACTTTTGGTGCTTTAGCATTGATAGTGTGGATAATAGCACAAGTTGTAGATTTTACTGGAATATCTTTAGGACTACAACTTGACACATTATTAAGTCAAATTTATGGTTTATTTACCTACAATACGGGATTTGCTTTTACGGGGGTTGCACTGGCTGTAATTGGAAAAGCAAGTATAAAGAAGGTACCTAAACCTAAAAAAGATGCTAAATCTAAATTAGACGATTCAGCAGACCAAGATTCCACCGAGGAGTACAAGTTCTGTCCAGAATGTAGCAAGAAATTACCCATTACTGCTAATTTTTGTAGTGAATGTGGAAAGACATTTGACTAATCATTTTTTTAACTTATTTTTTTCATTATAAAATGAGAAATAGAATTGATTGAAAATCTAATCAACAAATTTTTTAATAAATTTCACATTAAACCAAATATCATAATTATAATTAAAATTTAGTTAGAAATGGTGATATAATAATTCCAATACCAGTAGCGTTCATGCAATTATCAAGCTGTTGGGGATGCCACCAATCCCTCTTGAATGCACATTTGAATTTACTTCCTATTCTTCCCGCCCTAAATATCGTTTATTGGCCAGCTGTAGTTGATTTCAAGCATAGTTCTCTGCTTGAAAGAGAAGACGGAAGCATTGTTGTAGGCTTTCTTGAAGGTGTTGCACGAACAAAACAAGACACAGAAAATGCAAAGTTAATAAGGAAAAAATGTAAAGTCGTGGTTGCAATAGGAGCTTGTGCTTGTTATGGAAGCGTGAAAGGATTAGCCAATTTGTTTGATAAAGATGAATTGATCAAGAGAAAATTTATGGAAACTGAATCTATTACCGATAAAAATCCAAAGGAACCAACTCAATACGTTCCCGGTATTGAAGATTACATTGTAAACATAAAGGATATCATTGATGTAGACATGTTTATTCCGGGATGCCCTCCCACTACCGAAAATATCATTGCTGCCATCTCTTACCTTCTCACACTTGTAGCTGAAGGTCCAAAATCGCTTGACAATAATAAAACAGTGTGCGACAGTTGCGATTTATTCGAAGAAGGCTGCTTTTTAGATGATGGAAAACTTTGTTATGGACCATTAACGGCAGGGGGTTGTGAGTTAATGTGTCCAAATCATGGAGATTATTGTTACGGATGTTTCAGAGCTACAAGCAAGCTAGGAAAGAAAATAGAACAGCTAAAAAGCATACTTCATGGCATAGAGGAACTAACTGATGAAATTGGAGCGAATCTACAACATTTTCTTGATGTATTTTTAGGATCTTCAAACATTACTAATTTTTATTTCAGGGGTGATTTAGTTCAAAGATTAGCATATGAACCCGATAGTTTTAAGGTAAAAGAAATTGAAACAAAGAAGGGTCCTAAGCTTATTCTGGACGTTACACCCACGGGAAATGAAGTAGCAGACGAATTAGTAGGGCTTGCATTATATCTTCTGAAAAATGATCCTAAATTTAAATTTAGCTCAAAAACAGTATGTAGTCATTGTGATCGTGATATTGTTGATAAAGTACCCACGGATCTTAAACGTGATTATGTTGGTTTACCTAATACTGAAACTTGTTTTTTAGAACAAGGGTACATATGTTTAGGCCCTGTAACACAAGCCGGATGTGGAACAATTTGTCCAAATAAAGCGAATGCCCCATGTCTTGGCTGTTATGGTTCTTCAATGGGAGTTAAAGATCAGGGAGCAAAATTCATTAGTACTTTAGGTGCATTGTGTGCAGACAAGGATCCAAGCGAAATTATTAATTCAATTAAAGATCCAGCAGGATTGTTTAATAGATTCACTTTAGCGGATAGCACTTTGGGACACAAGTTCCATGATAAAATGGAGAAAGAATAATTCACCTATTTAGTTTTAATTTTATATTAACCATAATTATATACAATAATAATAAGAAATAAAAAAGTTGAAAAGCATGGCTAAAACAGAAGAATATAAGATTTTTCCCGGATGCACGATCGGGAATAGAATACCTTTCATCGAAGCCAGTGCACGTAAGGTTTTTGATACATTAGGCATAAAGACATCTGATGCCGATTTTGCATGTTGTCCGGATCCTGTCGGATTCAATTCAGTTGATCACGAAAGCTGGTTAGCAATGGGCGCCCGAAACCTTACTATAGCTGAAGGAGAATCAAAAGATATAGTCTCCTTATGTAACGGCTGCTTTCAAACGCTTAAAGCTGTAAATCATGAATTAAAACAGGATAAACACTTACGTGATAATATTAATTCCAAGTTAAAGCTGATAAACCGCGAATTCAAGGGTCTAATTAATGTAAAGCATTTTGTTGAGGTTTTGCACGAATTAGGAGCAGAAAAGATCAAGGAACACGTCACACAAGATTTTTCAGCCTTAAAAGTTGCGTGTCATACTGGTTGCCACTACAATAGACCATCCGAGATAATGCAAACTGACGATCCAATGGAACCTGTTAAACTTCGAGAACTAGTTGAAGCAACGGGGGCCATGGCAGTAAATTATACTGAAGAAATGCTTTGTTGTGGTTCAGGAGTAGGGAACACTGAAGAAGAAACTTCAATGCAAATATTAGCTAATAAATTCAAGAGTGCAATAAATGCTGGAGCTGAAGCATTTATCGTGATTTGTCCAGCATGTTTCCAACAAATGGATACTAACCAGAAAAAAGCGGGTACACAATCAAATAGTGAGTTTAATATACCAATTCTATATTTAACTGAATTGATGGCGTTATCTTTCGGTTTTAATCCAGAAGAGCTGGGATTAAAGTTTCATAGAGGAAGAACAACACAATTATTACAAAAACTTGGCATAAAATAATTATTTTATTCACTTCCTTAATTTTATATAATTTTTAAATAATAAGTGCTTTAGATTAATTTAAATCATAAAGGTAAATATAAAAAATGTCATTTAATTTTAAAAATCCCTCAAAACTATTTGCCTGGTTTTATTCTTTATTTTGCCCTGTTTATGGAAGAAAATTCTACAAAAAGTTGTTAAAAGCATTAGAATTAAATGGCAACGAATCGGTTTTAGATTTTGGTAGTGGAGCTGGGGTTTTGGCTAAAAAAGTTGTTAAAGAATTAAAAAATGATGGTAAATTAACGTGCTTAGATTTATCAGAAGCATTTTTGCATAAGGTTCGAAAAAAATTGCGTAAATATCCAAATGTGAACTACATATTAGGAGATATACGAGAGATGGATATCTCAGCTAATACTTTCGATAAAATTGTCATTACTTGGGTTATTCATCACATAGAAGAAGAGGTTAGATCTGGTCTTTTAAATAGCATAGTTAATACTTTAAAACCAGAAGGAGAAATCTATGTGATAGAATTCTTAGCTACACCTCATGGTATTGCTGAGGAGTTCTTAATCGAACTTTTTAATGGAATGGGTTTATCTGAAAGAATAGTATTTAGAAGTAAAAATACAGGATTATATGAATTCAAGAGAAATTAAAAAAGTCAAGCCAATTCTGCGAATAGGTTAAATCCGTCTACTTTGTAAATTCGAGCCTTTACAAACGAGCCATAGATTCCATCAAAATTCTCAATGAATACATTTTTATAGGCAAAATTTCGGCCAAAAGCTTGGTTTTCTTTAAATCCTTCATGCAAGACTAAAACTTCACCCTCCCAGTTCCTCCAGTTTGCATTTATTTTTCTCAAAGATTCGCGAAAAATATTAGAAAGTATTGTAGATCGTTTTTTTATAATCCTATTATCAACTTGTTCCATAGTTTTAGCTTTTGTTCCAGGTCGGGGGGTAAATTTCGAAACATTAAGAATTTCGGGTTTTAACCATTTAATTAAATCTATTGTTTGATTATAATCTTCTTCGGATTCTCCGGGAAATCCACAAATTATATCTGTAGATATGGTAAGATACGGAAATTTCGCTCTTAAACTTTTCAGCTTTTCGTTTATATCTCCTATAGTGTACGGGCGATTCATTAATTTAAGAACATTATCACTTCCAGATTGCATGGGTATATGAAGGAATTGGTACACGTTTTTTAATCCATATATGGATACTAATTGGGTATAGTGATCAATTAAGAATTTTGGATTTAGCATTCCAACACGTAAAAAGAATTGAAAGTTTAGATTAGAAATTGAATATATTACATCAAATAACGTAGTGTCACCATAATTGTAAGTACTGCAATCTTGTGAAGTTAGGTAAACCTGCTTGATCCCTTGTTTTAATTGATTCTCCACATTTCTAACGATGTTAACTGGATCATAACAATGCAATCTTCCTCTGGCATTTTTCACGCAACAATAGGTACACGCTCCTAGACATCCTTCTGAGATAGGAACAATGCCAGTTAGCTTTCCTTCTGGAAAGTTAATGAGATACTCTGATTTATCAATTGATTTTTTCGAGGGAATAAAGAGATTTCTCCTTCCAGACTTAATTTGCTCAAAAATAGCGGGAATTTCTTCAAAATTATCTAAATCAAGAATAGCAGAATAGTTTGGGATTAATCGTTCGATAACTTCAATATAATTATCGTCTACATGCGGTAAACATCCTGCAATTATAATTTTTTTGCCATTGTTTCCTTGATTAGTAAGATTTAATTCTTTTAATCGTTCTTTTATTTTATTTTCTGTTTGCTGTTTTACAGCACATGTGTTTATAATTATGAATTGAGCTTCCGAGAAAGATGTTAGAATATAGTTATTTTCTTTTAAGATTTTAGAGATAATCTGGGAATCAGCTTTGTTGGAAGCGCACCCATACGTTTCGATATAAAAGGAATTTTGAATCATATTTAAGTTTAATATTATAAAATCCTAATATTATGAAAACTGCAAGAAGTAAAAAATTTGGGAATTCATGACATTGGAGAACATTAGTTACGTAAATTTAATAATGTAATAAACAATAAGCTAGTATTAATAATTATAAAGTTAATGTAATGTTGAATCATGCCCAAGTATGCTTATTGTGATATATGCAAAAAAGAAATAAGCGATCCAACACGCAAACCCATGGAAACGTTTACAAAAGTAATTTGGGTCCTTCTAATTATTGCCTCTTTAGGAATTCTTACTATAGTTTTCATAATAATATATGCTAACAAGCCAAAACATTTTTGTCCTACCTGTTTTTCCAAGTTAAGATTTACGAGTGAACCGATTAAATCTGAAAAGGAAGAAGAGAAAGAACTCATGGCTAATTTATCATCTAAAGAGAAAATCCTGAGAAAAACAGAAAAAGCCCAAGCTAAGAGGAGATCGGGGGAAAAAGTAGCATTAAAGCAAGATGATGATGACGATGTTGAAGGGGATACTTATTGCGAGTTTTGCGGGGAAGCCATCTCGTTTTCCGATACGAGATGTCCCTATTGTCATTCAAAACTATAATTCACTTTTTATTAACTCCTATTTTATTAATATATCAACTACATAAATATTTAAAGAGCAAAAACATTCAAATAATCTAAAATGGATAGAATTATTATATTTCAAATTCTTATCTTATTTTAATTACTAATTCAAGAGGATATATTATGGCAAGAAAAGCTAGACGAGCACCAAAAAAACCAGTTGACCCATTAGCAGAATATAGCACTTGGGACCTTAGGATTGCGAAATCGATATATTATGGAGTCATCCTTGCTTCAATCATTACAGTCTTGGGAATCTGGCTAACTATTATGGGTTGGTTAGTAGAAACGAAGAGAATTGATGAAATTTTAAGTTTAGGACCGGGTATAATGGCATTGATTATCATAGGTATCATAGCCGGTCATATGTTCTTACTTGTCCTTTTTTACACCTTATTCCGAGGAGGAATACTCAAATTGTGCAGAAGAATCTTTAAGGATAGATTGATTGCGAAAAAATATGAAGATTATTCTACGCTCAGGCTACTTCTAGCAGTTACCTTGATAGTTGTCTATATGTTCGTGATCACCTTGATCGTCTATATTTTACCATCATTTTTCTGGAGTATCGTTGCAAATTTTTGGCTTTATGTAATCTATAACTTTAACCCCGGTGAATGGGTGTTATTTGTAGGGGTGGTGATGTTTATCATCATTCTATTAATTTACCTTGGATTCGTCATATGGAACCATGGAGTGTATGCCGTTCTCAAACGCGTGAAGAGAATTGAAGAAGAACAAGAGATTGACGAAGTTATCAAAATTGAAGGGTTAAAAGAGGCCGATGAAGAAACTCTCATGGAAACGTATGAAAAACAAACTGGAAAGCATGCTCTTTATCGAGGTAAAGAGACGAATGGGTATTTAAATTGGAAAAAGAAAGTATTAGGATAAAAATTAAAAATAAAAAGATTTTTCATAATTTTTTTTTATTATATTACCGACGCATCATTCGGGGGTTTCTAAAAAGCATTAGTTCAGTTCTTGGAATGACATAATCACTAGTTCCACTGGATTTCATCTTCCTATACAAGCGTTTGATTAACTTTTGGCTATCATCCATGAAGTTGCAAGCGATTCCAAAAAGGATCATGTAATTCTTAAAAACTTTATCTTTCGCATAATCCTTGTCGTAAATCTCAATCGCATATTCTTTTTGTATTGGATGACCGTCAATGCGTGCAATCAAAACATTACCGATATAAATCTTATAATTTCTCCCCGGTCCCACTACTCCTTTCGCCATTACCATTTGAAGTTTGTCATCCTTCTCTTCAGGTAAAAGGGGAAAAGACCATCGAGAACCTATGAGTCTCCATCCCCGACAACATCGTATCAAATTAATGACACCTGGTACTTGGAAGAAAAATACGGGAGCAGCGTGCCTTATTTCATAACTTTGAATTAAACTATGAGCTATACTTAATTCTACGCCTCCCTTAAAATTGCCTCCCTTAGGTAGAGAATCCATTGATTCCTCCATGATAGTAAAAAATCGACAGACAAACCTCTTTTCTTCAAGAGGTTTTTCTTCCCAATCTTCTTTATTGAATGCAATAACGTATTTCTTCTCGCCATCAACCTCAATAAGACCTTCCATATCGAAATTCTTGGAATACCATCTAGTCTTCGCTTGGTACTTAAGTTGTTGATGGATACCTAATTCTTCGTCATGGAGTCTTGTTCTCCAGAAGTTTACTAACATTTTTAAATGTACGATTTTAGAGGCATCAGCTTCTGGTTCTGCTCCAGCAGCTGCTTTTTTTGGCTTTTGTTTTCCTGAAGGTTTTGCACGAGCTTTTTCTCTAGGTTTTTTAGGTTTCTTTTCTTCAATTTCTTCTATTGGATCTTCTTCAGTCATATTTTTCACATATTCTTATTCTTTTTTTAGACAATCTTAAAATTAAATTCTCCAGATTGTTTTTAATTTTTTCTTAAAATATTGTTTAACTATAAACAAATAATTACAAATTTAAATTTATAATCTTTTATCTTTGATATTATAAATAGAAGAAAATAGAAATGTGTTAATTTCGAGTTTTACCTAAAATTTGACCTCACACTTATCGCTATCACAATATCTTTCTCCTATTGCACGATCACGTGTATCTCCAAGGAATAAGGGTTGAATTATTGAGATCATTTCTTCATATCGTTCTTTCGAGATTTCTTCATAGGGGGCTTGTTTATATCCATGATCTTTATTGGGTAAAAAGCTAACACTTTTTAGCTTGTCTTCAAAACATTCTAAGACGTGCTTGATTTGACCAGCTTCTTCTGGTTTGAATGTTATCGTGATCGATACTTGATTATCGGACCAAAACTTTTGATAATCTGCGGCGTTCTGGGCTTGTTCCCAAATGGAAACATCATTTTTGGATCTATCGAAATATTTTTCATGAATGGGAAATTCAGCAACAACTGTATTTGGAGAATAAGCATCTTCTTCTACAACATAACCCGCCTTTTTTATTGGTTCGATTAGATCTGAATTTTTAGAAAGACGAATCCTTCGAATGTAATATTCTGAATGAGGATAATGAATTCCTGGAGTAACTCCAGGTAATAAACTCACACTTCCACTTGGTTTAACTGTTGTTAGTTTAATTGAATGAGGAATGCAAAGCCAATTCGAGTATTCTTCGTCCAGGTCCTTTAAAAAATCATAAGCTTTATCGCACCACTCAATCATTGTTCTCCTTCCATGCTTTACGAACGCTTCGATTATCCCAGTTTGAGAAATGCCCATTCTTCGATTTTTCAACATTACGGCGTTAGTCTCCTGCCATTGCGTATTTATGAGAGTTACGCTCTTCGCATATAAATAGGCATACTTTAAAGTTTCTTGAAATTCCTCGTATGAATTGTGTCTCGATGGAAACGTTTCTACAAGGCAACAAAGTTCAAAGGATTCTAGAGTTTGTTCTCCACATGGATTTACTCCCGCAGCTTTCTTATCCTTATAATCTGGTTTATCCTTCATCCTGGAATAAGCTCGTGCGTTCTCTAACCAAAAAATCCCTGGCTCTCCATTCACTTCAATCTGTTTACTAATAAAGGAGTAATCCAAACCTTTTACAGCAAACACGGAATTATTGCTGGCCCAACGATGTGAGTATAATTTGTCTTGATCTTGCTTGCAAGTGACAAAATCATAATCGGTGGGATCTCCTAAAGCGATTTCAGCGGAACGACGAACGTTACCGGCCACAACACATTTCCCAATTAAATTCATGATATCAACAATATCAACTGAAGTTATTGGCTCACTGATTCTAACTGTTAAAATTTTCTGAATTTCGTTTAACATATCTTTTAGTGGGTCTGGGCCACTAGCGATTCCTCCAAATCCTCTAATTGGTTTACCTGCTGGTCTGATTTGAGAAAAATCATACGTAGGGATTTGTTTACCTAGAAAATAGGCTTCTAGGGTTAATTTAAGAGCTTCTACCCATCCTTCTCTACTATCAGGAATTTGAAAATCAAAATGACCGACTGCAGGTTTTTTAATCGTAATCTTTCCCGCTCCTTTCGTGTCAAATCCCACTCCTACCCCTAACATTAGGGCATCCATTACGAATTCGAAAGCTTTTGATACTTTTAAGTTAATGTCTTTCGTAGATGCGAATCCACAATTGTTAAGAGACATGGATCCGTTCTTTAAGACAAATTCCGTGCCTGACATCCACAGACCCCTGCCTGGAGGCAAGAATTTAAAATTCCACATTTTAGAGAACATTATTTTGGCAGATTTCTGGGCTTTTTCGTCACTCCATGGTAAACTCAATTTAATGCAATGTTCTTTCTGAATTGAATAACACCCTTCAACAACACGTCTCACAGTTTCCCAAAATTCCTCTTTTCGGTTTTCTTCTTCAATTAATCGGGCATATGTTCTCTTGTAAGTGACATAACCTAACGGACCCCAATTTGGTTGAGCATCCTTGTAATTTTTTAAAAAGTCTTCATCTAATTTAAACGAGATATTTTCCAAGTTTATGGCGCGTGCAAAAAGATTACGATATTTATTCATTCCTCTTTGCGTGAGTTCAACACATACAAGCTCTCTAATATAATTCGTCGAGATCTCATCTACTCCCAAACCGATTATTTTTCGAATGACATCTTCTGATACTTCGGTTGCGAATCTCATATCAAGTCCCGTTTCTTTATTTAAGATCTTGGCAATATTCATTTCATCAAATTTTTTTTTCTCTCCTTTTGAATTTATTACGAATTTTGGGAAGAGATCAGTTAATGAAAACGAGTTATCCGTCATATTTTTCCGCTCTAGACACAATATATGATTTTTTATTTGCGCGTTATTGCAAATTTTAAAATGCTAAATTAAAATGCCTTAACCTACCTTATATTTAATGTTCAGTTGTAATATAAATTTATGGTTCACTTTTATTAGCACATTGATGAATCTCTGAAATTCTTGCTTGCTTGTTATTAATATAATCCATAATTTATATTGAAATTCTGATTTTAATATTTAACCATTTTGTTTTATTGATTGTTCATAAATTAATGTCGTATTAATGTCGAAATAACGACATGATTCAAATTATATATATAAAACAAGATATTTAAAGAACAAACGGATAGTGGATTTTTGAAAATCTTGAAGTTTGAAATTTTATAAATAATAAAACTAATTCTAAATTAATTCATCAAATTGCAAACAATAAATTATAGAATAATGAGTAAAAAATCATGAAGGCTGCTTTATTCGATGGTAAACATCTTAAAATTGAAGAAATTGAAGAGCCACTCATGACAGAAACTCAAGTATTAGTAAAAGTTAAAGCAGTCGGAATATGTGGTACAGATATTGCTATATATAAAGGTCATTTGCCAACTCCTACTCCTATAATACTCGGACATGAATTTTCCGGAGAAATCGTCAAGATTGGTAAAAAAGTAGATTCTTTCTGGCTCAATAAGCGAGTGACGGCAGAAATCAATGCTAATATTGATTTTACTTGTTTTTACTGCCAAAGAGCCATGTACACCCAATGCATTTCTCGGAAAGCACTAGGTATTGATATCAATGGTGCTTTAGCTGAATATATTGCGCTCGATTCCTATTTAATTCACGAAATTCCTGACAAAATATCATTTGAAGAGGCTACGTTTATCGAACCTTTAGCAGCTGCGTTTCAAACTTTTGTCATGATGCCGGTAGATAAGGATGATAAAGTAATTGCCATATTCGGATTAGGCAAGTTAGGACTCCTATTAGCCCAAGTTGCTTTACTAAAGGGATTAGAAGTGATTGTAATCGATGGCTCAGATAAAAAACTCAACATGACAAAAAAATGGGGGGCTCATCATTTGATTAATCGCTTTAAATGTAAAGAAATCCCTGAAGAAATTAAAAAATTAACTAAAAATTTAGGAGCAGACATCGTAGTCGATACGTCGGGGAATCCAGATTCATTACATAATGTTGTTAAGTCTTGTAGAACCAGAGGAAAGATCCACATCAAAAGCACTCATGGTCTCGAGGTACTCATGAACTTGACTGATATAGTTGTAAGGGAAATAACGATATACAGTAGTCGTTGTGGTCCATTTGAATTAGCAATCCAAGGACTTGAGTCTGGAAAGATTCAAGTTAAATCTTTAATCTCAAATGTCACTAAAATTTCTGAAGTTGAAGAAGTATTTAATTCCTATAATAAAAATAAAGATCAAATAAAAACAATTATCAGATTTTAATTTTAATTACAATTTCCTTGGGAGTTTTAAGCTCAAGAAAGGATTATAAATAAATCATTAACGAAATTATTATAGATTAGATTTTATTTTTATTCATAATAACTATCTAGAGAGATAAAAATTGACACTCGAAGAGGATAATAACAGTACAATATTTGATGTAAATGTTCCCGACGATAGTCCCATAAACAAGGAACATATAAATCTGCAATATCATTGGTATCTCAGTATTTTTTTTGTTATTTACTACATATCATACGTGATCCCTGGAATTGTATTCATGTACTATATCATACTGTTTTTTATTCCGAATTTCTTAAGAATAGACAGCCTTATCACGGTTTTTACGAATATGGAGTATTTATTTTCCTTTTTAATGCTTCCCATCGTACTTTTAGCTAGTTATTTATTCCACTTGCTTCTTGTAGGATTGATCACACGTGTTTTTTGGAGAATTACTGAAAAAATCAGTCCTTCCAAGGATGGGATCATTCCACGAAATATTGCATCTAAAACAGCTAATTTATACCATATTCGATCCTTTATGATTAAGTACGGAAAGAATGCATTCATGAAGGGAATTTTACCATGGTTATCAAATTGGTTTTTTAATTTTGTTGGAGCAAGTATCATAGAAAAGGGATCTACACTTGAAGAATCTGTTGTTAACGATAGAAATTCGATTGTGGGGAAAAATTGCTATGTTGGAGTGAATTCCGCACTATCTAGTCATTTTGTAGAAGGGATCTTCGGTAATATTGTTTATTTTAAAATAAGATTAGGAGATAATGTAACACTAGGAGGTTTTAACAATATCGCTCCCGGTTGTGAAATCAGTGATAATTCCTACTTATTGCCCATGGCAGCTGCTACTAAACACAATACTACAAAAGGAGATAATTATTATTTCGGGATGCCTTTACGCAGAATCTTCAAAAAAAAAATAATGGAATATTTACAAGTGACAGAAGAAGATTTAGATCGTGCAGAAGAACTTCGAATGAAACAAGAAGAGTTAAAATCTAAAATAAGCAATGAAGATAAATTGGAAGAGTGAAAAGATATGGAAAACGATAATTTAGATGATAATATAAATCCCGAAGAACAAAATATTAAAGATAACGAAGATGATTTTTCTATTGATTTTACAACAAGTTCTGCAATAAGTAGTGTTGGAATCAAGTTTCTTATCCTATATATACCAATTTTTTGGTTCAGTGGGCTTGTAGTTGCGACTTTTTGGTATGGATATGCTGCTGGAACGACGAATTGGATAATAAAGCTGTTATATCTACCTTTGTTTTTGTTATCTCTGATGTTTCTTTTCATTTTCACGAGTTTCTTCTTTTGTAAACTGTTGTTAATTTTAATAAATTTGATGTGTGTTCCAAAAGAAGGTATTTTTCGGATTGATACTAAAGATCCAAATTTCGAATTCTGGAAATTGAGAATCGAATTGAAAAAAATTGTGTTATGGTTCTTACGAAATTGGCCTTTACCATGGCTAGATGTGCTAGCTTTTCGCTTTTTTGGGGTAAAAATAGACTTTTCAAGCCACCTTAATGATGCATGGGTAGATTGTGAATTCATCGAATTCGGTAAGAATATAACTGTAGGTCAAGGGGCCGTTTTGATGAGTTCCATGGTAGTTGGCAATTATTTAATTATAAAAAAGATAACTCTGGATGATTTTTCCTTAATTGGAGGTCAAAGCACGATCGCTCCAGGAACTCACTTTGGAAAAGACACCGTTTTAGGAGCGGTATCTGTCACCACGCTAAACCAAATTTTAGAAGATGGATGGATTTATGGGAGTATTCCAGCTCGTAAGTTGAAGCTTAATAAATATGCCGAAGAACGCACGGCTTCTATCCATAAAGTAGATGTTGATGGAGAAGAGAAGGTTGAGGTTGAACATGATATTAATATTGATGAAGATAAAAGAAAATTTCTAAGGAGGAGTTCTAAAGAATGAGTGTACCAAATTCTATGCGCGTGGGTCCATTTTGTGCTTCTGTTTTGGTAAAAAGGAAATATTTAATCTTGTACATCTTCTTGATATGGGTAACCATACTTCCGGGATTATTAGAACTATGGGCATATTGGCAAGTATTATGGAATGATGTAAGACCACTCCATTTTTATGTATATTTACCTCTCTTATTAATTGCGATTTATATTACAACTGTATTTGCGGCGATCATTTCTACAAAAATAGCATTAATGTTTATAAACATCTTACATAAACCAAAAGAAGGAGTATTTCTAAGAGATCGTTCAGATAGAGATTATAGATATTGGAGCCTCAGAAATACAATAAAAAAATGGCCTACGTGGCTTTCTCATAAATTCCCCTTCCCTTTTTTAGACAATCTCTGTTTTAAAGCATTTGGTGTACGAACTACCTTTTCAAATTCCTTATTCGAGGGCTGGGTTGATACGGAATTTGTTACATTTGGCAAGAACGTGGTTTGCGGGCAAGGTGCAATCATTCAATCCAGTGTCATAATTGGCAATTTTTTGATAATAAGAAAAACCGTAATTGAGGATAATGTCCGGATAGGAGCACATGTAATAATTATGCCAGGCACTCACATTGGGAAAAATTCCATCTTGAATACATGGTCCTCTACGATGGTAGGACAAGAATTAGAAGAAGGATGGATATATAATGGGGGTCCTGCTAAAAAATTTAAAAAAAACAGGTTTTTCGAAGACATTCCGATCGAAAAGCTTACTCGTGAAGTAGGAGATTATGAAGGATTATTGAAAAAATATGATGAGCAATACGTTAAACGGGAAGTGAAAAAACGTCATCTATTAGAAAAAACCATAAAACCCCCTCTCCACTTAAGAGATAGATTACATTTAGGAAAAGATAAAGATAATGATACTGATGATGAAAATTGAAATATTTACCCTTAATATTCAAATATCTATTTTAAATTGATCTTTCAGGTATTTCATAATTTCTAAGCAGGTTTTTTTGATTTTACTTTTGTCAGGGTATATTAGATATGGTTTTGGGCAGTCTCCATCAAACATACATTCATTTTCTTTCAAGTCATAAATTAAGGGATAAAATTTGCATCCTTGAGGCCTATTTTCATAAATATTGCACTTTTTGGTAGTCTCATCATAAAAATAGCAATGATGTTCCTTATTTCTTAATTGTATATAACCGTCTCTTCCAATATAACAAAAATCTCCTTGTTTTAAATCTCCCTTGAACTCTTTTATAATTCGTTGTATATCTTCTTGAGATAGTATCATTTCCGTTTCTAAGCAGCATTTTCCGCAATCAAAACAAACTTTAGTCATGATGATGGATAAATTAACTTATTATTTGCTAAATATTTTCTTTTTTTTATTTTATTATTATTTTCTAAGTAGATATATTTTAAAAACTTAAAACTTTAAGACTAAATATTAGAAACCATTAGTGAAATTATAGAAATGCTGGAAGATTCCCAAGAAAATGATTCAATCGTGATGGACGTTCCTAAAGATGAAGTATTAAAAGAGGAAATTAACATGCCATTTGGATGGTATACTCTCATTTTCATTATAAATTATTATTTATCTTGGTTATTAGCTGGTTTCATTTTTCTGTCATATTTCCTTATTGAATTTATGCCTAATGTTCTCCAAGTCACCTCTTTTATCACTCTTTTCACAAATCCAAAATCAATAGTACCATTATTATTAATGCCGTTAATAGTAATAGCTTGTTACGTGATTAGATTGATATTTGTTGGCATTACAACTCGGATTTTGTGGAGAATTTCCGAAAGAATTTCTCCAAGTAAAGATGGAGTGATTCCAAGAAATATTAAATCTAAGGCAGCAGATTATTACCATCTTCGATCCTTCATGCTAAAGTACGGTAAAAACCTTTTTACCAAGGGAATGTTCCCATGGCTATCAAACTGGTTCTTTAATTTCGTTGGATCTTCAAAAATTGGTAAAGGAACGACATTAGAAGAGTCTGTTGCGTCAGATAAGTTTGTAACTGTTGGAAGAAACACGTATATGGGCGTTAATGCAACGTTAGCAAGCCATCTCGTTCAAGGAATCTTTGGGAACATCCAATATTTCAGAATGCATGTCGGAGATAATGTAACAATGGCCGCGATGAATCAGATTGGACCTGGGAGTGAGATTATGGATGGTTCATATCTTTTACCTCTTGCATCAACGAATAGACACAGCGTTTTAAAGGGAGGGCATAATTACTATTTTGGTATTCCTCTTAGAAAAATATTCACGAAGAAGACAATGAATTATTTAGGAATTACAGAAGAAGATTTGGAAAAAAATGAGAATATGGAAGAGTATTTAAAAAAAATCAAATTAAATCCTCCTAAAAAACAGAAAAAGGACAAAATAATCGAATCCACTAAAATCGTCACTACAGAGGTAACAGAAGAACCACAAAAAGAAAAGATAGATGTAGAAAAACTCTCAAAGGAAGATCTCGCCATCGATTTTACAACTTCGAGTGCAATTAGCAGGATCAATATTAAGTTTCTTATAGTGTACGTCCCAATTTTGTGGTTAGCGGGTTTAATCATCTCAATCTTTTGGTATGAATATACAAAAGGAGCGTGGGATTTTTCAAATCAAACGAATTTGATCAATTCCATTTTTAAAAATATCAGTACTATTCTCTTTCTACCCGTTGCAATCTTTATCATGATATATCTCTTCATCTTAGGGGTATTGGTTTTTAGCAAACTACTGTTAATACTCATCAACATGATCCATTTACCAAAAGAAGGTATCTTTTTAGCGGAAGTAGGGAACGTAGATTATGATTTTTGGATGTTTCGCACTGAATTAAAGAAAATAGCTTTATGGTTTTTAAGAAATAGCCCTCTACCGTGGGCCGATTTTATTGCTTTGAAGTGGTTTGGCGTCAATATGGATAGCTCGAGTCATTTATATGATGCATGGTGTGATGTGGATTTTGTTTCTATTGGGAGAAAAGTTCTTATCGGGCAAGGGGCCACAATCATGTCATCCATGGTGATTGGAAAATATTTGATCATTAAGCGCGTGGTATTTGATGACTATGTCATGGTGGGTGGTCATACTACTATAGCACCAGGTACAATCATGGGGCATGATTCTGTCATAGGTGCAATCAGTTCCACTACTTATAAGCGCATTCTTGATCCAAATTATATATACTTTGGAATTCCTGCCATTCCCTTGAAAGAAAATAAATATGCTGAAGAACGCAGGGATATCGTGGTAAAAAGACTTGTAGATGAATCAAAAAAAGCAGAAGAAACCCATGAAGTTAATATTGATGAAGATAAAAGGAAATTTATTAAAACCGGAGATGATGAGTGAATAATCATGTCAATTCCAAATTCCATGAGGGTTGGCCCTTTTCTCCCTACAGTTTTAGTAAAAAAAAGATATTTGATTTTTTACATCTTAATAGTGTGGTTAAGTGCAATTCCACTATTTGTTGAATTTTGGGTTTATTATAGATTTGTTTGGAGTCCGGTTAGACCAATTTTCTTCTTCATATATCTACCCTTATTATTATTACCAATGTATTTGACTTTAGCATTTTTTGGGATGTTCTGGGCTAAAATTTTCCTAATTATCGTTAATTGGATACATTCTCCACGCGAAGGAGTATTTCTAAGGGATCCTTCTGATCGGGACTATAGATTTTGGTCATTGAGAAATACAATAAAGCGATGGCCTTTTTGGGTTTGCCATAGATTTCCTTTCCCTTTTCTTGATAATATATGCTTTAAAGTTTTCAATGTCAAAACTAAGTTCTCTAATAGCTTGTTCGAAGGATGGGTGGATACGGAATTCATTACATTTGGTAAGAACGTGGTTTGCGGTCAAGGTGCAATTATTCAATCAAGCGTAATAATAGGTAATCTCTTAATAATTAGAAAAACCATTATAGGAGATGATGTTCGCATTGGATCACATGCAATTGTCATGCCTGGAACTCAGATTGGAAATAGAAGTGTGCTGGCAGCAAATTCGGTAACCACTGTAGGACAAGTTTTAAAAGATGATTGGATCTACGTGGGCATTCCCTGCAAGGAATTTAAACAAAATTGGTTTTTTGAAGATAATTTAGAAGATAAATTAGGTGTAGCTGAAGATGTTAGTGCATTATTAGGAAAATATGAAAAAATTATTACTAAGGTTAGATGGACAGAAAATCTTACTTTAAAAGAACGCAAAGCGATAAAAAGGCAACAAAAAGAAGAAGAAGAACGTCGTTGGGAGCTGAGTAAAGAAATGGATGATGAAAAACAAGAAGATATATTCTAATTATTTATCTCATTAATAGTACAAATAGAGAATTAAAAGAATAAAAAAAGAAATAATAAAGAAAAAAGAATTTATCGTTTAACGAGATGATACGCGTACACATTGGTCAGATCCATGAACGTTTACTAGTTCCATTCCATTTTTTGTCATGTGTTCTTCGATATATGCGAGAGCACTTGCGTAAAAATCTTTTTTATCGTACTTTATTGTTGAGGCACCTGATGAAGTCGCGTGACTTAAAGAATGACCGAGTAAATTCAGCACAATGATTTCTACTTTCATTTTTAGTAACCGATCCTTTTTGGTGTTTGAATTTTATATGGTAGTTTCAACGATGTCAAATTCTTATATAAATCTATCATTCGAGCAAATGACCTAATGATGAAGTTAATTCTGAAACGGATCTTGGGAAAAATTATTAAATTCGAGTAATTTTACTTTATAACAAAATACATTCTTCGGTTTTTTGCGCCTTTATTGACTGTTTTGGTCAACTCAATTGTTCCAATTTCTTTTAAATGGCTTACATGAGTTCCCCCATCAACTTGTTCATCAATATCTCCAATTTTTACTATTCGAAATTCTTGAAGGTCTTTAGGTAAACCGGCAGCTAAACGAGCAAGCTCTGGTTTCTCCATGACATCCTCAGGAGTCATGTAATCAACAGTTACCGGCAAATCTTGTTGAATGATTTTGTTAGCTTCATCAACAAAAGCTTGAAGTTTCTCGGGAGAATAATCATCCATTGAAAAATCCATTCTACTTTTATCCAATTCGATTTGATTACCCGTAATTTTAGCTTTCGCTTTTCTATACAAGATGTTACTGATCAGATGACAAGCTGTATGATATCTCATGAAAGTAAATCTTCGCTCCCAATTTATTTCACAAGATACAAAATCTTCTTCATTCAAGCCTGGTTTATCGACTTCATGGCTTATTTCTCCCGAAAATTTACCAACATATACGACCTTGAACTTTTCTCCATTTTTAGTAATGAATCCCTCATCGCAGGGCTGACCTCCTGATTTTGGATAAAAAGCGGTTTTATCGAGGATTAAGAATTTCCCTTCAGTTACTTTAAGCACTTTCGCATTCCATTGTTTCAAATAAGAATCATTCATGTATAACGCATTGGTCATAGTTTAAACAAAGAATGATTTTTTTAAATTGTTATTATATTATCCATATTTTTTATTTAATAGGGATCTACCTAGGTTATGAGGCACTAATTATTGATTTGATATATTCAACTTAAATTTAGTTTAGACAAAATTGTAATTTTGATTAGTCAAATTTAATACATTTTCTATCTATATATCTCATTATATTATATAAAACAATGAAACTTGATTATCATGAATCTAAAAACAAAATTTAGCTTTACTTTCTCAATAGTTTTACTCCTATTACCGCTCATATCGAATTTTATGATTCCTACTAATATTACTACTAGAATCGCTCAGTTCAATGTGAATGATAATCTAAAGTCATCTAGTTATTGGATTATAAGTCCAATTTATATCAATGGATCAGCTATAGGAGTTGATGCTCATAATTGGACCTGGGCAGAAAGCCAACCTTGGTGCACTGGTAATGGTACATTAATAAACCCTTATCTTCTTGAAAATATTACAATCGATTGTGGAGGTGGAAGTGGGATATTCATAGAGAATTCAGTAAATGTGTATTTCATTGTAAAAAACTGTACAATAATGAGTGCTGGAACAAATGGAGGCATTAGACTTATAGAGGTTCAAAATGGTACTATTTTTAATAATAATATTAGTAATAATTATGTGGGAATGTATCTTGATCAATGCGAAGGTATCAACATAACAAAAAACATAGTATACGATAATATTGGCCAAGGTATTATCTTGCTCCTTAGTATGTATAATCTCATTATTAATAACACACAAAAAGGTAGTCGATACTACGGTTTGTTCTTACAAGGTCAAAGTAATAATAACACAATAATTGGCAATAATTTTACAGAAAACACTCATTCAGTCTATGATGGAGATGGGATTAAAATTAAAAATAGTAACGGAAATATAGTAACAGAGAATTTATTGAAAGATAATGACAGAGGAATACAAATTTTAGATCATTCGAACGAAAATGAAATTTTCGATAATAAAATACACGATAATGCAGAATATGGCGTATTAATTCAAAGAGAATCTCGAGAATGTTTGGATAATATCATTTATGATAATAATATTACTAACCCGTTAGGAATGAATGCTTATGATAATGGCACAAATACACAATGGGATTATCTAAATCAAGGTAACTATTGGGCAGATTATTTAGGTGCTGATAATAACGATGATGGAATAGGAGATATACCTTATATTATTCTTGGAACGGACTTAAGTCAAGATAACTTCCCCATATGGGACGATGGTCCAAATCCAGTCCCAATAATAATTCTTAACTCACCACTTGAAGTATCAGAGAGAACATTTGGGATTTCTGCTCCAACAATTAATATAACCATTATGGATAATGATTTAGCTGAAGCCTGGTATACTATAAATTCTGGAACAATCAGATACTATTTCTCACCAATTAATGGAATCAACATTATTTCTATTAATCAAACCGTCTGGAGTGCTTTAGATGAAGGAAGCATAACAATCACCATTTTTACGAATGATACTCAAGGACAAGAGGTTAATCTTCCCATCTTATTCACTAAAGATATTTCTTCCCCCTCACAACCAGCGATTCCATATGGAAATTACTATATCATGTTTATGGTAATTAGCATTCTCTCTCTACTCATGATCGCATCAAGAAAGAGCAAAATAATATATTCTTAATTTTTTATTTTGTTTTTTATTCATCTAAATCATATAAATCTCCGGGTTTTGAACCATCAAATAGCTCTAATTTATAGAAACGAACCTCTTCTTCACATTGAGGACAATAATATGTTCCTGGTTCACGATTTTCATGTGATAAGCCACAAATTTTACAGATTATGTAATATTTCATCTCAAATCATTTATTTTTAATCAGAAAACTTCAAAAACCTATTGCTTTATTTTCCATTTCTTTAAATTATCAACGGGTCTTGGTAGACGTCCTTCTAACCATTCTGCAGCATTATCTGGGGTAAAATCCCCAGAATCACATTCTATCATCCAAGACAAGTATTCCCCAGGCCCACCATTCATATATGGTGGGGGGGAAACGGGTTTAAATAATGTAGGTAACTTCTCCTCTACAGATACATAATTTAATACGTGTGCAAGTTCTTGAACGAAATTCCACGCTAAAGCATGCTCTATATCAATACTAAATTTAACCCGCCAAAAATTCCCATCAATACAACTTTCTATAGTTTTACCAATCGAGGGAACTTTCTTGAGAAATTGGAGTAATTTGTAAAAAAATTGATCTGCCATAATAATTTGAAACCGTTATATTATTTAAAATGATTTGGAGTGCTGCCAAATTTAAATAAAAGAAATTAGAGTTACTCAAATAGCTAAAACCCTGGCAAGGTTGTCAACATTGCATCTATTATTTTCATGCAAGTATCATCCAATTATGGCTATTTTTCGCAACTTTTCAAATGTTGATTATCATTTGAATCTTAGGGTTATAAAGTATGCTATTTTTTTACACTTGGAACAAAAGTAATAACCTTCTTTATTGCCACTTACTTGATCCTTACAATTCATGCAAAAAATCATTATATTTCAATTATGATATCGGAAGTTTTGAATCTTTTGTTGATAAAAAATAACAAGAAAAGCTAAAGGGAGTATATAACGATAAATTATAAATTAAAAGCAATCAATTATATCTCTTAGATCTTTAATTTTTATCGAATCTACTTTTCTTAAAAAGGTATTATAGATGAATCAAGTGGAATATAAAGGTGATACGTATGAAGTTCAAAAAGGATTTTTGGATTTAGGTTTATTAGAAATAGCAAGCATCGATGATATCCATGGATTAGATAATCTTAATATTAAACATTTAGAACTAAGTTCAAATGCTATTACAGAAATTAAAGGGCTAGAATCGATTAAAAAGTTAGAAATATTAAATTGCAGTAATAATCAAATAAAACATATATCAGGGTTAACAGAACTAAAAAATCTAAAGATTTTACATCTAGCATCAAACCAATTTACAAAAATTGAGGGTTTGGAAAATCTTTCATCATTAGAAGAATTGTACTTGCGAGGAAATCAAATATCAACTTTATCTGGACTTGATAATTTACCTTCTCTACAAAAATTAGATCTATCCTGGAACATGATTACAAAAATTGAAGGATTAGAAACACTTAAGGAATTAGAAGTATTATGGATTGCCGGGAATCAAATTAAAAAAATTGAAGGATTAGATAATTTGGAAAATCTAAAGATTTTAAATCTTGCAGGAAATGAAATCTCTAAACTTGAGAATATGGATTACCTCTCAAATTTAAAGGAATTATATCTTAACGATAACAAGCTAAAGAAAATTGATAATTTGGAAGATCTAAAAGGTTTAGAAACATTATGGGTAACTTCTAATAATATTAAAGAAATTGAGGGACTTGAAAATTGTACAAACTTGCAAGTTCTTAATTTGAAAGATAATGATATAAATGAAATTAAAGGATTATATCCCTTGGTAACCTTAAATAAATTATTTCTTTCGGGTAATAAAATTGAGCATATTAAAGGACTTGAGACACTTCAAGATTTGGAGACTTTAGATTTAGGTGATAATAACATTTCTCATATAAGGGGTTTAGAATCATTAATTAATTTAAAAGATTTATGGCTTTATGGAAATAACGTAGATCCAGCTATTATAGATAAATTAGGAGGATTAGATTCTGGTGGTTGTGCATTTGATGCAACAAAATTCGTACAATATTGTCTTGTTAATCTTTAATAAAAAGAATTAAATAAAGAAATAGAGATCGTGTAAAAATTCTAGGAAGGATAATATGATTTCAAAACCAAATCCTTATGAAACCAGGAAGAAACAGTTAGAAATTGCCGCTAAGTTAATTAACTTGTCATCAAATACCATCGAATATCTTAAAGAAGTCGATAGATCGTTGATAGTAACCATGCCTATAAATATGGATGATGGTTCATTAAAAATTTTTGAAGGTTATAGAGTTCACCATTCTACACTTCGCGGTCCCGCTATAGGAGGTGTAAGATACGCTGCAGATTTAACTTTAGATGATGTTAAAGCGCTCGCATTTTTAATGACTTTTAAAACTGCATTGCTGGGAATTCCTCTTGGAGGTTCGAAAGGTGGAATAAGAGTAGACGTGAAAAGTTTATCAAAAGTGGAGTTAGAGAAACTCACCAGAAGGTATACAGCAGAAATCATAAATCTCATAGGTCCAGATATGGATATTCTGGGTCCTGATTTAAATACTGATGAACAAACCATCGCATGGATGATGGATGTATATTCAATGCAAAAAGGAAGAACTGTTCCTTCTGTTGCAGTAGGAAAACCAGTAGAAATTGGAGGGACTGTGGGAAGAAGGGAGGCTTCTGGAACGGGAATGTTTTATATTTTCCAAGCAGTATGCGATAAGTTAAATTTCGATAAGAGTTCGTTAGACATCGTAATCCAAGGATTTGGGAATGTTGGAATGGTAATTGCGGGAACTTTATATCATAATAAATGTAAGATAATAGCTGTTTCAGATACAAAAGGAGGAATATACTCTCCCGGAGGGTTAGATATAGACAAAGTAATATCTTGGAAGTTAGCAGGTAATTCTGTAGAAGATTACAAAGATAATAATACGAAATCAATTACTAACCAAGAATTATTAAAATTAAAATGCAATGTCTTGATACCAGCTGCAATCGAAAATCAAATTACAAGTAAAAATGCAGATAATGTTGATTGTCAAATAATTTTGGAAGGTGCAGATGGACCTGTTACAAGTAAAGCAGACGCTATTTTAAATGATAAAGGGATTCTTGTTGTTCCAGATATTTTAGCAAATGGAGGTGCATTATGTGTATCATATTTCGAATATATTCAGGGTGTTCATTCCTATTTCTGGAAAGTAGAGCGAGTTAATCGAGAAATGAAAAATATATTACTAGAAGCATTTGAAAGGGTTTGGAGTCTCTCAAAAGAAAAAAACATATCTCTTCGAAATGCAGCATACATGATTGCAATTGATCGAGTAGCTAAAACTCACGAATTAAGAGGATTATTTCCATGAATTAATAAATCCATCAATTTTTTGGTTATTTTTCTCATTGAGATGTAACTAACAAAACCTTTATTAACATCAAAGATTGGTAATCCTTGTAATTCCATTTTAATGATCTCTTCATCTCTTGGTATTTTGTCTAAAAGTGGAAGGTCATAACTTGATAATTTTTCAATTATCTTGGAAATATCTCCCTCAAATTTATTGATAATTACTCCGCAACGCTTATAATGAGTAAATTTATCAGCACTATTCCTAATAGAATCAGCAGTATCAACACTCCTAAGAGAAATATCAGTAATTATTAGAAGATAATCTATATTCTCGATTACTTTTCTATTGATCTGTTCTAAACCCGCCTCACAATCAATTAATATGATTTCAAAATCTCTTGAAATGGACTGAATCACTTTTTTAAGGAGAGCATTTGAAGGACAAAAACATCCAGGATCTTCTGGTTGACCTATTGACAATAAGCTAAAGAATTTATTTTCAGCAATGGCATTGTACACCTCAAAATCGATACTTGTTGCAATTTCGCTAACTTTCTCTTTCTTGCGTAGTGTTTTTTCAATTACCTCTGAACGAATGCTTTCGATGCTTTTTGAAGGAACTAGTTTTACCATCTTGCTTAAGTGGGGATGAGTAGGATCAGCATCAATGAGGAGAAGCTTATAATCATAATCCTCAGAAATGATCTTGGCTAATAATGCGGTGACTAAGGTTTTTCCAACTCCACCCTTACCTACTATTGCTATAATTTGCGGTTTCTCCATATTAATTACGCTTTAATCTAATTTTAATTTTCAAGCTGATTTCTAAATTTTAACACATCCTTAATATTTTCGCATTCTTCAAAATATGGACATATTTCGCATCCCCAATCATAATCACAATCGATCTTCTTTTTCCACTCGTTTACTTTTTCCTTCCATTTTTCTAAGTGGATATTCGTGATAGGAGAAGTAATTTGGATGAATTTGTTAATAAAATCTGGATCATTATTTATAAAAAATATTTCCATTGATTGGATCAAATCCTTGAATTTTGTTTTATAAAGATGAATAATAGCATTTCCCAAAAATTCCATAGAGAAATTTTTAGCTAATAGAGATGAATTTATCCTGCACCAAAACTTTCTTGGTATTGTCCTTATTGAAAATCCTTCGATACCATTCGAAATTAAATTTAATCCACGCATTTCTTGAAAAAGCCGTTCAGTTAAAAAATCAACTCCAATTAATAAAAACATGCCAAAATGTACTTTTGATTGTGGGATATCTTGGAATTCTGGACCTAAAACCGTAATTCTTCCATTTTGAATTCGATCATTATTAATGATTGGATGAATCAATGAAAATGATTGAACTCCCGATCCACCTAATTCTAGTCCCAATTCTTCCTCTAAAATTATCTTTTTAAATTGATTTACTCCTACGTTAATATTAGATTGCCCTAAGAAAGAAGAGGTATCTTTTGGTGATTGATAATATCCCACTTGCTTACCATTTTCTTTTTCATTGGCTAAAGATTGTCTTATTGAGTCGAGTATATTTTCAATTGTCAATTTTCACGGAAAATATCTTTTAAAAAATAATTAAATATATATGATCTAAAGTAAAAATTACTCATATAAATATCAAATCGGGATTCAAATCAAAAAAATGTTAAAT
>Ga0307426_1000381_pt1 | contig 30559 bp, 33 predicted proteins | sample SalMarWE160340MG_FD_202165 | JGI IMG/M metagenome (GOLD analysis project Ga0307426, IMG submission 202165) | Salt marsh sediment microbial communities from the Plum Island Ecosystem LTER, Massachusetts, United States - WE1603-40 | ecosystem: Environmental > Aquatic > Marine > Intertidal zone >...
CAAAATATAAACTACATTTTGACCTCAGTGTTTGATAATTAACTTTGTACAAGTTTATATTGAAACGTTGTTTTGCTTAAAGCGACTTATTAAATTAGACCTTAAATCTTATATAATTGAATTTTTTGATAATTAAAATATGAACTCAAAAACAGGTGTTCTGCTTGTAAATCTAGGTACACCGGATAGCCCTTCGGTAAAAGATGTTAGAAGATATTTGTTCGAATTTCTGAACGATCCGCGTGTAATCGACGTTCCAACAATTTTAAGACTATTTCTTGTTAACATAATAATCGTTCCTTTCCGCGCACCTAAATCTGCAAAAATCTATAAAGATTTATGGAATAGTATGCCGGATAATAAGCAAGGTTCGCCAATTTTAATTTATGGAGAGTCGGTTAAGGAAAAACTGCAGGCTGAGCTTGGAGAAAATTATGACGTTGAGCTTGCAATGAGATATCAAAATCCTTCAATAGATGAAGTGATGGAAAGGATGAGAAAAAAGAATTATAAAAAATTTATCGTCTTTCCTCTTTTCCCTCAGTATGCTTCCGCAACAACAGGTTCAGTTATCGATAAAGTTATGAAGATAACCGGTAATTGGTGGGTTATACCGGAAATTAAATTCGTCGGGCAATTTTATGATAACGTAGGATTTCTAAACACAATTGCAGAACGTGCAAAAAAATATAACCACGAAGATTATGATCATGTTTTATTCAGCTATCATGGTCTGCCGGTAAGACAGGTGAACAAAGCTCATCCGGATGGGAAATCCTGTAAAGAAGACAATTGTATAAATGAAATCAATAACAATAACCGTTACTGTTACAACGCTGCCTGCTATGCAACAACAAGACTTATAGCAGCGAAGCTGAACGTTCCTGAAAAAAAATATACCGTTTGTTTTCAATCGCGATTGGATAAAGACTGGCTTGAACCCTTTGCAGATAAAACAATAATTGAGCTGGCGAAAAAAGGTGCTAAGAAACTTCTTGTATTTAGTCCTGCTTTTGTAGCCGACTGTCTTGAAACAACAATTGAAATCGGGAAGGAATACCAGCAATTGTTTGTAGAACACGGTGGAGAAAAAATTCAGTTAGTAGAAAGCTTAAATGATCATCCTTTATGGATCAATACTTTAAAGGAGGTAGTTCTGAAAAATGAATAATATCGTTAATTCCCTGAAGAATAAGATAAATCAAAAGAATAGAAAGAAATCCAGGATCTACCGCGTAAGAAAGAAGGAGGCTGGTTTGCCGCCGGGTTCACTGGTTCATACCGGCATAAAAAAAATTGAAAAGGTCCTGATCGATATAACGGAATACAATGAAGAAACGTTCACCGAAAAGAAAATCGAAAGTGTAGAAGAACTTTTTCAGCAAAAAGATTCAAGCTTAACTACATGGATAAATATCTGCGGTTTGCACGACACAACGATTCTGGAAAAAATAGGTAATCATTTCAATATTCATCCTCTCGTTCTGGAAGATATTTTAAACACTGAACAGAGACCGAAACTTGATGATTATGAGTCGCAGTTGTATTGTGTATTAAAATCGATAGAGTTTGATGAAGCTGCCGGAGAGATTACTTCAGAACAGGTTAGCATCATTCTTGACAAAAATCTACTGATCACCTTCCAGGAAAGAATTCCCGATTGCTTGGAGCCGGTTAGAGATCGACTAAGAAAAGGCAAGGGAAGAATAAGAAAATGTAGCGCTGATTATCTATCATACGCTTTAATAGATCTTGTAGTGGATAATTATTTTTCCGTGCTTGAAAATATAGGAGACTCTATCCAGTACTTAGAAGATGAATTGGTTACTAATCCCAGAGCAGAGAATCTGAACACAATTTACAAGCTTAGACGCGAACTTCTGTTTTTAAGAAAGTCTGTGTTGCCTTTGCGCGAAGTTCTGAACACAATGTTGAGAGACGAGTTTGATCTTATAACTTCCGATACAAATATTTTTATACGCGATGTATATGATCATGTTATACAGGTAATGGATACTGTTGAAACTTACAGGGAAATGATTTCTGGAATGCTCGACACTTATCTTTCAAGTGTAAGTAACAGGATGAATGAAGTGATGAAGGTTCTAACTATCATCGCTACTATTTTTATTCCATTAACTTTTGTAGCGGGAGTCTATGGAATGAACTTCGATAATTTCCCGGAGCTTCACTGGCGTTGGTTTTATCCATGGGGATTCTGGACGACCATTATTATTCTTGGCTTTTTTATGTTTTTGTTTTTTAAACGTAAGAAGTGGCTATAAAAAAACCGCCTGTTAAGGCGGCTTTAGAGGAGACGAAATGAGAGGCGAAGAAAACTCTTTACCAATCGAGGTAATCTCCTTTACCGATCAGTTCATTCAATCTTCTGTTTATAATTTCATCCTTGCTTTGTTTTCTCACCTTTAACGATTCTTTTAATTGCTTTAACTCTTTTTCAAGCATTTCCACTTCCATACTTCTTGCCTTTTCTTTTATATCAAATAATTGATTCAGCACCGCTTTAAGGTCACTTACAATTTTTTGTTTTTCGTTACTTGAAGCATACTCATAACGTATACCCAGTGCTTCTGTTTGCACTTCCATCTCTTCAATCTTTCTTTCATTTTCCATTCTTTCTTTTTCTTTCGGTTCCATAAAATCAGTATAAAACTCGAATCTGCCATAAGATGTTTCCCGGAGCAATTCTTCGTATTTCTGTTGATCATACTCTTTTACTTTGAGCAGTTCGGCTTTTAATTCCGGTGATAATTTATCCAGAAGTTCTTTTTCATTCTGCTCATCTAACTTTGAAAGCCCTATTATCTTCGGCGCTTTCGGCGGCTTAATTTTGAGAAGCTTTGGTTCTTTAACATAATCCTGTGCTACAGAAATGCCTATTATGAACATCGACATAATTATGATAGATGTACATATTCTGATAATATTCATTTTTATTTCTCCATTTGTTGATTAATGTCTTACATAGCAGGGCTATCAGCCTGTTTTCTCATTTTCCTGATTTGTTTTTGAATTGATCTTACTGCATTGTCCCACTTTTCCTTACGGTTCTTCTTGACTAAGTAAATATCCCAGTCATCAGTTTTCAGTGAAATTATCTGGTCTTCAATTTTGCTCAATTGTTCAGAAACATTCTCATTATCCCAGCTTAGCAGATGACTGGAAATCTCTTTGTTTATTGCAGGAATCTTAGGATTATTAAGAAAAGTTATTAGTAAAAAGATAATTGCACCAACCACTATAGCTCCGCCGAAAGTTAGCCTGTAAATACCTATTATATCCAGCAACGATCTTCTTTCCGGTATTATTATGTTTTTTAAAGAGTTATTTTTTGCCGTTAAGCTAAAAGTTGCATTATTAATTATTCTTTGAAAATCTCTATCCGGCAAATCCTCTAACGGAATTTTCTCGTATAAATTTGTTACTTCCAAAGATTCATTAAGCAGTGCAGTGCATGCTTCACAATTTGCTAGATGATTTTCCCAGAAAAGCATCTCCTTATCATCCAGGGATTTCTCAATGTAAAGCCAGACCTTATCATTAAACCTGTCGCATGGTTCCCGTTTTAAATTATTCATATTCTTTACTCATTTTTTTTCTGATCTTTGTTACAGCGTAATGCATATGTCCCAACACAGTATTTAAAGGTTGATTTGTTTCCTTAGCAATTTCCTTAAATGTCATTCCGCTGTGCTGCCTGAGAAGAAATACTTCTTTTTGTTTCTCTGATAATTCATTTACTGCAGACATTACTAAATCCGCGGTTTCCTTTTTAATAAACGTATCATGCGGATTATCTCCATTTGAATCTCTTATTGCCGATTCTAACGACTGATTAACAACCTTTGAAGATGGACTTCTCAACATATCAATTGCAACATTGTGTGCAATAGAAAACAACCATGATGAAAATTTATTTTGGTCATTATATGTTTTAAATCCGTTCCAGACTCTTATCAATGTTTCCTGGAAAAGATCCTCGGCAGTCATTTTATTCCTGCTCAGCCGGAACAGGTAAGAAAATAATTGCCTCCTGTAAGGTTGAATCGTTTCGGCAAATGCACCGGTATCTCCAGCTCTGCACTTATTAATTAATTCCTTTTCCAGCCTCTCTCCACGAAAATAATTACAATTGGGTGAACGTTATAAACAGGGATTTATTGTGTCACCCAAAATAAAATTGTTTAACGGATGACATATTTAATAATTTTTATCTAATTTTAATTTAATAATAGCGCGTTTATAAATTATGTCGTTGCCCGATAAAATATTTTCAGCCGGAGTTGTTGGAGCAGGTGGTGCCGGCTTTCCAACTCACATCAAAGCCAAATCCAGGGTTGAATTAGTTATGGCAAACGGTGCTGAATGTGAACCTTTAATTCACAAAGATTACGAATTGATGCTTCACTTTGGTGATGAAATAGTAAATGGCTTGAAATTACTTTTAGAAAGCACCGGGGCAAAAAAGGCATTCTTCGGAATTAAAAAGAAAAACTCGCTGGCAATTGAATCGATCAAAAAACATTTTACCAATGGAAGAATTGATCTAACAACGCTTGGAGATTTTTATCCTTCAGGAGATGAATTCGAATTGGTTTATGAAGCAACCGGCAGACTGATTCCTCCAGCCGGAATTCCTTTAGACGTCGGTTGTGTTGTAAACAATGTTGAAACTTTGTACAACATCTCCCGCGCTCAAGACGACAAACCGGTTGTAAAAAAATTTGTTAGTATCAACGGCGCGGTTAAAAATCCCTCATCCTTTTTTGTGCCTATCGGAACTTCTTTTAAAGAGCTAATAAAAATTGCTGGCGGTACAACCGTAAATCAATTCGGTGTTTTTGTTGGCGGCATAATGATGGGACATTTAACCTTTAACCTTGACGAGGTTGTTACAAAAACAACTGCGGGAGTGATTGTTCTTCCAATCGATCATTATTTAATTAAGAGAAAAAATCAACCAGAACAAAACTGGCATCGTATCGGGAAATCAGCCTGCGACCAGTGCAGCTATTGTACAGAATTTTGTCCTCGTTATTTACTCGGTTACCAGGTCGAACCGCACAAGGTTATGAGATCGTTAGGATTTACTAAAACCGGAAGCGCCGTCTGGAACCAAATGGCGGAACTTTGCTGCAGTTGCGGCTTGTGTACACTTTATGCCTGCCCGGAGGATCTTTATCCTAAAGAAGCTTGTGACAAGGCAAAAGTTGAAATGAGAAATGAAGGAATTAAATTTGTGCAGAAGAAACCGGTAAAAGTTCATCCGATAAAAGAAGGAAGAAGAGTTCCGCAAAAACAGTTGGTTCAAAAATTAAAGCTTCGGGATTATGATGTTCATACACCTTATAACAGTGAAGAAATAAAAGTTGATTCGGTTAAAATTCCATTAAAGCAGCATACCGGGGAAACTTGTACTCCGCGAGTTGAAGTTGGAAGCAAAGTTAACGAAGGAGAATTAATTGCAACAGTATCTGAAGGTAAACTCGGTGCAAATGTACATTCATCGATCGACGGTAAGATCGATGAAGTAACGAATGAATACATAAAAATAATATCTTAATTTATGGTGATAAAATGATCGAAAAAAACTCCATTGGATTAATTGAATTGGGAAGTATTGCGTCTGGTATTCAGGCTGCGGATCTGATGTTAAAAACATCCGAAGTTGAATTAATGTTATCACGGACCATTTGCTCGGGGAAATATATGACATTAATTGCCGGAGATGTTGCTGCTGTTAATTCTGCTGTAAGTAATGCAATAGAAGTAATCGGTTTTGGTGTGATCGATCATTTTGTAATTCCCAACGTTCATAAAACTATTTTTCCTGCAATTGCCGGTCACAACAACGTGGAAATGCTTGAATCGCTCGGAATCGTAGAATCCTATTCAGTTGCTTCGCTAATTGAAGCCGCCGACGCAGCAGTAAAGGCATCAAAAGTGAAATTAGTAGAGTTACGTCTTGCAATGGCTCTTGGCGGAAAAGCCTTTTTCAGCATTACTGGTGAGGTTGCCGCAGTTACAAGTGCTGTAGAAGCTGGTTCTTCTGTGGTTTCAGAAAAAGGATTACTCGTAAACAAGGTAATCATTGCTAATCCCAGACAGGAGTTACTCTCGGAAATGATTTAAGATTAATTAACAATTAAAAATTATTAATAATTCATCTGTAATCATTCGATTTTTTCACTTCAGGCGATCTCCACCCATCAAATCTGACCTCTGCCCATACAAATTCTGTTGACATTGATTTTAATTTTATTATCATGTCGTTGTGTACTAAGGAATTAAATAAAAACTAATTCTAATTCTTGTCGTTTTATTTTTAAAAAGATTTTAAAAGGGGAGATCAAAAAAATCTGAATTGAAATCATTATCATCAAGGAGAAACGTAACGATGGTTGAAACAAAAAGATTTCATTGTGAAGAGTGTAACTATTACTGGGAAATTACTACTAAATCAAGTCTGCCACAGTCATGTCCAAGGTGTTCCGGAATAAAGGTGCACAGGTTTTCCGGCGATAGAAGATACGCAAGGAAAGCCCGACAAAAAGTCAGATGGTCTGTTTCAAACTCCATTAGGAGATAAAATTTTATTTTAAGTTCTTTAAGGAGGGAACTAAAAATGAAAATAGCAATCGAATCAAACGACGGAGTGACATTAAAAGCTCCGTATTCTCAAACAATGGGGTATATTGTCTGCGATATTGAAAGTGAAAGGATAGAAAAATCCGAATACATCAACATTCGCAGCGCTATTAATAAACCAAACCGAAAAGTACATAGCGGCTTCAGGTTAAATGACTGCGCCACTGTTATCACGCGTGGAATGGACAATGAAAACCAAAGTATGCTTAAAGAAAAAGGTATCGAAGTTTTCGTCACATTTAACACTCTCGCTAAAGATGCTTTGCGGTCATATTTAAAAGAAAAGATGATCAACGAACCGGTTTAGGTTTCATTAATTATCAAATATGTTCTGAACAAAGTATCACCACATAATTAAATTTCAATAAAAAGAAATCAAGGGGAATATATTGCTTAAAAAAGATAAATCGCATTTCTTGTAATCCTGCCAAAAAAACATAATTTAGAGAATAAAATATTTCCGAATACTTTTCCTGCAATCTGAAAAGAGTTATGGCCAAAAAAAAATCCAATCGTCCTTCCTGGGATGAATACTTTCTTAAGCTTGCCATGCTGGCTTCCGAAAGAGCAACATGCCCGCGTATGCATGTTGGCTGCGTACTTGTAAAAGATAAATTTGTTCTTGCAACCGGATATAACGGTTCGCTGCCCGGTCAGCCACACTGTGATGAAGTAGGTTGCCTTATTGTTGATAATCATTGTGTGAGGACAAACCATGCTGAGATAAATGCTTTGGTTCAGGCAACAACTCATGGCATAAATATCAAGGGTGCTACAGCCTACATAACAAATATGTCCTGTACTACCTGCGCAAAAGCATTAATAGCTGCGGGAATTAAAAGAGTGGTTGTTTTTTCCGATTATCACGATACTCTTGCAATAAAATTCTACACTGATGCGAATGTTGAAATTGTAAAATTAAAAATGCCCGACAGAACAATTAATTATGATCTCAAAAACTATTCCTCCGCAAGAAAGACTAAGAAGTCAAATTGATTTTCAAAATCGATATATCTTTCCTATTTGAAGACTAATTACTTTAAATATTTCTTACTTCTGATAGCCGTAATATTCTGGGGAAACTCGTTCATTGCCCTTAAGATCGCTTTGAGGGAACTCACTCCTGAATCTATTATAACTTTAAGATTGATTATTGCCGTGATATTTCTTTTCATCACCGGATTGTTCCTGAAAAATAGTTTTTCTATTAACATCAGAAATCTTACAAGTATTTTTATTCTTGCGGCCGTTTCTGTCTTTCATATATGGATTCAAATAACGGGACTCAATTACACAACCGCGGCAAACAGCGGATGGATCATAGGAACCGCACCTGTTTTTATTGCAATACTCGGTATGATCTTTTTCCGTGAGAAAATTAATTTCATCAAATTTTCTGGAATTATTATCGCGATTGCCGGTTTGCTTATATTAGTTAGTAAAGGTGATATCCTGTCAATCAGTTTTATAGAAAACAAGGGTGATTTCCTTGTTCTTGCTAGTGCATTTGTCTGGGGCGTTTATTCAATTATTAACAAGCGGATAAGCATTTCTTATCCTCCGCTTATGACTATCTTTTATTTATTCATCCTCATGCTGCTGATAATCTTTCCTTTCAGCTTTTCAGATAGTGCAATAAAATCTGTTGTTCATTTATCAGGTGAAGGATGGTTTTCTATAATTTTCCTGGGTTTGTTTTGTTCAGGAGTATCTTATGTTATATGGGCGCAGGCGCTAAGGGATATGGAGTCCGCTAAGGTTGGAGCTTTTTTATATCTTGAACCGTTTGTTACAGTACTGGCTGCATGGCTTTTTCTCGATGAACTTATTACTTCGGTTATGATGCTTGGTGGAATAATTATCATTATAGGTGTCATTCTGGTAAACAAATAATTACTTTTTTCTCAGATGAATATAAACTGCATCATTCCTTTGCCTGTAAATCTCAACTGCTGGAAACATCACGCAGGATTTATTAAGAAGCAGATGAAATCGACGGTAGGTAAAAAGATAAGTGAAACCGAATTAAAAAAGATTTTATTTGTTATCGGTGAATCACAAATGGATATTTATCTGGGAGAATTAACACCAACGCAAATTGCAAAGGAAATTACTCGCATATTAAAAGAGAACGGCAAATTCAAACTCAATGATTATAAAAAATGGTTAAATGAAGATAAGAAGGTTTATAAACTTCTTACAATTCCCGACAAATCTGTCTGGGCACTCAGGTTGGGAAAAGAAGAAGAAAAATATATACACATTCATCCCGGCAGATATTCTCCCTTAACGATACGGGTAAAGTCAAATAGCTTGAAAACATATATCCTTTCAGAATTTTTATCACGTGATAAAGAGACAAAACATGATGAACTCTTTTTCATCAATAAGTTACGCGTTAAGTTCTTAAATCTCCCCCCATTAAAATCAATCTCTTCGGCAGAAGGATTATTAAGATTAAGAAGTATGTTTAAAAGTGTTAATGTCTAATCAACAATGTACGATGTAATAATAATAGGAAGCGGTGTCGCAGGTTCATCAGCAGCATACAAATTAGCCGAAGCAGAAAAAAAAGTTCTGGTCCTTGAAAAGGAATCTTTACCGCGATACAAAACCTGCGGCGGCGGCGTTATATCAAAAGTTAGTGAGTTACTGCCGTATGAAATTGATCCGGTTATAGAGTGCAGATTATTCGATTCTGATATTTATGATCACACAAATAATCTACACTTCATTATTAAAAGAGATAAACCGATAATCAATATGACTATGCGTGAATCTCTGGACTATTTTATGTTAACAAAAGCAGAAGAAACCGGCGTAGAAATCAGATCAGAAAATGAAGTAATAGATATTAATGAGAAGAATGAATTTGTAGAAGTTCTTACAAGAAACCAAAATTATAAAGCAAAATTTGTAATTGCTGCAGATGGCGCAACCGGAATATCAACAAGAAAGCTCGGTATTCGAACAAAAGTGAAGAAAGTTCCTGCTATTGAACATGAGATTGTTGTAGAACAAGATCAGTTTAAAAAACTAAGTAAGACTGCCCGTTTCGATTTTGGATTGGTTCCGAAAGGATATGCTTGGGTTTTTCCCAAGAAAGAACATTTATCAATTGGTTTGCTAACTATGAACAAACCGGATATCAATCTTCATCAATATTTAAAAAAGTATTATGAATTTCTCGGCATCACAAAAATTCTCAGTGAAGAAAAACACGGTTATATAATTCCTTTTCATTCCAAATTAAAAAAATTTTCCTATGGTAGAATATTACTTACAGGAGATGTTGCAGGTCTCGCAGATCCCGTAACAGCAGAGGGAATAAGCTATGCCATTACAAGCGGAACTTATGCAGCTAATGCAATTATAAATGGGAAAGAAAATGTGGAAACTGTTTGCGAACTATTCGGATTTGAAATAAAGAAAATATTAACCGAGCTAAAGTATGCACGTTATCTTGCTTTCTTTATTTACAAATTACCATTACTGCGATCGTTCGTATTTAAAATGTATGGGGAAAAACTCAGCAACCTGATGACGGATGTGATAACCGGAAAAGTTAAATACAGTAAGCTGCTGAAAAATCCTTTTAATTATTTAAAGCTTTTTAAACTGCCTGTCTTTAAAAGAAATCCCCGCTAAACTGTAAAGATCAACAGGGATTTTCTTTAAGAACTCAATTAATTTAATCACTTAAGCAGCTTCAGTAAGCAATTCTTTTTCGATTGCTTCTTTTAAAGCTTCTTTGGGTAGAGCACCAACTGCCATTTTCGGCTGTCCTTCTGTAGGAATAAATAACAAAGAAGGGATGCTTCTTATACCGAACACCGAACCTAATTCCTGTTCCTCATCGGTATTTACCTTGTAGAAATTTACTTTGCCTTTATATTCCTCGGATAACTCTTCGATAACGGGACCAACCATTTTACAGGGCCCGCACCACGGAGCCCAGAAATCAACTACGGCAGGAAGATTGCCCGCGTATTTCCATTCTTTATTTTTTTCGTAATCGAATACCTTGGTTAAGAAATCTTCTTTCTTTAAATGTTCAGCCATTACTTTATCCTTTTTCTTTGTTATATGTTATTTAATACTCTTTTTAATTTCTCCTGAACTTCGTCAGCAACCGATTTTAAGTTTTCATTATCAACTACGTACGACATTAAACCAGGATTAAAAACAGACACCATGGTTTTATTATCTTTTTCATACACAATTACATTACACGGAAGAAGTAATCCAATTTCTTCTTCAGCCTGTAAAGCTTTATGAGCCAATGATGGGTTGCAGGCTCCGAGTATTGTGTACTTTTTGAAATCTAGATCGATTTTTTTCTTTAATGTTTCTTTAACATCAATTGTCGTTAGAACACCGAAACCTTCTTTCTTCAGTTCTTCGATTACCTTTGGGATTGTATTTTCAAATGATAAATCAATAGTTTTTGAAAACCCATATTGCATTGTATCGACCACTGAATTATCTCCTCTGTTTATTTATTCTTTTTTATTGTGCTTAAACTAAACGGGGCATAAAGAGGACAAAAACTCATCAAGCTGGTTAATAGAAATATCACTGCAAAAATTCCTAGTATGATAGCCAACGTACCGTTGATTACACCTGTAAAATATAGTACTGCAATTGCACCTGCTACAATAACCCTTAAAATTCTGTCTAAATTACCTATGTTCTTTTTCATTGTTTTCTCCTTTAATTAAAAAATTTATGTTTTGTTTCCAGTTGATTAATATTACTCCTATTGAAGCACCGTAAATAGTACTTATATATGGATTACCTGAAATAGGACAACTTCCATTGCAACCAACTAAATCGTAATATAAATAGCCGCCAACAGCACCTATAATAATCGGAATTGTCATCTTCAATAAAACTTTTATTACTTTATTCCTGCTGCGTTCCATCGGACTATTCCGCCTTTTAAGTTTGCTGTGGTAAAACCACGATGCTTTAATTTTGAGGCTGCTGAAATACTTCTGCTTCCTGTCTGGCAGCAGCACACAATTTCTTTATTTTTAAATTTTGTTAGCTCATCGATACGACTTGTTAACTGTGCCAGCGGAATATGCAGAGAATTTTTTATCGATTGTGATTTTCTTTCCGCCGGTGTTCTTACATCTAAAAGAACAACTTCCCTGCTGTTTTTCAATTTCTGAGATAATTCAACCGGGGAATATTGCTTTATCGATCTAACTATAAATATTCTTCTCAGAATCTGAACACCAATAAGAAGTAAAACTATATAAAGAACTATTTGCCCGGTTTCCATTATCTGTTTTATCCATATAAATATTTCAATCGATGTTAATATGATTCAATTAAGTAAAAAAGGATTCAATAAAAAACCCCCGATAATGGGGGTATTAATATCAACGTGTTGCATGTTTCAGTCTCTTTAAAAAGATCCGGACGAGGATTGCAGAGATAAACAACAATACAACCAGAAATCCAAAGAATAAATAATGGGGAAAGCTATTGTAGAATCCTCCGAAAAGACCGGAAAGATAGTTGCCAATTGCAGTTGCTCCAAACCATCCTCCCATCATCGTTCCGCGGATTCTTGCGGGGGCGACTTTTGAAACGAATGACAAACCCATCGGACTTAAGCAAAGCTCTCCGATAGTAATAATAAAATACGTTGATATTAACCATTGGGGACCCATATTGTTTGCGTCGGCGTCACCACCGGCAAGACAGGCAATAACCATAACTATCAATGCTAAACCGGAAATGAACATTCCCAATCCTATTTTACCCGGTGTTGATGGCTCTTTTCCCTGTTTTCTTAACCAGTTCCAGAACACAACTATTAAAGGTGTGAGAAGCAAAATGAATAATGGATTAAACGTTGCATAAGTTTCCGGCTTCAACCAGTCAATCAAAACAGTCGAACGTTGGGCAAACAATGTTAATGCAAATCCGTTTTGATGAAATGACATCCAGAAAAATATTACAATTGCAAAGATCGTTAGCAAAGCAAATATTCTTTCTTTTTCCTGTGCAGGACTGATTTTTTCATCCTTATCTAAAGGAGCTCCTGTGTATGCATCTCTCTCATCGGCATGCATATATCGTTTCTTCCATATTTCAAAAACAACCAGTGACAAAATCATTCCTATACCTGCAGCAGCAAATGCAGGTTGATAACTCCCAAAATAATTGTGCAGCCAGGTTGCCGCCAACGGAGCTAAAAATGCACCGAGGTTAATACCCATATAAAAAATATTATATCCGGAATCTTTCAAAGAACTTCCCGATTCATACAGATTACCAACAAGAACGGAAATGTTTGCTTTGAACAATCCGTTTCCAATTATTATTACAATAAGTGCTAAGTAGAAAATCCATATCAGGGAAGGTCCTGACAATGAAAGTAGAAAATATCCCAATGACAATATTATTGCGCCAAGAATTATAGTTTTCCGGTAACCTAAAACTTTATCTGCAATCCACCCGCCTGCAATTGGTGTAAAATAAACGAAGCCAAGGTAAAGTCCGTAAATCTGTCCTTTATAAGAATCGCTCCAGCCTAAAGTTTCATCCATATAAAGTGTAAACACCGCAAGCATAGTATAAAATCCGAAACGCTCCCACATTTCCGTAAAGAATAGCACCATTAATCCTTTGGGATGTCCTTTAAACATTCGTCCTCCTGTTTGGTTTTTATTTAGTTTGGATTTATAGTTTCCTTAGAGAAAGAAATAGAATAGATGATTTTGACGGTTGCAGATGCCATCAAAATATTTTCCTCTTGGTTTAGAAAAGATTGATTTTTAATCTGAAGACAAGTTAAAGAGTTTTGGGAATAATAGCCAATTATCATTACAGTAAAGCGAAACGCTATTTCACGTAAATTAAATTACATCAAAGAAGGTAGAAATTCCTTGCTTTTATTATGCTGCTTCCTTACATTTGCCCCAATGAATTTAAGGTTTAGAATATATTATTACTTTTATTTTTTCAGCCGTCCGGTTCGGAACGGTAGTAATATGTTCTAATGTAAGTTAGATTTTTAATTACTAAGCCTGGTTCCGAAAAAGAGCCGGGCTTTTTTGCTTTAAACTCAGGCATTAAAATTGAAACTTTCTGTAGTTAATAAATTATTTAGAAAGTAAAACCCTTATGGTAATTACAATTATTGGATTGGGATTAATCGGCGGTTCACTTGCCATAGATCTCAGGGAAAAAGGAATTGCGGAAACCTTAATCGGTGTGGACAACAATACAAAAAATTCCAATGATGCTCTTCGCATCGGTTTGGTTGATGAGATCAAAAACCTGAATGATGCAATCGATCTTGCGGATCTGATCATTCTTGCTATACCGGTCGATCAAACAAAAATGTTATTGCTGGAAATTTTAGATAAAATTAAAGATTCTACCACTGTAATGGATGTCGGATCAACAAAAGAAGGTATTTGCTTAGTAGCCGATAAACATAAAAAGCGTTCTAAATTTGTTGCAACACACCCGATCGCGGGTACGGAAAACTTTGGTCCGCTTGGTGCAATTCACGGTTTGTTTAATAATAAACTTACAATTATCTGTGACGCTGAAAAAAGCGCAGAGTTTGCCATAGACAGAGTTAAAACTATGTATACCGCTGTCGGTATGAAGATAATTAATATGAATTCGAAAGAACATGATCTTCATGCGGCATACGTTTCTCACCTTTCTCATATAAGTTCTTTTACGCTGGGATTAACCGTTCTGGAGATTGAAAAAAGTGAAGAAACAATTTTTGAACTCGCAGGCAGTGGTTTTGCTTCTACCGTTCGATTAGCAAAAAGCTCTGCAGATATGTGGGCGCCAATCTTACAGCAAAATTCGCATCATTTGTCAAAAGCACTTGAAGCCTATATCGATAAGCTAATATTATTTAAAGAATACATTGAAAAACATGAAACCGGAAAAATTCACAGCTTAATAAAAGAAGCAAACGACATAAGAAGAATTTTAGACGGAAAGAATTTAACACTATAAGATTATTTATTAACGGAGTTATGTTATGCATCTTGATTTGAAAATCACACCAATTGAAGAATGGTTCACAGGAAAAGGAAAACCCCGACTGATAAGTGGTCCCTGCAGTGCTGAAACTGAAAAGCAATTGCTGAACACTGCTATCGAGCTTGCTAAAACAGGAAAAGTTCATGTAATAAGAGCAGGTATCTGGAAGCCTCGTACAAGACCAGGCACATTTGAAGGTGTTGGTGAAAAAGGTTTAAAGTGGCTTCAAAAGGTTAAAAGCGAAACAGGATTCCCCGTAACGACCGAAGTTGCAAATGCAAAACATGTTGAGCTTTGCCTGAAGTATGGAATAGATGTTCTATGGATCGGTGCCAGAACTTCTGTAAATCCTTTCTCCGTTCAGGAGATTGCCGATGCATTACGCGGAACAGATATATCGGTTATGGTGAAAAATCCTATGAATCCCGATTTACAATTATGGATCGGTGCACTTGAAAGAATAAATGATGCAGGTATAACTAAACTTTGTGCTGTACACCGGGGATTTTCTACATTCGATAAATCGCCTTTTAAAAATACACCGATGTGGGAAATTCCAATCGAGCTTAAAACTATGTGTCCGTCATTACCCATCTTTTGCGATCCAAGTCATATAGCAGGAAACCGTGAACTTATTCCGATGATTTCGCAAAAGGCAATGGATCTTGATATGGACGGTTTAATGATAGAGTGTCACTTCTCTCCACAATCAGCCTTAAGTGATTCAAAACAGCAGGTAACACCTTCTCAGCTTACAAAAATCATTGATGAACTTATCATCAGGGAATCTAAGATTACAAACAAACAATTCGAAAACCAGCTGGAGCAATTAAGAACAACTATTGATGAAATTGATGAAGAAATTATTCAGGACATTTCATTACGAATGAACATTGCTGAACGTATAGGTGAATACAAAAAGGAAAATAAAGTAACAATCCTTCAGATCAATCGGTGGGAGGATATCGTAAATAAAAGACTTAGTGAAGGCTTGGCTCTTGGACTAAGTGAAAATTTCGTAAAGGGATTTTTAAAACTTGTCCACGAAGAATCTATCAGGCGTCAGGCTGAGGTTATGAATATACCTTCTGAGGAAACTGCCGTTAAGTTTGAGAAAGGTTGAATTTATTATCGGGCTTGAATTTTAATGAAATCGATTCCATTTTAATTTTTTGAGAACATAATTATGCCAGCTATAAAACATTATTTAGTTATCAATTCCACGACCAAAAAAATTTACAACGCACTTACAACTAAAACGGGAATTACAAACTGGTGGACACCCCAAACGGAAATCGGTAGTAAAATCGGCGATATAAACATTTTCAATTTTGGAACCCGCTATCATAATGAAATGAGCATTGCCGATCTCCAGCCAAATAAAAGAGTTGAATGGAAGTGCATCGTTGGTGATAAAGAATGGATTGGAACAAATTTCGTATTTGAACTAGAAGAAAAAGATAAAGACACAATTCTCAGATTTTCACACTATAATTGGAATGAAGAAACCGATTTCTTTGCCTCCTGTAACTACCAATGGGCTTATTACCTGGGAAGTCTAAAGCAATATTGTGAAACAGGGATAGGAACTCCCTTCAAAGGATAGTTACTTATTGATCCGTTGTTTTAGAAGGCAGAGCACGAATACTTGTTACCCTTAACATACTTATCAACAAAACAGAAGCCCCAATCCACTGAACAGGACCAAGTATATTGCCGTGCACAAAATATTCCAAGACAACAGCAGTTAAAGGAAAGGCAAGTTCACAAATAGAAGTTACAGAAGCAGATATCCTTTTTAGTCCATAATAATATAAAAAGATCGCCGGACCGCCTGTTGAAAAGGCGATAAAAATAAAAATTAAAAACTGCTTACCTGATATACCGGTTATGTTTGTAATTGTTCCGGGAATCAAAACAATAAACAACATAATCACCGAGGTAATTGCGAAACGCAGGTATGTGCCAAGTTCAAATCCTACATTTCTCAATGCTCGTTTACTAAGTACAGTTGAAGAACTGAAACTAATTGCCGCAAGAAGAGATAAAAGTGCTGCTACTGCTGTTTTGTCTCCGTTCGAAAGATCGGGCAGATTTAAACCGAACGTCATAAAATATGCACCAATTATTGCAAGCACAGCCCACCAGAAAAACTCAACCGGCAATTTTTCTTTTAGATAAACCGCGGCAAGACTTATTGCAAAAACCGGCTGCAGTTTCTGAATCAGTATAACGATAGAAAGGTTCACATAGTTTACATAAAATAACGCCCGTGTTATTGCCATTGTTCCTATTGCACCACCCAGCAAAGCAACCCCGATAAATGCAAGCCAGTCTCCCCAATCCATATTTTTTATTTCTCCGAAATATTTAAACATAAAAGGCGTAAGAAGCACTGCTACAATTGTGCTTTCTACAAATACAACTAAAGTAACGGGCAAAGTAAAAAGAACCGGACGGAGTACAATTCCATCCACGCCCCAGAGACTTGCTGCTATGATAATAAAAAACGGTGCGAGTTTCTTCATTAAATAATTGGTTTTGATGAAAAAGCGAAAATTAGTTTGGCAAATATAACATTACTATATAATAATGCTATAAATTTCATAAAAATGTGATGAAGATAATATAATGGCGATTTAGAAAATCAACTCTTCTTATCCTTTTGCTCTATTAATAATTACCATAATCTTTGAAACCCCTCAACTTTTTTCAGTAAATATTTCATCATTCAATTTATTTGAAGTGATTGAAAATGTAATTAGTTGGCTCAAAATAATCATGGAAGTAACATATACTTTAGATAAACTGGCATATTATATGCATACTCTATGCAAATTTAATCAAGAGATTTAAATTTAATTTTACCACAAAAATTCATCAAAATGAAAAAAATATTTTTTATCCTGGCATTTGTATTAGCATTACTTGTTTATTTATTTTACCCCGATACAGTTATTACATTCCCTCCCGGTGTAACAGCACCCGATCAGCCGAGACAAACAAAATTAACTGCCCCAAAAGAATGGACTGTGGGAGAGTTTTCAATACACTCACTTGCCGGGTACGATATAAAAGCAAGAGTACTAAGTCGAAACAATTTTTCACTTGGAAAAGAAAGTGAATTATCACCGTTTGATTTGGCGCTTGGCTGGGGACCTATGTCGGATCAAAGTATAATCGACAAAATATATATATCCCAAAGCAACAGGTGGTATCACTGGCATTCGGATAAGCTTCCGATTGTGAGCAGGGATGTTAGTTTAAACAGCGCTAACGTTCATATTATTCCAAAAGATGAAACTGTTGAAAACCAATTTGATGATGTATATAAAGGAAGTCTGCTAGAGATGAAAGGCTATCTTGTGAAAGTAACAACCGCTAAAGGTTGGCGCTGGATCAGCTCTTTGAGGCGCGACGATACTGGAGGTGGTTCCTGCGAGCTGTTCTGGGTGGAAGAAGTAACTGTACGGAACAAGTAAAATCTATTGAATACCCATTCATTCTGAAGACTAAAGAGACCGTGTAAAAGAAGAAAATCCTCGGTACTTATTGAAGAGCTATTTCAATAATTCATTACACTTTGGAAGATGAACACTTTAAGAACCTTTTTCATCTTCGTGAGTATTGAGCTAATTGTTTAGCGAAACAATACATAAACAGGAATTTACGTTCACTCAATCTTTGAAACCCTTCTGAATTTTATTAATTTCGCAACGCACCCTTAGCTCAGTTGGTAGAGCATCTGACTCTTAATCAGCAGGTCGGGGGTTCGAGTCCCCCAGGGTGCACGAAAAACCTTTGAAAACTGAATCTTCTTATATTATCAAATACCTATCCTTAAATGAATAAAAACAAATTTTAAAAGTCTATGAAACGCACATATACTCTTATTCCAGCAATTCTCCTTTGTTTAATAATTATCAGCAATACAAAAGCACAGGAATTTCTTTAAATAGACTCTGCAATAATTACGGGTGAATACAAAATACCTGACTGCCCGCAATAGCTGAACAATACGGTAATTTATCAAATCTATCCACAAACTTTTTATGACAGTAATTGTGACGGTACCGGAGATCTTGAAGAAATTATTAAAAAGTTAGATTATATAAAGAGTCTGGGCGTTGATGGTATATGGATAAATCCTTTCTTTAAATCTCCGTTCTATAATGGTGGTTATGATATTTCAGATTACTACAAAGTAGCACCACAGTACGGGACAATTGAAGACGCATAAAGAATGTTCGAGGAAGCCGAAAAACAGGGATTGAGAATAATATTCGATTATGTAGTAAGCTACTCAAGCATTGATAACCCATGGTTTAAGGAATCTGCTAAGCAGGAAAAGAATAAAGAATTTAACCTGTTAGTCGGCACCGATTCAAAAATGGAATCTACCGGGAATAAATATAAACTAACTATCGGTGGGCAATCTTATTCTCTTCATAAATTAAATATGACTAATGGGAACTTAAACCCAATTCCGCCGTTGAATATGGTATCCTACCAGACATAACGGGACAACTAAAAATGCTGAGACAAAAAAAGCTTGAAGGTGCCACGATACCGACAGCTTCAATGGCGGATATTGCTTTCCTGCTTCTTATATTTTTCTTAGTTGCTACTGTAATCGATGTTGATACCGGGATCGGGCTCACTTTGCCTGAATACACGGAAGAACCACCTCCACCCGGTTCAAAAGATAGAATGGCAGCTATTTTAATTAATGAAACAGGCGAAACTTTGCTGGATAGCAAACCCATACCTGTTTCACAACTCAAGAACACACTGAAGATAAGAATCAAATCAAAAAATGATTTGCCGAAAAACAAAAAATTAATTGTTTCTCTGAAGACCGACAGAAAAACAAAATACAAAGATTATATCGCTGCACTCGATCAGGTTAAGCTTGCGTTCTTTGATGTGAGGGATGAATATTCCAATATGCGCTTCGGTAATAAATACAAAGATCTGGATGAAGCGGAACAAAAACTTGTAAAGGATGTGGTGCCTATTATAATTTCAATTGCCGAACCGGAACGAATCGAATAAAGTTATTCTATATTCCTCGGTTAAAACCGTGCTGATATTTTCAATAATCCGCTTACATTAAATTTATATCAATAATTTTGCGGCGTTCTGATCGAGATACCAGTGGAGAGTTCCGTTTTTAGCTTCTATATTTTGTGCCGGTAAAGATCTGGAATTTTTATTTCCCAATATACGTTTAATGATTTCTGCTTTGTTCTTACCGTTTACCAGGATAAAAATTCTTTTTGAATTGTTAATAACCTTTCCCGTGATAGTTATCCTTTTTTGTTTTGTCCCCGGATGAACTGCGGTTTCACAAATATTATCTGACTTCAATAAATACATCTGATCGGGAAATATTGAGGCTGTATGTCCGTCTTCTCCAACCCCAAGTATTGTTAAATCAAATGCGGGAAGATTGTTTTCCGTTTTTACATTTTCTTTTATGATTTCCGAATAGCGAATTGCTTCATTGCCAGGATTATCTTCTCCTTTTACCCTGAAGATGTTTTGTTCCGGGATATTAATTTTATCGATCAGTAATTTTTTTGCAGTACCGTAATTGCTTTCATTACTTTCGGGAGGCACACATCTTTCATCTCCCCAAAATAATCTTACGATTTTCCAATTTATTTTAACTTTGTATTCAGATGAAAGGATTTTAAATATTTTTAGGGGAGTGCTTCCGCCGGAAAGTGCAATATTAAAACCATGGTTATTGTATGAAGCGATTATCTTTTCAAGCCCTGAACAAAATGCTTCCGCCAGTTCATCTGCATCTTTAATAATTAAGATTGATTTCCCGGGATCAAAGTTCACAGTAAAGTCCATCGTTAGAAAGATTTTTACACGGATACCGCCATTTAGTATTCGGCTCATCGATCAGGTCGTCTGCATTTTCCGGCCCCCATGTTCCGGCAGGATAGCCAAACAATGGAATATCTTTATTCTCTTCCCAGGCTTTTTGAATAGGTTGAATGAATTTCCAAGCAGCTTCAACAGCATCCCCTCTTGCATAGAGTGTCGAGTCGCCGATCATACAATCGTGAAGAAGTCTTTCATAGGCTGTCGGAAGATAAGTATTTCGTAGTTCCGAATAATGAAAATCCATGTTTACATTTTGTATGTTAAATCCTGCGCCGGGAACCTTCATACCAATTCTCATCAAAATTCCTTCATCAGGTTGAATACGAATAACCAGCTGGTTGCAGGCTTCTGCCGAATCTTTTCTGCTGAAAAGATGATGCGGTGTTCGCTTAAAATGTATTACAACTTCCGTAACCTTCGTTGGCAATCTTTTTCCCGTTCGGATGTAAAAAGGAACTCCGCCCCACCGCCAGTTATCAATATAAAACTTCATTGCAATATAAGTTTCAGTTCTGGAATCTGCCGGAACACCTTTCTCTTCCCTGTAACCTGGTACCTGTTCACCTCTGATCGTTGAAGCCCCGTATTGTCCACGAATTACATTCTTCGGTACTTCTTCAGGTTTTAACAAGTGAAGTGATTGAAAAACTTTTAGAGTTTCGTTTCTTATAGAATTTGAATCGAAAGATGCCGGAGGTTCCATCCCAATCAAACCGGTTATTTGCAATAAATGATTTTGAACCATGTCACGTAGAGCGCCTGATTCATCGTAATAACCGCCGCGGTTTTCAACTCCAATATTTTCCGACGAAGTTACCTCAATATGATCAACATAGTTTCTATTCCATAGCGGTTCAAAAACACCGTTTGAAAATCTTGTTACCAGTACATTTTGAACTGTTTCTTTTCCCAGGTAATGATCTATTCTGTAAATTTGATTTTCATTGAACTCATTTAGTATTTTTTTATTAAGCTCTATTGCCGAAGCTAGATCATACCCAAAAGGCTTCTCGATTATTAATCTTCTCCAGCTACTATTGTTTCCATTTAAATTAAGTTTATGTGCGGCGAGACTCGCAGGAACTTTCCCGTAAAGTCCCGGCGGAGTAGCTAAGTAAAAAATAAAGTTGCCATTAGTTTTAAACTGCGAATCTAATTCGGTAAGCTTCTTCTTTAAAGCTGCATAATCTTCAGTGTTTGCTGTCTCGATAGAAAGATAGAACAATTTTTTTGCAAATTCTTTCAGCGGATTGCCACCGTTTTCTTTGTAATTTGAAAATTTCTTAATCCCATCTATCATCTTCTCACGGAATTTATCATCTGAAAAACTGCTTCTTGAAACACCTAGTACGGCAAAATTATCCGGCAGAAGTTTTTGCTCTTCGAGATCGTAAATTGCCGGGATTAGTTTACGCCAGGTTAAATCTCCTGATGCGCCAAAGATTACTAATATTTGATTTTCAGGTTTTTGCATTTGTTTGTTTAATATTCTACCAATTTAACAGCAATTATAAAAATATTACCGTTCAATAATTGTGACACAGATTAGTAATATCTTCGGTAAAGAACTGCTTTATATGGTTAGAAAAATAATAAGGCTCTAAACTAACTAAAAGATTACTACAGAATAACAATTATGAAATTTAGCTTAAAGTCCTGTATCCCAATTTGCTTTTTTATTTGTGAAATCAAACTCAAGTTTTTTGTAAGATGTATTGTTCAAATCCTTTTTAGGTAATGAACCGAAAGACAAAACTTCCGTCGGGCAATTAACAACACAAGCAGAACATCTGACACACTCAACATCGTTCATTGGAATTCCTTTATTAGCATAGTTCATTACATCTATACCCATGTGACATACCTTTGTACAAATGTTACAGGAGATGCATTTTTTCTTTTCTGCAAAAATTCTATAACGTGAAAACCGATTGTAGATGTGCATTAAAGCTGCAAGTGGACAGCCGAACCTGCACCATACTCTTCCACTTAAGAAGAAGTAAACACCCGCACCAAGAACGCCGGCAAAAATAATATCTATACCTATGTAATAAAATTTATGAAAAAAATCCGCGGTGTATGCAACTTTTTCGTTAATAACCGGAATGTTAATATCATACAAAATGCTTATAAGTTTTAATGCAGTAATTATGAATGCTGCGACCAAAGCCCACTGTCCGAAATTTTCCCACTTCTTTGCCCGTGCACTATGTGGTGCAAGAGTTCTGTATTCATCCCCAAGTGTTTCTGCCAATGCTCCGCAGGAACAAATCCATCCGCAGTATGCACCCTTACCCCATTTATAAACAATGAAAGGAATAAACACAAACGTCTGGAACAAGCTGAAAACTAGCCAGAATGTGGTAATGTTCGAATTATAAAGATTACTGAAATTCAGTGGCCAGGCAAGAATAAAACCGTAAGATCTCCAATAGCTTTCTCCGGGGAAAACCTGTGTCATAAAAAAACCATCCTTGCTACCAAGAATGCCTGCATGTCCTAACGCCGGAAAAACAAATTCGGGTAAGATGAAAAGCGGCAATGCCTGAATTAATATTAGGATCGAAGTCTGAAGTTTGATATACCTGGTGGGCTTCATTTTAATGCGGCGTAAACCAAAAATAAGAACTGTTAATGAATAAAATCCCGTATACCAGAATGATTGGGACTTGCCTAAAATTTCTACTCCAAAATATCTGCTGCCGAAAAACACTAATGCAAAAAAAGCAGCAACGAAAATAAAATATGCATACTTAAATGTTTTCCAATTGAAGGAAAACGTTTTGTAATTATCACGAATAAATTTAAAAAGCAGGTAAATACCCAAAACGACAACGGCTAAAAAACAGAAATATGCTACAACGGCGTTGATAAATTTTGTAACACTCCAAATTCTTACCTGATCTGAAAAGAGTGTTGAGATTAAAACAGCCGGCAAGCTTAAAAATTTACCCCAGAATTCGGGTTTAAATAAATGTTCGAATACATCTGGGAAAGAGCTTACTCTACCGAATAGTTTTCCATAGAAATCTGCGCTGCTTTTTCCGAAATAAATCACCCCGGCTACCAGTAGAAGAAGAGCAAACTGAAACTTTGAATTAAGCGACCACTCTCCCTCCATTTTAATTCCGCTTCGCTTGAAAAATTCAATCGGTAATTCTCTGCCTATCATCGTAAAGACCATTGAGTTTTTGATAACCAACTCTTTTCCATCCGAACCTTTTAACTTTACATTATCTTCATCTATTTTTTCTACTTCAGTTTCAAGTAATAGATTTACTTTCCCTTCGGATACAAGCCGATCAAGTTTATTAACATTTCCCTCTTTTGCTCGAGAGAAAGAAGATCTTCTGTAAGATAAGTGAACGGATTTGGCATACTCTGCTGTTGCTATTGCAGTCTCTAAAGCAGAATCACCGCCGCCAACAACAAGAACATCCTGTCCTTTGGCATCGGCAGGATCGAATAACCGGTTAAATACTTTGGGAAGATTTTCACCCGGTACGTTCAGCATTCTTGCATTACCCGATTTTCCAATTGCAAGAATTACACGAAGAGCCCTATAAGTTTTGCCTTCTGTAATCACTTCAAGATGATTTACCTTTCTGTTTATTCTTTTTACAGTAGCCCCCTCCTCCATGGGAAGGTCAAGAGGTGTAGTTTGTTTTTCAAGATCATCAAGAAGAGATTCTTTTGTCCCGTTTTTTATCTTTATTTCAGACTGCTGCCGGTAATCTTCCGGTTCTGCAAAAATTGGTTTGCCTTTTGGAAAGCTTAAGATTGTATTAAATCTTTTTGTTGATTCGAGGATTTTGATCTTGTAATTGAGCTTCACAGCTTCAGCCCCTGCTGAAACGCCAGCCGGTCCCGATCCAACAATTACTAAATCGTATACCGAATCATCATTATTATTATCTCTCAACTTTTTGAAATCTTTATCTTCAGAAAATTGTTTTATGATTTTACTTCCGCTATCTGCTGCAAGCTTCAGAAGCGGTATTCCGGTAAGATCGCCAATAATATAAATTCCCTTAACAGAACTTTCTCCGTTTTCATTTATTTCGGGATATCGTTCCACTTCGCCAACGGGAACGTCTTTTTGAAGCCAGTTAAAATATTTTCTGAAAATGTTCATTACCTGGTATTTGCCAAAGATGAATTTAGTAATACATTAAAATTACTGAAACAATCTTAGTTTTATCATTTCATTGTATTTAAGGTACTTGTTTTTTATCACTAATTAGTAACATAAATTACACTATTTTGTGATACATTAATGATAAATGAGATCGATTTTTGTAAAGGAAAAATTGTATGAGGTATGAAATGAGAAGTCAATTTGTTTTTATCGTTTTTGTAATTCTTGGTCTGTTATTTATTGCTGATATTCAGGCTCAGAACGGAAATAAAAAGCAAAATATGAAAGTTAATATGAAAAATTCAGAAACGGCAACTTTTGCATCCGGCTGCTTTTGGTGTAGCGAAGCAATATTCGAACGTGTTAAAGGTGTTGAGTCCGTTGTATCAGGCTATGCGGGAGGTAAAACCCAAAATCCTACTTATGAAGAAGTTTGTTCCGGTACGACCGGTTACGCAGAATCAGTTCAGATAACATACGATCCTTCTGTAGTAGGTTTTGTTGATCTCCTGAAGATATTCTGGAAGACACATGATCCTACAACATTAAACAGACAGGGAAACGATATCGGCACACAGTATCGTTCGGCTATTTTTTATCATAACGATGAACAGAAAAAATTAGCCGAAGAATACAAAAAGAAATTAGATGAATCCGGTATTTGGGGAAAACCCATTGTTACCGAGATTGTCCCTTTCACAAATTTTTACAAGGCTGAAGATTATCATCAGAATTATTATGAAAATAATCCTCACCAGGGTTACTGTGCTTATGTTATAACTCCGAAAGTTGAAAAGTTCGAGAAGGTGTTTAAAGACAAGTTAAAAAAATAGAAAAGAGATTGTCAGCCGAAGAAAAGCTGTTTTTCAAAAGGATTATTTTCCAACAATATTTGAGTGTGAATTAATCCTTTATTCTTTTAATAGAAGACTGCAAGCCAGATTGTTGCATCTTCAGGATCTGTCCATTCTACCCGGTGTTTTTTATTTGCCGGAATATTAATGTAATCACCCGGAAGCAATTCCAACATTTCATCATTTTCAAATTGTAGTTTTGCATGGCCTTTTAATAAAAGCACCCATTCATCTTCATCCTGATCATACCAGGAACTGTTCGGAGATGAATGTCCGCGGGAAATAATTTTTTCGACTTTAACATTTTTATTATCAACCATCGTTTCAAAAATTTCTTCCGGCATTTTATTCGGAATGTTATCAAATATATTTTGTTTCATATCCGGTTTCTTTTTTGTTATTCTCCGGTAACAAATATCTTTAAAAGAATTTACATTTTCCAACATAAAGAGAGAAAGCTTTGCATATGTAAATCACAAACCGTTATTGTGAATAGAAATGCGAATGAGTGTACAAAAAAACTTTTCTTATAAATAGCTAATGAACCATACTATACCTAGGAAACAAAGCGCATCGGTTTGTTTTTCAGGAAGAACAATTAAAATAAAAGAAGATGAAAAAATTCCCCTGTTTAATTTGCTTCGTCGTACAGAACATTATCCAAATTAAAAGATGGATTTTTACCAATTGTTTTTACACTCTTGGTAGTAAAATTAGTCTGTTGTCCTGGACCCAATTCGAAGACCATTGCACTCGTGCTTTTACCACTTATGCTGTATTTAATAAATACATTCTTAAGAGGTTTGGTTGTGGTATTTCGGATAGTTCCATTAACAGTTGCAATATACATTGGACCTGAAACCTGGGGAGCATTTATATCAAAATTTCCACGTTGAGACACCTGAATGTTACCTGTAATTTTTACTGATTCGGTTTTTTCGAAAAAATACTGAAATGCGAAGTAACCCGCGACCCCTATAAGAATTACAATAATTAAAGTTTTCATAGAAAAAAATATAATTGTTATTATAATTATTTCTCTATGATTCAAAAACTATTCCCGGTAAAATTGTATTGAACAATTTTAAATTGAGAAAGATATTTTACCGACAATCTTTGCATGAATATAATAAAGTAATTGTGAAAAGAAGTGTCTCAGATTGAATCCTGTACTAGAATTCGGAATTTAATTTAAAGTTTAATAGAATGGATCAGCCAAATATGATTACGTAAAACTTTTTCTTAACCAGAAGATACCCACAGCAACTTAAAATTATAAATTAAGAAAGACTTCTGCGAGCTACAGCTTCTCAAGCTCCATCATCATACTTTTGAACTGCGGAAATGAAAGAGATTGTTGTCCATCGCTTAGTGCTTCATCCGGCACAGGATGAATCTCTACCATAATACCGTGAGCTCCAACTGCTTTTGCTGCCTTTGCAAGCGGAGTAACTTTATCTCTCTGACCAACAGCATGCGAGGGATCAACAATAATAGGAAGATGTGTCATTTCTTTTAAAAACGGTATAGCACTAAGATCAAGTGTGTTGCGCGTGGCAGTTTCAAATGTTCTTATTCCTCTTTCGCATAGGATAACCTGCCTGTTTCCCCGAGCAAGAATATATTCGGCTGCATTTAATAGTTCATCAAGAGAAGACATCATTCCGCGTTTCAGAAGAACCGGACGAAGTGATTTTCCAACTTCGGAAAGAAGTGCAAAGTTCTGCATATTCCTTGCACCTATCTGAAGAATATCGGAATGTTCAGCAACACGACTTACCTGCTCAATTGTCATCACTTCTGTAATAACAGGAAGTTCGTAAGCATTACCTGCATCTTTCAGATATTGTAACCCGTCATAACCTAATCCCTGGAAACTGTAAGGCGAAGTTCTGGGTTTGAAGCATCCACCTCTTAGTATTTGCGCATAATTTTCTTTTGCTTCTCTTGCACAATTTAAAATCTGTTCTTTAGATTCAACAGAACATGGTCCGGCAATCACTATAAAATTATCCCCGCCAATCAAAACGTCTTTTACCTTAACAACAGTATCTTCTTTCTTATATTCTCTACCGGCGAGCTTATAGCTTGTCTTTGGTTTTGATTTTTTCTCTTTCGGCTTTTCAGTTTGAACCGGAATTGTTTCCTGAATTATTTCATCATCGTAAGCAGTAACCTTAACATTGGTTCGATCCATTTCTTTACTTGGATAACAGCCGAGTAATCTCATAAATCTCACATACTGACCAAGTCCATCCAATAATTCTTGGACATTTTCTTCATTAGTATTGCCAATAAAATCTAAGTAAAACATTTCTTCCCATGGATTTCCGATTATGGGTCTCGACTGAAGCTTGGTCATGTTAATTCCCAGGTTCTTAAATATTGACAAAGCCTCAACAAGCGAACCCGGCTGTTGTGAAGTAGCCATAATAATGGATGTCTTTGCGGGAATTCTTGTATCTACTGTGATTGGCTCTTTTGCGCAAACCAGGAACCTTGTAAAGTTCCCGGGCTGATTGGCAATGTTTTCTCTTAAAATAACCACATCGAATAGTTTTGCAGCTTCCTCACTGGCAATCGCTGCATAATGGGGATTCTTATCATCCTTAATTTTCTGAACCGAAAGAGCGGTATCAAGGAAATACTCTACGGTAGCATTTTTAATCCCGGATAAAAACTTATTGCATTGTCTTGCCGCCTGAACATGTGTGAAGATTTTCTCAAGCTTGTTTAATGGTGTTTCCTCAATTGCAACAAGACAGTGTTTAACAGGGAAAATTTCTTCTCCAACAATAGATAGCTGTGAACCGATGATTGCATCATAAACATCGTTTATGCTTCCGGATGTTGTATTCTCTACGGGAAGAACCGCATAATCGGCTTCTTCATTTTCCACTGAAGCAACTGCATCTTCAAAACTGTTCTTATATTTAAAGGATAGCTCTCCTTCAGTATCAGCAAAAAATATTTTAGAGGCGAGATAACTATAAGAACCTTTTATTCCCTGAATAGCAATAACTTTTCCCGATTGCGAAACATCTGCATTGGCCTGGTTTAATACAAATTTATTCTGGATACTTATAGAATCGTCGATTATTTCATGAAACACTTTTGTTACGAAATATGAATCCAGTCCCGCTTTTCTTCCGGCTTCTACAAGTTTTGTAAGCAATTCTCTTTCACGCGATTTGTCCCTTATAGAGCTATGTTTCTCATTTTTTAAGCTAATAATTTCTCTACTCAGTTTTCTTCTTTCAGCAAGCAACTTAATTATTTGCGAATCAATTTCGTTTACTTGTTCCCTTTCTTCTTCCATTTTTGCCATTTATCTTTACTTTTGTTTTTTTAATTTGAAATATGCAAGACTTTTCTGCCCCAAGCAAGACCTTTTGAGATTATTAAACTCCCAAATTAATGTAAAAATATCCATCGTTAGTTAATAATATTCAATTTAAAGTTAATCCTTATTACTCAATCAATTACCGGTAAATAACTTCCCTAATTTCATCGGCACTTTTAAATGGTTTGGGCGGATTTATATATTTTCCTATGAACTTATAAACTTTAAATCTTATTTCAAGTGCTTTTTTTGTATCAAGCCTGTTGAATGAATGTCCACCGGGTAAATCCTTAAATATTTCATACTCAAAATCTTTTCCCGAAGCTTTTAGTGCGTTAATTAAAGCTTCAACCTCAAGCGAATTTACGTCCTCATCGTTTGTGTTTGTATGTATTAATAATGGAGTCTGAAGTTTCTCAGCATTCCATACAGGTGATCTCCTTCTATATTCTTTCACATCTTCATCGGCAGATTTACCAATGTGATAATCGGCTTCATACAAATCCCGGTAATCCTGATCTTTATAACCCATCCTCGCAATCAGGTCGCTTACCGGAACGCCAGCGTAACCAACTTTATAATGATCAGGATGATTGAAAAGATTCATCAAAGTAATTAATCCACCATGACTCCAACCTATAATTCCGATCCGGTCTGTATCGATAAAGTCATAATTATCAAGCATATACTTTCTGCTTGCATCAACGTCTTCCACTTCAAGTCCGCCGTAATCTATCTTTTCATAGTGTTCTTTACCATAGCCTGTGCTGCCACGATACTCCGCTGCAACGACAATGTATTGCTGATGCATCAGCTCTTTAATTATATGAGTATAATAAGTTGAAAAGTTACTGTGCACACCGCCGTGTGGAAAAACAATTAAGGGATATTTTTTATTGAAATCTATATCCTTCGGAATAAAAACATACGACCAGAATTTAACAGGATTACCCGCTCCCTGTCCGGTTGAATTTTTCTGTTTCCACTTTGGTGATCCCGTCATATAAATTTTATCAATAAAGGCAACATCACCAACTCTCTGGAACCAGAGAACATCGTCAATTTCTTTCTCAAGCATATCAAGCCGGTGTTCAAGTTTTTCATTGTGATTTTTTAATGACTCAAGATCTTTTTTTATGCCGTCTCCATTATCCTGAGAATAAACTAATGGCACAACAAAAGTTAAAATCAAAAGTAAGAAGAGAAAAACATTTTGCTTTTTCATTTTATCACCTGAAAGAAAATTGATCGGATATTGTCATTAACAAAAATAATAATTTGATCTGCTACCCTGTTCCCGGCGTAAATAAATCTTTGATTAAATTAATTTCAACCTCTTCCGTAATTAACCGTTTTTTTCTAATCAATCACGTTATAAAAATCCTCCTTTAGTAAATCCCATTTAGATGGTAATTATAAACGTATTGCAATCCCCGATAAGAACTAAGGAAAAGTGACAACTCAAAATAAGAAGTATCATAATAATTACTACATTAGAAAATAATTGAATTGGCATTGCACGATATATATTGTATCATGGAAGTGCAATATCAATTTAAAAAACAAGGAGAAATAATGTCTTTGGAACTAAATAAAGTTGTTACTTTTAATTATACGTTGAAG
>Ga0307426_1000382_pt1 | contig 30538 bp, 29 predicted proteins | sample SalMarWE160340MG_FD_202165 | JGI IMG/M metagenome (GOLD analysis project Ga0307426, IMG submission 202165) | Salt marsh sediment microbial communities from the Plum Island Ecosystem LTER, Massachusetts, United States - WE1603-40 | ecosystem: Environmental > Aquatic > Marine > Intertidal zone >...
TGGAACCTGAGGGACTCCCTCTTCATGACGGTAATTACCCTGACCACCGTGGGCTATGGGGAAGTGCACGACCTCTCTCCCTCAGGAGAGATATTTACCATCATCCTTCTGATACTCGGCGTCGGATTAATTTTGTACCTCCTTGCCACTATGGCGAGAGTTATTCTGGAGGGTGAGCTAAGGGACGTTATAGGGAGAAAGAGATTGGAAAGGCGCATTCACGAGCTGAATAACCACTTTATAATATGCGGATACGGCAGGATGGGGAAAACCGTGGTGAGGGAGCTTGCGTCGAAAAAGACACAATTTATCGTCCTTGAGAAATCCACCGCGAAAATACCGGAAAATACAGAGCACATATTTCTCGAAGGAGACGCGACGAACGACGGCGTGCTGAAAGAGGCCGGGATCGAGAGGGCGAAAGGTCTAGTTTCGGTGCTCCCAACCGACGCGGAGAATCTGTTTGTGGTCTTGAGCGCAAGGGAGCTGAACCCCGATCTCCTGATCGTAACTAGAGCGAGCGAGGAGGCCTCTGAAACGAAGATACTCAGGGCAGGCGCGGACAGGGTCGTCTCCCCCTACCACACCGGTGGACTCAAGATCGCCAATATGATACTCAAGCCCGCCGTGGTCGACTTTATAGAGTTCGCGACCAAGAGCGGCAACCTGGAAATACAGATGGAAGAGGTTGTCCTGAGACCCGAATCCAGACTGGTGGAACAAGAGCTTGCGGATACGGGTATCGGAAAAGACCTCGGAATAATCATCGCGGCAATAAAAAAACCCGACGGGACGATGCACTTCAATCCGACCTCGAAGACCGTTCTGCATGCGGGGGATACCCTTATCGCCCTGGGGGAAATCTCCAAGCTGAAACACCTGGAGGAAATATCCGGGAAATAACCCGGAGTTTCATTCAATCGCTCTCATACGCGGCGGAAGCCGATCTATTGAGCAGCTCGCGGGCCTTTTCAAGCCCCTCCTCGACCGCCCCGTCTTTGTCGTCCTTATGACCCGGGACGTTCACTATAACCCTTACCGTCCGTATCCTGCCCTTTATATCCTCCTCCTTCTCTATATATCCGAACGTGACCTCCGTCGCATTCCTCTCTCCGTTGTATGAAGTGTCTATCAAATAAAGTACACCGTAATCAGACATAATCTCAATTCTCCCGAGTGAACATTATTAACGTGCAATATCCGTACCATAATTAAAACACGTTTGACTCAATATAAAAGCCCGGTTTTCTTCCGTAAACGACATGTCAGATATTACGACACACGACATCGCCGCCAAACCGGCCGGTCGGAACGTACCTTATTTTAGTAATAGAAAAATCGCCGATATTGGCATTAATATTGCACTTAATTATAATTGCTATTGCGAGCAAAAAACGATGTATGCAGAATTACGGAGGTAAAAAATATGAGCGCGGCAAAACATAATCATACGAAACTGATAAAAGAGCTTGTAAACAGGGAAGTTATTACAATATCCCCTACGTCTCCCGTATCCGAGGCGGCTCACATGATGATGAATGAAGATATCGGAGCGCTTATCGTTACGGACGCCGAAACGAAGCCCGTCGGTATACTTACGGACAGAGACATTGTTGTGTCCGTGATAGCCGAGGGGATAAGCCCGGACGGAATCACCGTGGAAGAGGTAATGTCGAAGAATCTTATAACCGTCGACGAGGATGCGGATATATTCGACATGCTCAGACTCCTTTCGGAGAACTCCGTGAGGAGACTACCCGTAACCCGGCTCGGCAAGCTTACGGGAATCGTATCGGTAGACGACCTCATAGTTATAGTGGCTACCGAGCTCGTGAACGTCGCCATGGCGCTCAGCAGCAAATCGAAGATGCTTTGATATCTTTACGAAACGGTTATGTTATAGTGGCAATTAAATTCAAAGGCGTCTGACATCAGGATAAACAGAAGCGATTGCTGAATAACTTATACAAAGCGGGTAATAAAAAATGAAGATAAAAAAAATATTATGGGCGACCGACGGTTCCGCCGAAGCCGAATTCGCGCTTAAATTCGCGAAATACCTGGCGGCCATGGCGAAAGCTGATATTATTGGGCTACACGTGATACCGCTTCCGGTACAGCTACTTTTTCAGGAGCTCAGGGAGGAGGACGCGAAATTCAGCGAATGGCAGTCCATAGCGGAAAAAAAGGTCACGACCAGATTCGGGAAGATAGAAAAGGACCTCGAGAAAGAAGGTATAAAATTCGAAGGCGTTATACTCAAAGGCATACCGAACGAGCTGATCTGCGAGTTCTCCGGGCACAGGAAAGCCGACATCGTGATAATGGGCAAGCACGGTCACGGGCTTATTGAAACCATGCTCATAGGTAGCGAAACGGTGAAAGTACTGAAGAACTCTCACATACCCGTTTTTGTGGCCAAAGGCGCGGAGAAAATAAAAAAAGCTGAGTTCAAGAATATCCTCGTTCCCGTGGACATGTGCCACGACACGGAATCCGCGCTTCACATGGCCATGGACCTCTCGCTGCTTACAGGATGTTCCATAACGGCGATATACGCTCTCAGGCTCGATATGTACGCGCAGGACATGCCGGCGGGCGCGCTGGACATCGTTATCAAACAGTCCATAAGCGAACTTGATAAACGCGTTGTCACGTCGAAGGAGAAGTTTCAGAGCGCTCGCAAGACCAAGTTGAATAAAGAAATCAAGACAGAGGTCATTCACGGTCTGAGTCCGGCAGTCTCGATATCCAACTATGCCAGAAAGAACAAAATGGATCTAATAGTGATCAACACGCACGGCAGAACCGGAATATCGAGACTGGTACTCGGCAGCGTTACGGAAAGGCTTATTCCCGAGTCTCCTTGCTCGGTTCTGGCTCTAAAGCCGGAGTAAATATATCTCCGAAACCCATGTCTAATCCAGGCGGTATCGATAGGTCGGAACTCATAGACTTTCTTCTCCTTCCATCCTCATACCCTCATAGTCCGGAAGAAATCATTCATATCCAGACCCACGCATCGGACGTATTTATCGCGGGGCACTGCGTCTATAAGGTCAAAAAATCCGTAAACCTCGGATTCCTCGATTTTTCCACTCTCGAGAAGAGAAAGCATTTCTGCGAAGCCGAGGTAGAGCTCAACAGGAGACTCTGCGCCGATGCCTATATCGGGGTGTGGGAGATCAAGCTGAGAGACGGCTCGTTATCCATAAACGGCGAAGGCGAAACCGTCGAATACGCGGTGAAAATGAGGCGTCTTCCCGAAGATAAGTTTATGAAAAATATGCTCCGGGAGGGAGAGATTACCGAAAAACACTTATCCAGGCTCGCCCGAAAACTCGTTAAATTCTATAACAGCCAGAAGCCCCGTCCGGAAGTCCGCGAATACGGAAGGCCCGAGAAGATTAAAGTGAACATTGACGAGAACCTCGACACCTCCGGGCAATTCGTGGGCAAGACAATAACACCCGCCGCTTTTGAGGCGCTCAGGTTCTATAATCAGCGTTTCTTCGACACGAAGAGCAATTTATTCTCGGAGCGGAGGGATAAGGGTTTTATCAAGGACTGTCACGGAGACCTCCATCTGGAGCACGTAAATTTCGGCTCCCGGGACATATGTATTTACGACTGCATAGAGTTCAATGAGAGGTTCAGGTATATAGACATCGCATCCGACGTAGCCTTCTTGGCCATGGACCTCGACCATAACGGATACTACGGTTTCTCGAACTATTTTATATCCGAGATTGTAGAATCGATGAAGGACGAGACGGCCCGGCTGGTAATTGATTTTTACAAAAACTACAGGGCGTTCGTCAGGGGTAAGGTGGAAAGCATCAAATCCACGGAAGAAGAAGTACCCGAAGACGAGAAGGCCCGATCGGTTAGAATGGCCGGGGAGTATTTCAGCCTCGCGCTCAGATACGCCGCCCTCGGCTCGCGGCCTGCCGTGATCGTAACATTCGGCATAATCGGCTCGGGGAAATCCACTCTTGCCGGCAAGCTCGGCGAGGAGCTTTCGGCGAGCGTCGTTGCATCCGATTATGTCAGGAAAGAGATTACGGCCACGGGCACAAACGAAAGAAAGGACGAAGGTTATGAAAAGGGAATCTACACCGAGGAGATAACCGAGAAGACCTACGCCGAGCTGATTTCACGCAGCATGAAAGAGATAGAGCGTAAACACGTGGTTATTCTTGACGCGAGCTTTTCCAAACGCAGATGGAGAAAGATGCTCATGAATAAAGCGGCCGAGACAGGACTCCGGGTATTCTTTCTTAGAACCATAGCCTCAAAAGAAGCGCTCAGGGAGAGGCTCATTGAAAGGGAGAAACGGGGGGATTCCGTATCGGACGCTACCGTCGATATTCTCGAGCGTTTCGCCTCGGGGTTCGAGGAGCCGGAAGAAATCGAGAAGACAAACTATTTCGAAGTCGATACCGAGCGCCCTCCCGGCGAATCACTCACCCTGCTCTTGAAGGACATGATAGCCGGCGGTATAGCAAACGACGAGTACTAGTTTATTTATGGACGAAGTAAAAAACCCACACAGCATAAACGCCGAAGACGTCGTGAGACGTCTGGACGTTTCCAGGAGCGAAGGTCTGGATGAGCGGGAAGCGGCAATACGGCTTCAGACGTACGGACAGAACCGCCTTAAGGAATCCAAGCCTGTAAGCGCCTGGATTATTCTATACAATCAGTTTAAAAGCCTTATTATTCTCCTCCTGGTCGCCGCGGCGGTACTCTCTTACGCCTTCGGAGACTGGCTCGAAGGTACCGCAATAGTAATTGTAATTATCATAAACACGGCCATAGGATTCTTTACGGAAATCAAGGCCGTAAGGTCCATGGAAGCGCTTAACAAGCTCGTACGAGTCGACGCGATGGTAAGGCGCTCCGGAAGTGTGCAAAAAATCCCCACTGAGGACATAGTCCCGGGCGACATTCTCATACTCGAAGCCGGAGACATGATCCCCGCAGACGGCCGTCTCATAAAGGCCTCCAAAATGGAATCCGACGAGTCCTCCCTTACAGGCGAATCCGTGCCCGTGCCAAAACATATCGAATCAATAGAACAGGATGCCGAGCTCGCGGAGCGCGGCAATATGGTTTTCATGGGCACGGCGCTGACCAGAGGCACGGGCGAGGCCGTGGTTACTTCTACGGGACTCTCGACCGAACTAGGCCATATCAGCACCCTCGTCGAAAGCGCCGCGGATGAGCAGACGCCGCTCGAGAAAAGTCTCGACCGCCTCGGCAACAGGCTCATCTGGGTGACTCTCGTACTGGCCGCCATAGTCATAGGCGCAGGTGTTCTCGGAGGGCGCGGACTATTACTAATGGTTGAGACCGGCATAGCCCTGGCCGTGGCCGCTATCCCCGAGGGCCTTCCTATTGTTGCCACCATTGCGCTTGCCAGAGGTATGCTGAGAATGGCCCGGCGAAATGCACTCGTAAACAAGCTTAGCGCGGTCGAAACCCTCGGCTCTACAAATCTGATATGCACCGACAAGACCGGGACACTAACGGAAAATAAAATGACCGTCGAGATGATATCCACCGCCGACGGTACGGTGGAAGTTACGGGCGGGGATGCGCCCGGCGAAGGAGAATTTCTTCTGGACGGCGGCAAAATAGATCCGAACGAAGACAGTATTCTCCGGAGAGTCATCGAAGTGGGAGTATTGTGTAACAGGGCTTCTTTAAACAGAGAGACAAGTGGCAAAGCTCAGAATATAGGCGATCCTCTGGAGATAGCTCTTCTTCTCGTCGGGGAAAAGGCTGGTATCCGGAGAGAGGAGTTATTAATCCGATATCCTGAAACCGGGATAGAAGCGTTCGATACGTCCGTAAACATGATGGCAACCTTTCACGAGCGGGACGGCTCCGAGAGATTGGCTGTCAAGGGGGCTCCGTACGCCGTGCTTGAAGCCTCGGCGTCAATCCTGACGCGGGAGGGCGACAAACAGCTTACCGGCGAGATGAAAAACAGATGGATCGAGAAAAACGACGAGCTCTGCGCCATGGGTTACCGCGTTATAGCGCACGCGGAAAAAACCGTACAGGACGCCGAAGCCGACCCCTATCAAAATCTCACATTCCTGGGACTGGTGTGCCTTTTAGACCCACCGAGACCAGACGTAAGGGACGCGATCGAGAGGTGCATGCAGGCCGGGATAAGGGTAGTCATGGTCACGGGCGACCATCCGGCGACGGCCAGTAACATCGCCCACGCCGTGGGTCTCGTGGAAAGCGCGGACACACCCGCCGTACACGGAAAGACACTCGGCGATATTGACGAGCTTTCGGAAGAGAACAGGAGGGATATATCCGAGTCCAGTATCCTCGCCAGGGTGAGTCCGGAGCAGAAACTGGACGTAATCGCGCTTAACCAGGAGAATGGTCTCGTTGTCGCCATGACCGGCGACGGCGTGAACGACGCCCCGGCTCTGAAGCAGGCGGACATCGGGATAGCAATGGGTCTGCGCGGCACTCAGGTCGCGAGGGAAGCCTCGGACATTGTGCTAAAGGACGATTCCTTTTCTACCATAGTCCACGCGATCGAGCAGGGACGAATCATATTCGGCAACATACGTAAATTCATCTTCTATCTCATCTCCTGCAACGTAAGCGAAATCATGATCGTCACAATAGCCTCCTTCGTCTCAATACCGCTTCCCATATTGCCGCTCCAGATACTGTTCCTGAACCTCGTAACGGACGTATTTCCCGCCCTGGCTCTCGGCATGGGTGAAGGAGACGAAAAGATAATGAAGACTCCGCCCAGAGACCCGAAAGAGCCCATAATCACCAACAGAAACTGGCTCGCCATAGGGGCTTACGGCATCCTTATCACAGCTTCCGTACTGGGCGCTCTGGTTATAGCAATCACGGAGCTCGGGTTCAGCGACGAAAGAGCGGTATCGGTCTCGTTCCTCACTCTGGCCTTCGCGCAGCTTTTCCACGTATTCAATATGAGAGACAAAGGCTCGGGCTTCATCAAAAACGATGTGACGAGAAATAAATTCGTATGGGGCGCCATTCTGCTCTGCGCCGCAATTATTCTTATAGCGGTCTACGTGACCCCCCTCGCCGACGTGCTCAAGGTGCTGAATCCGGGCCCCGAGGGATGGGCTCTCATCACCGTAATGAGCCTCGTTCCGCTGGCGCTCGGACAAATTATAAAAGTGTTGCGTTGACGCTACGTAGAATACCGGCGCTGCTTGTGCACGCGTTCTGCCGGGCGAAGAGTTTTTGTATCTGCATGGAATGTTTAAAAATTCGTCTCTTTAAATTACAATATAAAAATGAGCTATCGTACATCGGACAAATCCAGAAGATTCCTCGACAAACTAAATGCCGGGGGAGACACGGCACTCGTGCCGTATACTTACAACCCGCCGCTCCAGCGCATTATGGACATCGTGACCGTAGTGCTTTTAATCTCCGCTGTCCCACTGGCAATCTATTTCTGGAAGTGGTATTACGCCTTCATTCCGGTAGTCGCCGCCATATTGATTTTTTCTGCCAGGGAGCTTTTTGTTCAGGACGACAGGACGATCATCAGGATATACGGCCCGCTCGGAAGGATAAGATACCTGTTCGAGGATACGTTCAGGGACAAGTATCTTCAGTACTTCAACGAGACGAATACGAACGGAAGACCCATCCCCAGAATCGTCAGGGATTACATATACCAGAAGGCCAAGCACATAAAGCCAATAGCGAGCTTCGGAACCGAGCTGGACATGTTCGATCTCGAGAACACGGCGCAGTCCCACATGCTGCACAGAAATTTCCCCTCCGCGCGTAGAAGGGCTTCTTATGAAGTGATAATAGGCGAAAAGCGTCCCGGAGTGAAGCCGTTTAAGGTGACGAACACGATAAACGTATCCGCTATGAGCTACGGCTCCATTAACTGGAAAGCCGCAGAGTGCATAAGCATCGGCGCGAGGAACGTCGCATACGTAAACACCGGCGAAGGCGGGTATGGTCCTCACGGCATAGCGGGCAACGACGTGATCTTTCAGATCGGAACGGGCAAGTTCGGCGTGGGAAAGAAGGCCGTGTCGAACGACGGCACGGAGACGAGAGTCCTCGACGACGAGCATTTAAAACACATCGTACGCGACCACGAAAACATAAAGATGATCCAGATAAAGCTGTCACAGGGCGCAAAGCCGGGAATGGGAGGCGTTTTGCCCGGAGTAAAGGTCACTCCCGAGATAGCCGCGGTGAGGAGAGTCGATCCGTGGAAGACGGTCATAAGCCCTCCTCAGCACGTAGAATGCGTGGGAGCCACGCCCAAGGACTCCGTTCTTAAGACCATGGAGTTCATCAAGAGGGTCAGGAACCTAACCGGGCTCCCGGTGGGCATCAAACTCTGCGTCGGCAGGCTCGAAGAACTGGACCTTCTGATCGAGGCGATGATACACACGGGAGACGGCCCCGACGCCATACAGGTAGACGGAGCGGACGGAGGTACGGGGGCTGGAGAGAATATTTATTTGAACTACGTGGGATACGGCAGCGCCTTCGAGACGACCTATTACCTTGACAAGAAGCTCAGGGAAGCCGGGCTCAGGGACAACGTAACGATAAGCTGCTCCGGCAAGCTTTTCACACCGGCGCACGCCGCGCTTGCATTCGCAATCGGAGCGGACGTAATAGACACCGCGAGAGGCGCCATGCTCGCGCTCGGATGCATACAGTCGCTCAGGTGCCATACGAACGAGTGCCCCACGGGCATTACGACAAACAGCAAGTGGAGAATCCACGGCATTAACATTCCGGAGAAATCCACACGCATACATAACTATCTATCGGGATTTCATCATGACATGCTCGAGCTCACGGAAGTGATGGGACACAGCGATCCGAGGGATATTAACAGAAAAGACATACGTATAATCAGCTACAAAAACGTGTTCGTCCGGTTCTTCGACGAAGATCCGTTCGGCGTGTACATGCCGATGAGCCGCGAGATAGAGGAAGTAGCAGACGACAGGCTCTATACCGGTATAAAAGAATGACGAGCGGCCGGAACCCCTAAGCCGTGGGGTCGGGCACGATCTTGTATATCACGTTGTTTCCGCTGTAAAACGGCTGATAGTAAGCCCCGCCGAACAGGAAATAAGTCGTTCCGTCGACTGTGCTCTTCTGCGCTCCGTTGGGAAGCGACTGAACTATAGCGCCCACGGGCGGCTCGACTACCTGATAACCGTTGCTGACCTGTGAATAATAGGCCCCACCGCAGTCATAGTATTGACTCCCGGACACGTACACTGTTGTACACGAAGGGGGGAGCGAGACCACTACCGCGTTTGTGGGCGGAGGCACGACTACATATTCGTTGCCCTGAGGCGCGTAATAAACACCCTGTGAGTAATAGAACGGATCGCCCTGAACGTATACGGTGTTGTAAGAAGGCGGAAGGCTGGCTATCGCGGCTCCCACCACGAGACCGCTTGCGAAAGCCCATCCGGAATAGTATCCGTTCCACGAATTCCAGTATCCGTGCCAGTAGTTGTTATAGTGATTGTCGTTGTATATGTTGACCGTGTTATTGTTGAAGTTGTCAATGTTATTACGCCTGTCCTGCTGATTATTCCGTGCGGCGTTCTGCCTGTTTGATTGATTCTCGCTGATCGAACTTTGCCTGTTGGACTGGTTGTCGCTCATGCTGTTCTGTCTGTTCCCCTGCCTCTCGTTCACAGTATTCTGGCGCGAGCCCATGTTCTCCTGCCGTGTCTGGCTGAAATCGCCGCCGCGGAAATTTTCCTGCCCGCCCGTTCTGAGATTTCCGAAGTTACCGCTTTGATACCCGCCGTAGTTAAAACTCCTGTTCGAGCGGTAGTCGTTTCCGGAATACCTCACGCTTCCCATCCCCCTGTCCCCGAGTCCCGAGCCGCCGAATCCGCCCCCTCCTCCCCTGCTGAACCCCCCGCCCCCGCCGCCTCTGAAGCCGCCGCGGGAGTAGGCCTGCGGGCCCGAAGCGAGTCCGATTAATGCCGTAACGGCAAGTATCATGAATGCCGTAAACGTTCTTTTTAAATAAGTATTCCTTTTCATTGATTCTCCCCTCTCTGTTTCTTGAGACTTATGAAATTTATCTCGACGGCTTCTGCAGGCAGCTCAGCCTTGAATATGGACTCGTCCACGCCTGGATTCAAATTCCAGTTCGAGAACACTGCCGTGTACTGCGGAGCGCCCGGTATCACCTTATAAGTTATGACCAGCTTGCAAGGGAGAGCTTCCTTTCCGGTAGATACCCATAACTGCCAGTCTATATACTTCTCCACAAACGCCAGATGGCTGCACTCGCGGCCGTTTATATCGCTATTTCCGACCACGACACCGGCGCTTATATTCTTCATGAGAGAATCATACGGATTACTCGACAGAATGTCGGCGAGCGGGAGGGTAAAGCCGTACTCGTTAATGAGAAAGTCCATCGTGTCATCGATCTTGGACGGCACTGCCAGCTGACCGTAGAAATTATTGTCCGTATCCAGCACTGTTAACTGCTTACCGTCGTACCAAATCTTCCTGGCCTCGAAGTCCCCTTCGTACTCGGCGTATACTCTGTCCGGACGTTTTACTATTCCCTGAAGCGTACCGCCGTACTGTATCTTCTGTCCGGAAGGCAGAAGCTCGTCGTAAGAGATGTCGGCGTCGAACGAGAATTCCTTGGCATTGCCGAGCGTCTCCGACATTTTCCTGACAGTCTCGTCAGCCAGCGGGGCTATTATGGGTTTTGTCCCCGCGCCGTCTTCCGGCTGTGTTGAAGCGTCCTTTCCGCTTTCCTGCGCGGAAATGCTTGTTCCGTATGCTGCCGAGAAGACAAAAGCAACCGCCGCAGCGACGGTGATAAAAAAGAAGACAGTCCGGAAATTGACTCTCTTGAATATCATATCCGTTTCTCCCGAATAGTATGATGAGTTAATTCTATATCATTTTTAAGCGACAGGTACTCAATTTTGGAAGCTCAACCGTTTTCATGTCTGACTATTAGAACCGGGCACGGTGCCGTAAACATCACCTTATGGCTCGTGGTCCCGACCGATACTTCTCCCGTTTCGGTTTTAAAACCGTGAGAACCCATAACTATAATGTCCGTTTCCTTCTCGTTCGCGAAATTGTTGATAACTCTCCACCTTTGGCCGATTATTATTTCCGTATCGACGTTGATTCCTTTATCCCCGAACACCTTCTTCTCATCGGCCATCTTCTCTCCCAGCAGCTTTTCGAGATTACCGTAGAACTCTCTTATCTCCTCGTCCAGAGTTTCGTATTCGAGCGGCTCGATAGCATGGAGAATATGCACTTTGGCTCCCAGGGCTTCGGCCAGGTAAAGCGCATGCTCTCTGGCGGCGCTTGATTTTTGTGAGAAGTCGGTGGGAAACAGTATGCTTTCTATCTTCATTGGGTCGCTCCTTTGTGTTTTATTTGGCCATTGGAATGAATACGTTTATTTTACAGCTCCTTCATATTATCCAGAGCTTTGACCAGTCCGTTAAGTATGTCTGTCGTGGTAAGGACACCGATGAGCTCGCCCGAACCGGAAAGCACCGGAAGCGCATTGAATTTATTCTTGCTTATCAGGCGCGCGGCCTCTCTCAGATAGGAATTTTCGTCAACCGTTATGGGGTCTTCGGTCATTATTGATCTCACCTGAAGTCCGGGCTGCGTATTGCTCTGAACAAGCGCCATGCGGAGGTCTCTGTCGGTTACGATTCCCCTGAGCTTGCCGTCCTCAACGACCGGAGCTTGTCTCACGTTACGGTCGGTAATTTTGCTGAAAGCAACCGTCACGTCCATGTCGGGAGAAAGAACGAGCGGGTTTTTCGTCATATGTTCTTTTACCAGCATCTCAACACCTCATTTCATATAATATACTAGATATCATGCCGCCGTATCGTACACGGAGAGAGAGGAGAATTCCCGCCGCTCCTGTATTTATATGGAAAATATTACCTGATTTAAAACGCTTTAGCGGAGACCGGCGGTCACGTATTTCAACTCTCCAGAACCCTGAGAGCCGACTTGACGGTATCGTCTATAATCCGCTCCGGAGACGATTCGAGGAGTCCGTTTTTATAGAAGAGAATTGTGCGGGTTACGATTCCAATTACATGGGCGGCGCCGAGGTTCTTTTCGGCGGCGTCGAAAACCCCCTTTCTCATTCCCTCTTCAATTACCTCGACGAAAATGTCCATCGGCTTCTTCTTTATACGGGGCATTTTTCTCAGCTCCGTGTAATGGGCGACCATGATATACGTATACGCCTTGGGCTCACGTTCGGCGAACTTGAAAAAGGCCCCTACCAGGCGCTCGAGCTTTTCTTCAGGAGCGGCGGATTCGGAAAAGGATGCTGCAAGCTCCTCCCTGAATTTGTCCATGTAATGTGTGAAAAGCTTGTACGCCAGGTCGTCCTTGCTTTCAAAATAGTTATATATAGTTCCTTCCGAGACACGTGCCCTGCTCGCTATGTCTTTCGTGGTTGTGCCGCATATTCCCTTCTTTATGAAAAGGGACAGGGCGGCGTTGCTTATTTTCAGTCTGGTAGACGCAGTCGCTTTTCTCATTTTGCTGTACCTGAATAATGATCAAATACGATAATTAGGATACCTGTATTTTAATCCCTCGCCCCCTTATTTCCTCACTTTATCACCGGAAGGTTTTTGAACATCGATTCCTTTCCCGGTCAGCTGATCGAAGCTTCCGAGCGCTTTCCCGCGGTCAAATTGAGGGTAAGCGCGCATCGATTCCTCGCTCGTAAAAGCTGCTATTCCAAATCCCATCGGGCTTTTGATGTCGCCTCCCTGAAAATAATATGCTTTCCGCGCGTCTATCCATTCCCCGGAGTCGAAGTCCCTGACGTACGCTCCCAGAATGTGGTCCCGGTCCCCCGGATTCTCCCGCAGATACTCTATCATGCATCCCGCGTCGTCGAACTTTTTAGCCTCGCCTCCACTGAGAACGTACTGCGTCGCGAATTCCTTTTCGCTGATTATCATCTTGCACCTTTCGCATACGTCCTCGCCGTAGTGTATTTCGACCGGACCTTGCTCCGGTTTATTTTTACAAGCGAACAGCGCGAAAATAAGCAGCAATAAAGGCAGATATCTCATAACTCCTCTCTCCTTAATACGCCGAACGAAAGGTATGCGAAAATAAACGGCACTACCGTCCATGCGGCCATGACGGAAATCAGTAGAAATATGATGCCTTCCCTCCCGAAAGTCCTGACCGCGTACACTCCCACCGGTCCGAGTATTTCAAACCTTGGACTCAGTACAAGAACAGACGCTATCTTGAACACCTCTGCCGGGTTCAGCACAGCGAGCACGAACACCTGCTCGATTCCCAGATCCATTACCGCCGCCGTGCCCATTATTCCCAGATCGCCGAGTATTATGAACACAAGCCACAGGAACACCGCTATGCCTATTGCCTTTGAAGCCTTTCCCGAGTAGACCGAGACCACGAACCCGACGCTCAGTAGCGCGGCTGCAAGCAGTCCCGACATAAACGCCGTAAACAGATATGCCCAGATGTTTCCGCCTCCCCCTTTAAGAGCCACCCCTATGCCCGCAAGACCGAAGCCGAGTGATATGGAGAACAAGACCGGTATGAGCACGCCTATGAACTTTCCTATGAAAACCTCTGATTTCGTTACGGGCTGGGAAAGCAGATACTGAAGCGTGCCGTTTTCCCTCTCGTTGGATATGCTTATGGCTCCCGTGACGAGCGCAATCAGAGGAACGAACAGAAGCACTAGGTTAATGAGGCTCGCGGCCGTCCTGCCGTAGCCCGAAAATCCGGCTATCTCCGCCCCGGAAGCTGCCATCAGTATGAGCATGGCGAGTACTGAAAACGAAACGGTGTAAAGGACGAACCACCTGTTTTTAAGCGATTCCCTCATATCCTTTCCTGTTATGAGCAGTACGTTGTTAATGTCCATCCGTGCCCGCTCCTTCCAGAATCCTCTCCATGGACGCTTCCTCGACGCTGTAATCGAGGACCGGGATATCACACGCAAGGAGCTCCCTTACGGGCTTCATCCTGTCCTCCGCGCCCACCTCGACGACTATTCCCAGCCCGTTTCGGCCGTGGACCGTTATGCCTGCGCGGGACAGAGCCGCCGCCGCGTCATCTATCCGTTCCTTTCCGGTATTGATTCTGGCCCTTAGCTTCAGTCCGAGCGATTTTTTGAGATTTTCCGGTCCGTCCTCATATACAAGCTTCCCCTCCCTCATCAGAACGACACTGTCGGCCAGGTAATCCACTTCGTCAAGCCTGTGCGAGGAGAAAAGCACCGTCTTGCCGCCGTCCTTGTATTCTCTCACGAGCGAGAGGAATTCTCCCCTCGCCCTCGCGTCGAGGTTGGACGTGGGCTCGTCCAGCAGCAGCACCTCTGGCCCGGACAGAAGGGCGACGGCAAAGGAGAGCCTCTGACGCATGCCTCCCGAGAGCTCCGAGGCGTATTTATCGGCATGTCCCGCGAGCCCGACCTTTTCCAGCAGACTCCCGGGCTCGTCTTTTTGCGCCTTACGGATGCGGGCGAAGAATGCGATAATGTCCCTCGTCTTCATGTCGTAGAAGACGGGCTCCTGCGGCAGGTAGCCCACCTGGGCCCTGGCTTGTTTGGGATGCTTCCTTACGTCCACACCGTTTACAGTAATCTCGCCCTTGTAATCGAGAAGACCGAGGATGCACTTTATCAGCGTGCTCTTGCCGGCTCCGTTCGAGCCCAGAAGCGCGAGCGCCTCCCCGCTCTTTACGCCGAAGCTTACGGAGTCGACCGCTTTCAGACTCCCGAAACTCTTTGTAACGTTTTTTATCTCTATCAATTTTCCTTCCCGATTAACGCTTTAATATATAACCGTAAAACATAAGAGGCGCAGCCACCATAGTAAAGGAAACGAGCAGAAGTTTGAGGGAGACGCCTCTGTCTCCCGTCTTGAAATGAGCCGGGATGTCGGACCTGACGAGCGGATATTTGTCCGTCAGCTTCGGATCGGGCTTCATCATGGGGAACGCGTCCGATGCAAGCTCTATCGCCTTGGAGACAGGGCTGTAAACGAACATTCTCAGTACCGGCCTCGAGTCAATTATGCTTTCGAAAAGGCTCTCCGACTTGTACTGAATCTCGCCGACGCCGTCCTTGTCCTGATCGTAACCCGCGTAATCGCTCCAGTAATTACCCCTGCCATCGGCGAACCACTCGTTGCCCTTGAGCGTCCCCCCTCCCCTCACCTCGACCTGCTCGTGATTATCTATGAAGCTGTTGGAGACTAATTCATTGCGCTCGATAGAGGGCATCATGGATATCCCTATGTCGTTGTACGCTATGACGTTGTCCTTTATATGGTTCCAGGAGTCGATCAGGTGAGGCGAATTGTCCAGATACATCCCTATTCTGTTGTCTATAAACAGGTTTTCAACCGCCACCACGTTATCCAGGTCTTTAAACCCGACTCCGTAGCCCGTGGCCGGGCCCTGATTCCGGGCGAATATGTTGCCGCGAAACGTTATATCCCCGCTGTACATGAGAAAGCCTCCAACGTAGTTTTCAAGGAAGATATTGTCTTTAAAAAAATTGTCGTTGCTATACATGTAATGGAGGCCGTACCTCCCCTTTTCCACGAGGTTGCCTTCGATCACAGTGTGGCTCGACCACCACATGACCAGATCACGCGCGTGAGTGATGTGGTTCCCTATAATTTTCGTGCCGTTACTGTACCAGAGCCTTATTCCGTCCCCGCGCTCGGGGAGCGGAAGGTCTTTGCCCCGGACGTAATTGTCCTTCATGAGCCCGTCGGGCGAGTTCTTGAAATAGATACCGAACAGCACGTCGTCGAGACGGTTCTTTTCCACTATGGTACGTGGTGACGAATCGAGAATAATGCCTGCGTCTTCCAGGTTCAGGCTCGTACCGCTACCCGTTACCCTGAACCCCCTGAACACTACGTCAGGTGCTTTAATAAGAACTACCACCCCGTCGCCGCCTCCGTCTATGACCGGATAATCCTCTCCCTTGAGCGTAAGCGGCTTGTCAATAACGATACGCTCTTTATAGACGCCGGATTTGACCTGGATGGTATCACCCTCGTCTGCGAGGGATAAGGCCTGAGTGATAGTTTTTACGGGCCCCTCAGGGGAGACCGTAACTACATTCTCCGGCTGACCGGCGCCGGCCTGAAAGACCGACGCCGCGAGAAACAGCAATGTAAGAAGTAACCTCATAATGATACGGCCCTCGATTCAAGATATATCCAAATCCGAGCAAACTCTCATCCCTGAGTCTCGACGAGCGGCTTGTACGCTCTCCGGTGAAAGTAAAGCCCTATCAATATCAGGACGGATGCCGCAATCGACATATATAGCCCGATTTCCCACGTGGCCATTGTGCTGAACTGCGCGATCTTCCCTTCACCAAGTATGGGAGGAACGAAAGGCTTGATCGCTTTGCTCAAAGGCGCGTGCGGATCGAGATTGGTGCCAAAGGTACGCATCCAGAAATAGAGGTCCGCAAGAAAGAATAACGGATAAAATACAGCAGGTATGCACAGAAACAAGGCGATAGGGCTGTGCACGTATACAGCGGCAGCAATGAGAAGCGCAAGGCCTATGATTATGAGCACGCTCAATGTTCTTTCGAGCACTGCAGCCTCGCCGAGCGGCTTCATACCTATATAGTGATTGAGTCCGTCTATCTCGCTCACGTCGCCCGTGAGCCTGTTCACGTACATGCTTGCCTCAAGCCCGCTCGGATACTGAGGCGCGAAAAGCGTTATTTTCCAGTAAGGGAAAAATATGGAAATGAACAGTATCACCGCCGCAATAACGAGCAATATCGACGGCAGGAGAAACCTTCTCCTGTGCTGTACCCACACTTCCCTGGGTATTCTCGGCCCGAATATCAGTTCGTTTTCTTTCATTTGTCAGCCTCCGTTCTGAACACAAATCATAGCCGCGTTAGCGGGTTCACGTCATTGTCCGGTCAGAATCCTCTTTGCGTTGAGCCCCGCCGTAGCGGCCTTCACGTAATACTGCCACGCCATGTTGTAGCCGTAATTGGCCTTCTCCCACTCCTCCTTGCCCATGGCCTCGTCGCCCTCTTTCATATACTTGTCCCCTTCTGTAAGCTGAGCTACGGCGTCGTCTATAAGGCCCTTGGCGTCGGGCTGCTCACTCACGTCTATTTTCTCAAGCTCGTCATAAACTTTCATCACCGCCGCCCTCGTATCGGTAGCCTGCTTCTGCCATGACTTGGCACTTTCCTCGTTCTCAGCGCCGTAAACGGTGGCTGTAATGAGCACTACGAACAAAGCCAGCACAGGTATAATTAAGTTTCTCATTTTATTTCCTCCCTTGTCCGAGAAATTTCATTGTCTTTATCAAGCCTTGCAATTGCCGCCCGTCCCCCGAACCGTGTCCGTCAGGGATAGGGCGGCATTCACTCAACTCATTATTTCTTCGGCTCTACCAGCAGATAGCCCATCATCTCCAGGTGAAGAGCGGAGCAGAACTCGGTGCAGTAGTACGGGTACACGCCCGGCTTGTCCGCAACGAACTCTATCGTGTCGCTCTCTCCCGGCTCTATACTGAGGTTTATGTTGTAGCCGTCTATGCCGAAACCGTGCGTCGCGTCTCTGGCGCGCTCGACGTTGGTGAGATGGATGACGACGTCGTCCCCTTCATTTACGGAGATGTGCTCCGGATTGAAATGGCTCCTTATAGCGGTCATCCACACCTCGACCTTGCCGTCCTGACGCACTATCTTCTCACCGCCCGCCTTCGCGGCGTTCGGGTCTACAGCCATCGTTCCGGGATCGAACCCGACCTCGGGATATACGAGCCACGGGTTCAACTTATCGGCCTTTATCATCTGGACGTAGTGAGGCTCACCTATGCCGATGGGCATATCGTACAGGAGCTGCATGTTGTCTCCCGACACGTCGATCAGCTGGAAGTTCTGCGGATGAAGAGGCCCTACCGGCGTGAATCTGTCGATTGACCACTTGTCCAGCGCCACACAGTATTTTCCGTCGGGCTCTATCGTATCGCCCTCGGCGCAGACCAGGTGTCCTATATTGTAGTGGACCGGGATCTTTTCCGTAAGCGTCCACGCGTCATCCCCTTCGTTGTAGGGCGGGCCGAGCTTCCACTTCGCGAGTGTACTTTCGATAAACACACTCGTGTAGGCGTTGCCGTCATTATCAAACTGCGTGTGCAAAGGCCCGAGGCCTATCTCAATCTGCGCAGCGACAACGTCGTTATAGTTGAGCACCGGTACTCCGTAAATGTCGTCCCCTTCGTACATCTTGTTCTTGATTGCATTCTGAATCTTGTCGAACGCGTATACGGTCGCGTGCGTGTCGAGCTTGCCGGCTACGACTATGTAGTCGCCCTTCGGCGCAACGTCCACGCCGTGCGGGCTCTTGGGCTCGGGTATGAAGTAGAGGAGTCCCTCCTCGATGACGGTCTTGAGAGGAATAACCCTCATGCCGCCTATTTCGACCGTCTTGCCAGGCTGTTTAGCCACTTCGGCGGCCTTTTTCCAGTTCATCACGTGCATGTAGTCCATGTCCCTTTGCGAAACGCCGGCCTCGAAGGGGGGATTGCCCTCATTGATACCGCCCGTGGCAAGCTCCGTATTGATCGAGTTACAGAACACCCATCCGTTGCTTACCTTTTTCCCCGCGTCGCAGAGGTCCTGCCAGTAAGGAGGCAATTCCATCTGGAATGACTCCTCTTCCACTATCCTGCCCTTTTCCCTGTCAAACTTATGAAACGCTATAAGCCCCCTGTACTTTTCCTGATACTGGTCTATCGGGGCGAACTCGCCGATAGGCATCGGTATCGCGTACTGGGAGGCCTCGATAATGTAATCCGTATCGGGCGTCACGAAGGTCGAGCCGTGGTCCGAGATAAGGTTCGGGGTTTTCACCATCTGTTTTACCTCGAAGTCTCTGAGATCAATGACCGCGACCCTGGCGTTCGCCTTATCGTTTATAAACAAATACTGGCCATCGTAGTCGCCGCCCGTCTCGCTTAAAGCCGGATGGTGCGTGTCCGCCCAGCTGAGCTTACCTTTCTCGCCAAAGGGCATGTATCCCTCTTTAAGAATGTTTTCAGTCTCGACGGAGCCGTATCCGAATCCCTGCCAGGGCTCGGGTGTAAACGCCGCAATTACTTTAAGAAGCCTCATCGACGGTACACCGATCACAAGCACCTGACCCGAATGGCCTCCCGAGGCGAACATCAGATAATCGTCATACTTGCCCGTCGGAACGTACGTCTTAAGCGCCGCCTCAACGTCCTTGGGAGTAAGCCCTCGCGCCTGGGCTATAGCCTGAGCTCCGTCCCCCACGCCCATATCGCCTGTCGCCTGTTCCTTATTTTGAGAATTGCTATTTCCCGGCTTATCCCCTTGCTTACAACTGGTAAAGCAAACAGTAGTCAGACCAAGAATAAGCACCAAGAAAACACCCAGATACCTCTTAAGTACTGTCATGTTACATACCTCCTTGAGTAATACGGTTTTTTTCATGATTTATTTTTTTTCGCTCTTTGAGTCCTCATATTTGAAATACTCGATCAAGATATCCACCTGCTCGTCCGAAAGGCCCTGATTAGGCATCGGCACCATATATTCCTTCAACAATTCCTTTGCTATCGGGTCTGTATAGATCATCGTGTCCGGCGACTTAATCCACTTCCTGATCCATTCCTCCTCCCTCCTCTCGGTAACACCCAGGAGATCGGGTCCCGTGAGCTTACCCTTACCTATAGTGTGGCACGCCACACACCCCATTTCCTTGAACACAGCGTCTCCCTTGGCCTCAATACCGCCGTCTTCTTCCGCAAACACACCGACACTAATAAGAGAAAGCAAAAACAGTACGGCAAAAAAAGCTACAACCCTCTGGAACTTGAAACCGGCAAGACTAGATAGAATCATATTCACGCCTCCTTTGTGATTTATATAGACAAAATCCATGCCAGACTTAAACGTATTAAAAGATTGAATTTTCGAAAGGGGTTTTTGTAAGTTGTCAGATAATATTACAAAATAAATGAGCACTCACTCAGTATACTGAGTGAGTGCTCGGATCAAGTTCAAAACAACAACTCACGAACTTACCTGTCAGAGATTCCGGATCATTTTAAATGAATGAAACTCAGAGATGAGTTAGATACAGCCGAATATGTGAATTGGGGTTGTTTTTGGCGAATCTCAAGGAGGGTCAGCCGAAGATTTTCTTCGCTTTCCTGAGGGCTTCTATCGCGAGGTCGATATCGTCTTTGGTGTTGTAAAGGTAAAAGCTCATCCTGACGGCGTAATCCATACCCAGCTCATCCATTAGCGGCTGGGCGCAGTGATGTCCCGAGCGCACCGCGATTCCTTCCTCGTCGAGAACTCCCGCGACGTCGTGCGGATGGACGCCTTCAACGTTGAAGGATATAACCCCCACCCTCTCGCCCACGCGGGGCCCGTAGATTTTTATCCAGTCGAGCTCCGAGAGCAATCCGAGCGCGTGATTGAGCAGCTCATCCTCGTGGGCGGTGATATTATCGAGCCCTATGCCTTCAAGATAATCGACCGCAGCGCCGAGAGCGATGCCGCCGCCTATGTCCGGAGTGCCGGCCTCGAATTTCCACGGGAGCTCGTTCCAGGTGGAGCGCTCCATCGTGACTTTTTCTATCATGTCCCCGCCGTAGAGAAATGGTTCCATCTCGGAGAGCAACTCCTTCCTGCCGTACAGAAAACCGGTGCCCGTAGGCCCGGCCATCTTGTGCCCGGAAGCTGCCAGGAAATCGCACCCGATATCACCCACGTCGATAGGCAAGTGGGGCGCGGACTGCGCGGCGTCAATCATAACCAGCGCGCCTGCTTTTCTGGCCTCCTGCGTAATTTGCTTTACCGGGTTTACGACCCCCGTTACGTTTGAGGCGTGTATAAGACTAACCAGCCTGGTCTTCTCCGTAAGGAGGCGCGGAAGGTCTTCGAGCTTCAAATTACCTGCATCGTCCACGCCGATGTAATTGACGGTTATCCCTTTCATGTCGCGGAGCATCTGCCAGGGGACTATATTAGAATGGTGCTCCATCAGGGTGATAAGCACCTCGTCGCCTTCGCTCAGATTTCTGAGACCCCAGGCGTACGCCACGAGGTTAAGCGATTCAGTCGCGTTCCTCGTGAAAATTATCTCGGTCCAGTCTCGCGCGCCTATGAACGATGCAACTTTCCTGTGAGCGTCTTCGTACATGACAGTGGATTCGTAACTGAGCGTGTGAACGCCTCTGTGTATATTGGAATTATGCTTCTCGTAGTAATTTGCAAGCGTCTCCATGACGGCTCTCGGCTTCTGGGAAGTGGCCGCGTTGTCCAGATAAACGAGCGGCTTCCCGTGAACCTCCCGCTCGAATATAGGAAAGTCGCCTCTGACCTCGTGCGGGTCAAGCGGTTTTGATTTTTTCACGAGCTTTTGCATGTTCTTATCCGTGTACGCCCGGCTGTTCATACACTTAGGGATTTTCTCTGTCTTTGAGAAGCGCTTTTTTGAGGACATTCAATCCCAGAAGCGCACATTTTAATCTTATCGGAGAGATCGGACTGCCGAGGGATTCCAGCATCTCCTCGTCGCTTATTGACATTATTTCATCGACCGACTTTCCGATAACCGACTCGATCATAATCGAGCACGATGCCTGGCTGATAGCGCATCCCTTGCCGGAGAATTTCACGTCTTCCACCCTGCCGCCGTTGAGCTTGAGATCGAGCCTAACGACGTCGCCGCAGGAAGGAATCCCCTCTTCGTAAGATACGTCGGGGTTTTCAATAGTGCCGTAGTTTCTGGGACTCTTGTAATGATCGAGTATGAATTCGTACTGTTCGGGTTCCATCGTTATCCGCGCCGATGTATCTGATATGCCTGCTTTTCCTTTATTATACCAGAGACTTTAACAGCGGACATACGTCTCGCGGCAGCAATCCGTTTATTTCGTGTGGATTATGCTGACTTTGGAGTTTTTCTTCCTGAGCTCTTTTTCGATCTGACCGAAATTACACTTTATGACCCAGAAATAGTAAAGTCTTCTGTTCTCGGGCGCCGCGCTGAAGGAGAGCACCTTTTCGGAGTTGTTCTGTAACAGGTGAAGCACGTCGAACATCCCCAGATCTTCGGACATAAGCACTTCGAGCCTTACGGGCTTTTCGTGAAAATTCATGAGCTTCAGAAAAGCGTCCAGCAGGTCGGTCACGGTCAGTATGCCCACCAGCTCATTCCTGGCGTTAACTACGGGCAGCGCATTGAACTTACCGCTCCTTATAATCTCGGCGGCCCCTTCAACGGAGGCGTAATCGAGAATCGTCACCGGGCCTGTAGACATTATATCCCGAACCTTCGGGTGCTTGCCGCCTCCGAGAGACGCCCTCGCATCCCTGTCGGTAATGATGCCGATAAGCTTGCCGTCTTCGACTACCGGGCACTGCCTGAAATTGAGGGATTTCATCGTCTCCAGGGTTTCTTCAACATGCTCATCCGGGCTCACGGTAACCGGGTCAGGCGTCATAAAATCTTTAACGATCATATCAGACCTCCTGGATAATTCTTTCAAGAACTACGGATGAATTAATAAAGCGACGTCACTCCGACAAGTAAATTCAAGAGGAGCGGATATATATTACATTTATATAAGGGAAATTCCAGCCTTCCGTGCAATTCTTGACAATGTGGCGGCGCTTCGGTTTTCTTTTAGTTGCGAAATGACAAATCGAGGAATTGTATATCTTATAGGCGCGGGCCCCGGTGATCCGGGCTTGATGACGCTAAGAGGCAGAGATGTTCTCGAGACTGCCGACGTGATAATCTACGATTACCTCGTAAACCCGAAACTGCTCGAGCTCGCGCGCGGGGATGCGGACGTCATATACGTAGGCAAGAAAGCGGGCGTCAAGGAAAAAACACAGAGAGAAATAAACTCCCTTCTTGTGAAGCACGCGCGCGCCGGAAAAATCGTGGCCCGGCTCAAGGGAGGAGACCCTTTTATATTCGGGAGGGGCGGAGAGGAGGCGGAGTCCCTTTCGAGTAAAGACATACCGTACGAGATAGTCCCGGGCGCGACTTCGGCTTCAGCCGTGCCTGCTTACGCCGGCATCCCGCTTACGCACAGGGACGTAACGTCGTCCTTCGCCGTCGTAACGGGGCACGAGGACCCGTCAAAAGAAGAATCCAATATTCCATGGAAAGCGCTCGCGGGCATAGGGACGGTAGTTTTCCTGATGGGTGTAAGAACTCTGGGGAAGAATATGAAAAAGCTGATAGAGGCCGGAAAACCGGAAGATACTCCGGCGGCTGTTATAACGTGGGGAACTTATCCGTATCAATCCACGGTTACGGGCAACATCGGAAACATAGCGCAACTCGCCGCCGGCAGAAAGGAGATCACCTCACCCGCTATAGTAGTCGCGGGAGACGTGGTGAGACTCAGGGACGTCATAAACTGGTATGAAAGTAAACCGCTTTTCGGCAGGAATATCATCGTGACCAGAACGAAAGAGCAGGCTCCGGCGTTTACCGGGATGCTCGAAGCAGAGGGAGCCCGCGTGATAGAGTTTCCCGCAATCGTGATCGCTCCGCCCCGGAGCTACAAAGCACTCGACAGCGCGATAGAAAATATCGGGCAATACGACTGGCTCATATTTACGAGCTCAAATGGTGTCTCAAGCTTCTTCGACAGGGTTTCATACATGGATAAAGACATAAGGGATCTTTACGGTGTCAGGATCGCCGCTATCGGCGAAGTCACGGCGGGAGAGATAGAAAAGCACGGCATCAAGGTTGAGCTCACGCCTGAGGACTACAGGGCCGAGGGACTGATTGAGCTTTTCAGGAAGCGGGACGTGGAAGGAAAGCGGATTCTTATACCCAGGGCTAAGGAGGCGCGTGAGATACTGCCCGACTCACTTGCTCGAATGGGGGCCATGGTGGACGTAGTCACGGCTTACGAAACAAAGAAGCCGGGTAAGAAGAAAGCCGAAGCCGTAAGGAGAATGCTCGAAGCGGGAGAGATAGACGCCGTCACCTTCACCAGCTCTTCCACGGTCAGGAATTTCATTTCCGCTATCGGCGGCCTTTACCGGCGCGGGCGGAAGCCCGCAGCCGCGTGTATAGGTCCCGTCACGGCTGCGACATTAAAAAAAGAGGGATATAAGGCGGACATCGTTCCCTCGGAATACACGGTCGAGAAGCTCGCGGACGAAATAGTGCGATATTTTGAAACTCGATAACTGCTTTTACACTGCGAAGCAAGGAAAGCCTGCATATTATTGTTTCATATATAACAGTTAGAGGAGATACCTGGAGTAAATGCCAAGGTTTCCGATCTCAAGGCAAAACATAAATAACAATGTAGCCGTTATCTCAGGCAGCGATTACAGGCACATGACCAGGGTGCTCAGACTGAAGCCCGGAGACGACGTAATACTGTTCGACGCCGAGTGCTATGAGCACCACGGTAAGATAGCGCGGATAGACAGCAGGCAGCTTACGGTCGAGATAACCGCATCACACAGGGTTAACACGGACTCTCCCCTGAACATCACGCTCCTTCAGGGCATGCCGAAAGCGGGCAAGATGGATTACATAATCGAAAAGGCGACCGAGCTCGGCGTACACACGATAGTGCCCGTTATTACGGAGCGGTCTCAGGTCAGGGCGTCCGGGAAACAAAAACGCTGGGAGAGGATAGCTTTAGAGGCGTCAAAACAATGCGGCAGGACGAAGCCGACTGTTATAGAAAATACTTTAGATTTTGAAGATGCCATAAATCAATATGATAGCAATAGCTTAGGAATAATCTTTCATGTTAATTATGATAATTCCATCAAAGAATTTCTTAGGAACACTTTACAATTTCCCAGAAATATTATAGTATTGATTGGACCGGAAGGTGGATTTTCGGAACATGAAGTCCTCCTTGCCAGTAATATGGGTTATACCTCCCTGGGTCTGGGTCCCAGGACACTTAGAACGGAGACCGCAAGCCTTGCGGTCCTATCTATAATCCAGTTCTATCATGGAGACTTGTGATCACATTCGCAGTCTCCGTGTAAGCTCTACAAGCTCATCCTTCTTCGAACCCCTTATTTCCCTGTACCTTTTTTCATCGATATGTCCCGACTCGAAGCTGTCGTCGAGAGCGGCAATTTCTTTTATGAGCGTGCTCCTTCTGTCCATGAGTGTTTCCCGCGACTCCGGTTTCCGCTTTGCGGGTTCTCCGCCTCCGCCGCGGGTAGATGAGTATATGATTCCCGCTATGACGAGCAGCGCCAGAATTCCCACGGCTCCCCACTTGACGTAATCGGAATAAACGATCTCGCCTGTAATCGTAACCTTGATCGTATCGCCGGGTTTCAGATTTGTGCCCGTCCATCTGAGGAAGTTCTCGTTCTCTATCTGCACGGTGTCCCCGCCCTGAAGGCCGTCAACCTTGACTTCGTCCGACGTTTCCGAGACCAGGAGAAGGAGCGTCGCGGTAGGATATTCGATCGTTTTCTCGATCACGGTTTCCTTGGAATCTCTCGGGAGCCCGTAAGCGAATACCACCCTTTTCGGTCCCGGCAGGACGCTTGCGGTATCGGAAAAGCCCTCTTTTGTACGGACCACGCTTGCAGGATCGAGACCGTGTATAAAATTGACGTTGCTCGCGTCTTCCGGAACGCTGAACCTGAGCGTTTCTCTTTTACCGTCTCCTATTTCGGTCGAGCCTACGTACATCCTGTCCCCCGCGATATCGAAGACTGTCAGATCGGCCACCGAGAATCCCTCCTCCGTCGCCTGGATAATAAAATGCGACTCCGTAATCGAAATCCCTTCAGGGCTGGTCGTAGGCTCGTAAACGGGGAGGTCGACGGTCATCGTATCCTCGCCGGGCTTGAACACCATCTTGTCCGAAGAGTACTCCGCGTCGTCGTAATTTATCGTAACCGCATAGCTTCTGTCCCACGGAAGGTCCGTGAATTTGTAGCCGCCGTCGGGTCCTGACTCAATCTCGGTCTTTCCTGTGTCCTTGTCTCCCAGAAACGACGTAAGCGTTATCTTGACGCCGGATACGGCCTCTTTGCTGGTTTCATTGACTACCTTGCCTATAATCGTGCCTCCCTTTGCGGTGTCGGGCTTTATGTCCACCGTAAGAAGGTAATCGGCGATAGCCTGTGCCGCCATGGGATGTACTTCCATCGGAGGCATGGGCGGATACCCCTCGTTTACGGGCATCTTGCCGAGTGTCTGATACACGGCCTGCGGGTTCTCGATCCACTGTATGAGTTCTTCTCTCGAATACCTGTCTCCGACGTTCTTGAGGTCGGGCCCCACGAACCTGCCCCTGCCGATCGTATGACATCTCACGCAGCGGTTCTCTATGAAGAGGTCTTTGCCCAGATTGTCCATGTCGTGAGGGTTTTGCTGCTGCGCCGCGGAGTAGTCCGCCGCGAATATTATATGTAAAAGTACAAGAACCGCGGTAAATATTATTTCGTTATACCGATTCAGCATGTTGTTTTTTCGTATCTCCGTCTAGTTTATAACCGCATTTCGAGCAGAAAACATCGCCGGAATCATAAGCGCTCCCGCACTCGGGACATTTCCTCTCTTCGCTTTCCCGATCCCATGATGCCTCCCTGGCCATCAGTATTTCCTTCTCGATTTCCTCGTCGTCCTCGTACACGGAATAACCCCTCATCCTCGCCTCTTTTATCTCCTTTTCAAGCTCGTCCTCCACGGGAGCCTCCGGTCTTCCCTGCGCAATCTCATCCATTTTTTTGAGGACCTCGGCCGCTTCTATCTTGTAGCGGGTATTAAGATCCTCGTAGTCCTCCCTGGACAGCTTGCCGAGGCCGTAATCGAACTCTATGTCCTTGATCGCGCTCAGGAGGGATTCCTTACGCGCGTTCAGCTCCTTCAGCTGCTCCATTTTCGGGTCGGGCCTGAGAGCAGAGCCGGGATTCCCCGTGCTTTCGCTCCTTGCCCTCCTGAAAAAAGGGAGAGAAATAAAAATAGCAGCCAGAGCCGCTATAACTATAGTAATCACCGTATCCAACATTTTACCTTCTTGGCAGGGTCACAAATTATCAGTCAGTATAGATTAAACCTTGACCGTGCTGTCTTTCTCGCCGACAGTGTACCTGACGAACACATCTTCGCGCTCCCTTCTTCCGCCGGGCCACATCGTCACTATCGCGCCAATAAGCAGAACCACTCCGCCCGCCCATATCCAGCTTACCATGGGATTGATTATAATCCTGAAAGTTGCGCTCCCGTTCGGTCCGCGGTTCATGAGTATAAGGTACAGGTCGTTCTTGAATGTCGACCGCAAGGCGACCTCGGTCTCCTGGTTTATCTCCCGGTTGCCTTCGTACTTGTAGACGTTCTTCTCGGGTTTCATAAATCCGATAGGCTTCCCGCCCTTATACGCCGCTAGCGTCGCTACGGTGGCGTCCTTGGCGGGTGTGTTGTAGGTGTCGATTCCCTCGTAAGTGAATCTGTAATCCCTTAACTCGACGGACTCACCCTTGCTGAGAGTCGCCTGCTGCTCGGTTACGAATACGGAAGAAGACGTTATGCCTATCACTATAAGCACTACTCCGATATGGACTATGTATCCGCCGTATCTGCGCTTGTTCCTCGATACGAGACGGCCGAACGCCATCAGAGGATTTTCGCCCCTACGGCTCCTGACCCGCACGCCCCTGAAGAATTCCGTGAACACTGTCATCGCGACGAAAGCGCACAGGGAGTACGAAGCAAGCGCATACACGTCCCTTATGCCGATCGCAATAAGCACCGCCGCTGTGGCGATGCCGACTAACACCGGAGCCATGAAGTTCTTTATCAGATTCTCTTTCGAAGCCTTTCTCCAGGATATGAGCGGCCCGACTCCCATCAGGAAAATAAGAACCAGGGCTATCGGTACATTAACCTTATTGAAATAAGGCGAGCCTACGAGAATCTTGTGCCCTGTGACCGCTTCAGACATTATGGGGAATATAGTGCCGAGGAATACAGCGAACGCCGCGCCCAGGAAAAGGAGATTATTGAAAATGAACGCGCTCTCCCTCGAAAGTATGGAATCGAAGCGGTTTTCCGATTCGAGGTCCTTAATCCTGTACAGAAACATCCCGAAGGAAAACAGGAGTATGAAGGCTATGAAGCCCAGAAACATCGGGCCTATGTCGGACTGGGCGAATGAGTGTACAGAGGAGATGACGCCGCTTCGTGTAATAAACGTACCGAATATCGCCAGGAAGAAAGTGATGATAATCAGCGACATGTTCCATTTCTTGAGCATGCCCTTTTTTTCCTGAATCATTACGGAATGCACGAATGCCGTACCCGCGAGCCACGGCATGAAGGCCGCGTTCTCTACCGGGTCCCAGGCCCAGTAGCCGCCCCACCCGAGCTCAAGGTACGCCCAGCGCGCGCCGAGTATAAGTCCTACGCTGAGGAATGTCCACGCGAAGAGAGTCCATTTCCTGGAATACTTTATCCACTCGTCTCCGAGCTTTCCGCTCAGCATCGCCCCCATTCCGAACGCGAACGGGACGGACACTCCGACGTAACCGAGATAAAGCGTGACGGGATGTATGGCCATGTAGGCGTTCTGAAGGATGGGGTTGAGCCCCCTTCCCTCCTGAGGCACAACGGGGAGCTTCTGAAACGGGTTCTCGACGAACGCGATAATAAATGTGAAGAATATGGATATGACTGCGAGAGTGGCGATAACGTAAGGCATCAAACCCCGCGCCTTGTTTCTGGTCTGAAGAACGACGAGCGCGAAGTAGATCGAAAGGATAAAAGACCACAGGAGCAGAGAGCCCGCCTGTCCGGCCCAGAGCGAGGTTATCCTGTAAATAAACGGAAGGTCCGTGCTCGTGTTCAGTGCGACGTATTTCAGGCTGAAATCGAGATTAACCAGCGAGTATACGAGTGAAAGAACGGCAACCAGCAATAGAAAGAAGATTGCCAGCGCTCCGTTTTCGGCGCTCCTTACAAAATCCCTTTTATAGGTTCTCGCGCCGTACACGGCCGCGAACGCGACGTAGATGGATACGATAAATGCGAGAAATATCGATATTTGTCCGGTCTCAGCCATCAGAAGGCCTTACCCTGTTCGTAATTTTGCTGCTTGTACAGATCGTCGGTCGATTCGTATTTGGTAGGACATTTAGCCAGAAGCGTGTCTGCCTGAAAGACGCTAGCAGGCGTATACACGCCCTCGACGACGGCTTCAACGTCGTCCTTGAATATATCGGGGACTATCCCGTTGTAAGCGACATCCATCGTACCCGCTCCGTCCGTTAGCTGAAACTCAAGCAACCCGTCGTGTCCATGCTTGATAGTTCCCGGTACGACCGTGCCTGATACCCTCACTTTCTGGTCGTATACTTCCGGGACCCTGTTGTGAAGCTCCTTCACGGTAAGATAATAAACCATAGTGTCCTTAACGCCGCCGTATACGAGGTAGCTTACGGCAAGGGCGATAACGACTATTGCCACGACAAACTTGAGTTTTCCTTTAAGCATGTCCGTTACCCTCACTCTCCTTGACCGACCCGCATTTTTTATCTACGAGCCTGTTTTCACCGACGCAAGCTCTTTCCTGAGCCTTTTCTGTTTCGTGAGCAAGTTATAAATATATATAATCAACACAATCCAGACAACTGCGTGTCCCCAGAAAAGATAATCTATCCTCAGCGGGCGCGATTCCAAAACAACATCGTCTATCCACGCTTTCCCGCTTCCGTCAACTACCAGATTGAGCTCGACCTGCTCCGGGCTTCCTCCCTTGTCGACGTAAAGCACGGTTTCGGCGGTCGTCCAGTCCGTGGTGCCGGAGGGGGGGATACGGGGGCCCCTAGAGACGAGCTCCTCGCCGTCGGGAAACAGGGCTTTAAGCTCTATATACGCGATGCCTTTCGCATCGCCCGTCGCCTTTACGTCCTGCGTACGCAGCCTCGCCCTGTACACGAGCCTCACGTTGTCGAAATCGTCCTCGGTTAGTTTGAAAAGGCCGACGGTCACGGGTTTATTAGTATCAACAGCCAGTGAGCCGTTTCCGTCCGATGTAACCTGCCTGTCAATCTCCACGCCCGAGCGCGTGGCGATCTCGTTTATATCGGTAACAGGAAAGCGGATATAGCGGGTATCCCCGCCTGTGGAATCGTAACAGCCGGCGGCTACGGAAATAACCGTTAATGCGAAAATGATTAAGCTCACCCTCATGACAGAAGACCGGTCAAACATGCCGCGATACAAGATACCCGGAAAGAGGTATTTAATAAACCTGACACGCGGCTTGAAATTGACCTTTTATGCTTAATAAAATCTTAACGATAATAGGCCTTTGGTCAATGACTAATTTTAGTATTAAGAGTTCCGAAATAACGACATGAAAACCTATTCCCGCTCTTCCTTTCCTCTCCCGGCGCCTTCGGAAGCGGTCGCTGCCGCTTCACCTT
>Ga0307426_1000383_pt1 | contig 30536 bp, 23 predicted proteins | sample SalMarWE160340MG_FD_202165 | JGI IMG/M metagenome (GOLD analysis project Ga0307426, IMG submission 202165) | Salt marsh sediment microbial communities from the Plum Island Ecosystem LTER, Massachusetts, United States - WE1603-40 | ecosystem: Environmental > Aquatic > Marine > Intertidal zone >...
GTAATCGGTGACGCTAACACGTATATTGTTAGCTTCTTGAATCTTGGTAATAGTGAGAGTGGTACGCTTGTTACATCGATTAATTTTCAGACACAATCTCATATTGGGTCGATAATTACATCAAATCCTGCTTTAATTCCTGGTAGATATTTGATAACCATTACAACTACAAAAATTAATTATGAAAATGCCTCATTCGCTTTCAACTTGACTATTATTGAAAAATATCAAAGCAGGTTAATTATTATATCTCAACCTAATGATGTTAATGCGGGAAATTCATTTATATTAATTGTTAGATCAGAATATTACAATGGAACTGATTGGGTGCCAATAATTGGATCAGATGTTCGAGTCATCCCTTACTTCGATGGAATTGCTGTTGCTACATTAAATCCGATCCTCATAAATGGAAGTGAATCTGAATTTGAAATCACGGTAAATATTAATGCTATCAAGATGAATCTTACCATTATCCTTCAAACTGAATATTTTCATCAAGCAACCATTATTTATATTGCCGATATTGACATAAATCCGGCATTCTCGTTTTCGGATTTAATTCCATATATTATACTTATCGGAGCTTTAGTTGCAGGTGCAGGTATTTCAGTAGGGGTTTATAGAGGCGCTATTCTACCTAAAAAACGGGAAAAGCAACGGATTTTGACTGAAGTAAAAACCATCTTTGATGATGCGATTAATTTAGAGCATATTTTAGTCTTATACAAGGCAACGGGAACTTGTATTTACTTTAAATCATATGGATCTGAAGAAATTGATCCTGAGTTAATTGGTGGATTTCTTTCAGCAGTTTCATCATTTGGAAAGGAAATGGTTGCACAAGAAGCGTTAAATGAAATTTCTTATGGAGATAAAATGCTGTTACTTGCGGATGGCGTTTATATTCGGGTTGCTTTAGTTTTAGGTAAGAAAGGATCATTGATCCTGAGGAGGAATTTGAAGCGATTTATCGAAGCGTTTGAAAACACTTATAAAGATATTTTACCAAAATGGAGAGGACAGCTTAATCCTTTTAGGAATGCAGGTCAAATTGTTGACGATCTTCTCAACACATCTATAATTCTACCTCACCAGATATCCTATGAATTTTCAAACATTAAAGATTTAAAAACATCTCATTCAAGGGATATTTTGAAGGTTGCGCATAATTGTTGCGAAGAATTGGATAGAGAATTCTTCTTTATTGCCACACTGCTTAAAGAAGCTACTGAATCAACAAATAAAGATACTGCAGAGATATTTATGGGTATCAAAGAGCTAAGAGACAAGAAAATGTTAATCCCGATTGAAATATCTGCAATAGAAACTCAACCAATATCTCAACAAGAAATAAACCTCATAAGTCAGAAAGTATCACAATTACCTGGCTTAACGAATGAAGAGAAAAATAAAATGGTTTCTGATCTGTCTCAAGTTGGTCCTATTGAGAGAGAGGCTTATCTTGCGAGTTTTTCATCACATCAAGAGATCGTTTCTGCTCCCATAAAATCAAAAGTGGGGACAACGGTAATTGAAGATAAGAAAGCGGCCAGGAAACAATTAAAAATCTTAACAAAAGCAGCGGTTCATTTAAAAAATAAAAAAGATTTTCCAAAATCAATTGAAACTTATCGTAGAGCTGCAGTTATTGCTTCAAATTGGGAGTTATCGAACGAATTCATGGATTTAGAGGAACACATAAGAAAATTAACGATAGAGGATTTACAACACCGAAAAAAGATAGAGGAACTAGAAGCAAAAGAAGCTTTGAAGAAAAAAGACTACGCTAAATCTGCTATGAAATATAAAGCAGCTTCTAAAATTGCGTCCGAGATTTTTAAATTAGGAGTAACTGATATGACGAAAGAAGTAAAAAGATTAACGAATAAAGCAAATGAATTAGATAAAATGAAATAAGAATTTTTTTTAACTATTTTTATTTTTATATTTTAATTGATTAAATAAAATGAGATTATAATCCTATATTAAAGGTTTAAAGAATCATTGAATTTTTAAATTTAATTTGAAATTCCATGTTCAGTAATACTAAAAACTGCTTCTCCTTCAGGCAAGTGGGGAGCGTCGACGACTTTTGCAACTCTTTGTTCACCTTTACCTTTTCTCAAATAAAGTCTTACAGTAGAACCGTGGGCAATAATATTTCCTCCAGCTGCTTGTAATGGATTTCCATAAAAGACGTCCGGTTTGGATTGTACTTGATTGGTAATCATTACTCCTAACTCAGGATGAATGTCGCATAATCTTAGTAAATCATGAATATGAACATTAATTAACTGCTGTCTATTTGCTAAAGTTCCCCTCCCAACATATTCACTTCTAAAATGACCGATTACAGAATCTACTATAATTAATTTGATGTTCTTTTCTTTTATTAAATTTGCAGCTTCTTTTATCAAGAGAACTTGATGATCTGAATTGTAAGCTCTACCAAATATGATATTTTTTAGAACTTCATTATGATCAAGACCCAATCCTTCAGCCATTTGAATGATTCGTTCTGGTCTAAAAGTGCCTTCTGTATCAATATACATTGCTTTTCCTTCTAAACCGCCTTGATCTCGAGGTAATTGCACATTTACACATAATTGGTGAGCAATTTGAGTTTTTCCAGTCCTGAATTCTCCAAAAAACTCGGTTACACATCCAGTTTCGAGACCTCCTCCAAGAAGATCATCCAACTCTTGGCTTCCTGTCGTAATACGTGCAATGTTTTTTCTATGTTCCCAAACTACCTCAGCTGATTTAAATCCGATATTCAATAATTGCATACTAGATTTAATTAATTTTGCTGTAGTTTTCTCTCCTAATCCCGAAGCATCCTGAATAATGGAAGGTGGTGTATAGGCAATGGATTCAAGGCTAGCAAATCCAGCTTTAATAAGTTTTTTCAGTGTGGCTTCCCCAACACCAGGTAAATTTTTAACGGCATCAACGCTTTCTTGATGATCTCCACCAATTATTACCAGTTCTTCATCATCTTCCTCAATTACTTCATCATCCAAATCCTCTTCCATTTCATCTAGATCGTCTAATTCTTGAAAAGCGTCTTCTAATTCTGCTTCGTCATCATAATCTGATTCATTAATTTTATCTATTTCTGGTTCATTTTCTTCTTCTTCCTCGTCTTCAAATCGAGCAAATTCAGCGTGTTCCTTATATATTTTACCTTTAGTATGATTTCGCTTGCATTCGGTACAATAATATGGTTTCCCCATTTCAATATTGTTTGTTTCTTCTATTTCACTTGCTTTTGCCATAATTAATCACAATTGATTAAATTTAGTGTATTTTATATACTCCTAATATAATAAAGAAAAAATAGAATTCCGGCTATTTTAAATGAAATAGACTTCAAATTTTTCAATTTTTAGAAGTTATTAACCTAAAAATAAGAGCGATAAAAAACTTAGAACATATTTTTAATTGCATCTGAAGTTTTACGCATCTCTATGAAGCAAATATCCATTCTTGCGTCTAAATCCAAGCATAACGCTAAAATTAATTCATCTCCTGCTTCCATCACAGCAAAATTCCCATCTTCACCTTGTAAAATGCAAACATCTAGTGATCCTGATTTTAACTCCAATAAAACCCGCTCAGACACAGATAAAATTGTAGCTGTCATTGCAGCCAAATTCAATTCTTTGATTCCTTCTTCTAATATTGAATGAACAATTAATCCTTCTTTAGATACAATTGCTGCTGATCTCACTCCATCAACATTATCAAATAAATTATTAAGGAGGAGTAATAATTGTTCGTCTTCCATCTAAAACAATTCCTTAAAAAGTCGTTTTCGTAATTTTTACTATTATGAATTTATTAAAGTACCTTTATATTAATTTTTTTTTTATATTATATCATATATTAATCATTGGAGGAAAGAATTATAAGTCAAATGAAAATTTAGAATACTATAATCTAAAATATTTAATTATATATGATAATGAAAATCTCATGAATCTTAAAATTGAATACTATCCAAAACTTCCCGATAATCTACTTTCAAAATATCTTTCTATAATCAAATCCAATAAGAAAAATTGGGATGAACCTTTCTTTGTTGATACTAAATCTTATTTAGATTTTGATTTAATAAATGAAAAACTCTCTCTTTTCGATTTAGATCAAATTAATAATCTAATAATTATAGGAACAGGGGGATCAATTCAAACAATATTGGCATTACATCATCTTTCGCATAAACATATTTATCCAATTACCAATTCACGTTCATCTGAGTTGAATGAATGCTTAGAACTCACTAAATCATCAGATTCTCTTGTAATCCCAATTTCTCGAGGGGGAGAAACGTTGGATGTAAATTCTACAATTGGACTTTTTGTGAAAAAAAGGTATCCTTTTCTTGGATTATCATCCAAAGGTACAATGCTGTCAATTCTAGAAAAAATGGGCGCTCCGATCCTTGATGTTCCAGATCTCTCAGGTAGATTCGCAGCATCAATTTGTAATGTTGCAATTGTTCCCGCGCTGATTTCTGGCATAAATGTGGATATGTTTTTAAAGGGGTTAGAACAAGGATATTCATTATACATGAGGGAGTCTGTTAATCCTTCTATTGAATTTGCAGCATTTCTTTATAGTTTATACGAAAAAGGAGTTAATAATTTATTTTCAATGCCGTACGCTAAAAATATTGAGGGAGCAATTGGACTTTTTGTTCAAGAGATTTCTGAAAGTACAGGAAAGAACAATAAGGGTTTAATGGGTACAACTCAAAGTGCGCCTCTCTGTCAGCATTCAGTATTAGAATTTTTACTAGGTGGAAAAAGTAGTGGAGTGACACCAATATTATGGATATTAGAAAAAGTAAAACACGATATCATATTGGAATCTAATATAAATCATATTAATGGTAAATCCGCTCAAACTATTGTAAATTATCAAGCTGTTGCGACTTTTCAAGCATTAATTGAACAAGGGCTTCCAACAGCAATGATCTCATTAAAAGAAGATGACGAGGTTAATCTTGGGCATTTAATCGCTTTCATTCAAGCCACAGTATATCATTTATGTCTCCTATTAAATGTAAATTGGGCTAACAACCCAAAAGTGGTTATTGGCAAGAAAATTTGTAATGAAGCTCTCATAAATCAGAAACAATTTGAATCTTTACAAAGCGAAAGGGAAAAGATTGCTAAGGATCGATTCACAAACTTTTATTAACCGATAAAATCATCATATAGTACATTTATAGCTTTCTTACAATTTTCTCTTTCAACAATAATAGTGAAATTTAATTCAGAAGAGCCTTGAGCAATTGCTCTCACATTAATATTATTATTCCCTAGTGTGGTAAAAATTTTGCCTGCAATTCCAGGAGTATACATCATGCCAGCTCCAATTACAGCAATTAGTGATATATTATTATCTATCTTTATACTAAACCATTGTTTCCCAAAATATTCAGAATTTCTAAGTAAAGAGCTAACTTTCATTGAATCTTCCATAGGTATTACGAATGTTATATTGTTTTCAGAAGAGCTCTGTGAAATGAATTTAATGGTGATGTTGTTTTCATCTAATAGAGAGAACAATTTCGAGGCAGTTTTCGGTAATGATATCATTGTACCACTTTTAATCGTTACCATAGATAATCGATAAATATAAGAGATTGCTTTTATTGCTGATACATCTTTTGTAAATTCCTGGGTTATCATTGTGAATTCATCGGTATAGGGATCATAAAAGCTTCTGATTTCTGATGTAAATTTTCCCTTTTCGCTTATATCTAAACAGAGAGGATGCAGTACTTTTGTACCAAAAAATGCGAGTTCCTTTGCCTCGATATATGAAATTTTTCTCAAGAGAACTGCTTTATCGCACATTTTAGGATCTACATCTAAAAATCCTCTTACATCTTTCCAATAGACGACTTTACAACGATAAAATGCTCGTAAAGAATAAGCAAGCACTGCTGCTGTTAAGTCTGTTCCACCTCTTCCTAATGTTGTTATCTTTTTATCTTTCGTAGAACCAAAATATCCAGTAATACACGCAATATCGCATAAACTTGACTTTAAAAGAGGTATCATTCTTTTAGTTACCAATTCTTCTGTGCCATTTAAAAGAGGGAATGCATTTCCAAAATTATCATCTGTCTGGATGATTTCATCTGAGAGTATGAATTCTGATTTAAAACCTAAACTATTAAGATAAGTACATAAAATGAATGTGCTCAATTTTTCACCATAAGAAACGATAAGATCTTGTAAATTATTACTCGGGCGAAGAAGGTTAATCACATGACCTAGATTATTAAGCTCCCTTACATTTTGTTTGAGGAACTCGATAGTGTTCTCACGATATTCAGAGTTTTCAGGAAGTAGGTCATTAATTATTTTTGAATGCCTATCATAAATTTGATCTAAAATCAAATCACCTTTTATTTCGAGATCATTTGATTTTTTATAGAATTCTAAGAGTTGATCAGTAATACCATTTATTGCTGAAGAGACAATGATTAGTTTGGACTTTTTCAAATATTTCTTGATGATTGAAACTGTGTGTTTAAAAGATTCTTCATCTTTCAGGCAAGATCCTCCAAATTTCATTACTATAAGAGATTTTAATTGGTCATTCAATATACTCGTTAATTTAGGTTATTAGGCTATATCTCATGGGTTTCTATTAGAAGATATAAAATTAGATTAACTTATCAATATTATGATTAAAATATGAATGACGTGAAAAATAAATAAAATTATGAAAAAATATCTCCTTAAACTATATAGTTAACTTTTATTTATCTAATTTCTAATAGTATTACATGAGTGTGTTAAATTCCTTAATATCAATACATCTTAAATTTAAACAGTATAGAGTTCAATTCTTATTGTTATTCCTATTTTGGTTAATGGGGGCCATTTTTTTTGCCTTTACTGAACCATTTCAAGATATCTGGGATTCATTTCTAATCTCCATAACAGTTAGAACACCTCAGATTAGCAGCGATTTTTCTAACTTTTATTTTTTAATTTGGCCTATTCTTTTGGAAGTAATCGTGTTTGGGTTCTTAGTAGGAGAATTATTGGAAAAATATAATCCTATTGTTACAAGTAGAATTCTCGCCAAACATAGGCATAATCATACGGTTATTATTGGTTATGATCATCTAGCAAAAAAGATTATTGAATATTGCATTGAAAATAAAAAGTATTTCTCTGCTATGGAGGACAATGAAGAATTGGTCGAAGACCTAATAAATAATGGATTTCCGGTTATAGTAGGAGATCCAACTGATAACGCTAACCTTGAATGCGCTAATTTGGATGATGTCAAAGAAATTTTCATTTGCGTAGATGATGTTAGAATCTCGCTTATGTGTGTTGAAAAGATTAGGAAAATCAATAAAGATTGCCCTATCTATGTACGAGTCTTTGAAGATCACGTTCAAGAATATCTCAAGCAAGATGAACTTAACGCATATCCATTTTCTACTTCAAAATGGGCAATGGAATTAATCAATAGTTGGTGTAGAGGCAAGCAAGGAAAAGCAATCGTTATCGGAAGAGATAGACTTACTCATCGTATTGCACATCATATTTCAGCAGATCACAATCGTGATACTTACCTTTTTGATGATGAACATGATGGAATAGAATTCGTACAATCAGATAAATTACATATAATAAATAAAATCGCACTTTTTCTTAGTGATATAAAACCTCATGTGAATTTAGATGAAGTCACTCAAGTTTTTATTTGTTGGAAATTAGAAACGGAATTTGATGAAGCACTTTACCTTACTTCCAAGTTTAATTTAAGATATCCTAACGTTGATGTATATGTTAGAATTGCCGATGAAGAATTAATAAATTTAGTCGAAAGATATAAAGCAAAAACATTTTCTACTTCTCAGAATGCATTAGAGATGTTACAAATGATAGTTGCTCCAGATTCAGCTATTTACCCCGATAAGGGAATTAAATTATAATTTTTTTCTTTTAATCTATTTGTTAGAACTTTTTTATCTAATTATAGAAAATTACTGTAAAATAATGGGGATTATGGCATTATTAGGACAATTAGAAAAGCACTTTAAACAACTTTCACATGAATCCATTCTTACTTTATTAAATATTATTATAGTTTTTCCTGTTTCTGGCTCAATTTGAGATGCAAATAAATTTTGAAAACAAAATCCAGGTTCAAGACATTTCTTACAAACAGTACATTTTTCGCTATCTATTTTAAATTCAGCTAGTTTACCCTCATCTATTGAGATAACTTCGATAGCATTATGTTCACATACTTCAACGCATTTGAGGCATCCTTTGCATTTATTATAATCAACAAATCTTAAAGAATCTCTAAAAAAGATGGCTTTTGGATGACAAGAATAGGAACATTTTTGACATCGAACACACAAATGAGGATTTATATTAATTGGAAATAATTTCTCCATATTTTATCTGTATTTGATAATGTTCCAACTAAGTTATAATTTGTGATTCATTACTCTCCCTACAAACAAGAGACTTCCTGTGCATGAATCAATGAGTAGAAAAATAAATGGATGATCCACACGAAATTCTGGGGATTTTAAAGAACTTATAGCAGCTCCTAACATCCTAACTGCAGTAACAGCGGCAGCATCAGTTCCTTCCTCATTAACTTCAACAAAAGCTTTGTGAATAATTTGAGAGATATATTTAGGAGCGTCATTTTACTAAAGCGGATAAATCTTGGGGCGAAAAAGTTGCTAAGGAATTGGGGTTTTAAATATCACCGATTAACTTGCTTTTTTTTTACTAAAATTCTAAAATTATTTAGAAATAGATTAAATTCTTTTCTAACTCAATATTTAATTGATTTTGTCAGCAATAATAAATACGTGATGCTCTGGTACAACGGGTTCATCAATTCCAACATATTTTATTTCAGATACATTAAAACGATATGAATTCAGAATTTTTTCCCATCCTTCTACTTTCAGAAAATTAAGAGGGACATTAATATCTTCATCGCCAATTACCCTATTGTAAAACCAATCAAAAAAGCTATTTGTTATCCGATTCTCCTCTTTTTCAATATAAGCCTCTTTGATTATTAAGCGCTTTTTGGTAACTCTCATAGCTTCCTGTAATAGATGCTTGGGATCATTTGAATGATGTAATACGGTATATAATATGGTAGTATCTATTTCATTATCAGCAAATGGTAGCTTACCATCTGGATTGTATAATATCAAAGGTAAATCCGAAGAATTATAATCCAAGATATCAACCAATAAAACATTTTTATTAAGCTGTTTATTAATCTCCAATGCTAAAAGCCCATCTCCCGCACCTAAATCAAGTATCGTTTCACCTTTAAGATAATCTTTGATTCCTTCAAAATTCATTTTAGCACGTTGGATTGAGATAAATTTTTGATCTACTTCCTTTTTAGTACGTTTTCTAATGAATTTTCGGAGTGACTCCTCAACCTCAATAAGTGGTGTTTCTTTTTTTAGACCCTTAACGATAATTCTATTAACAAATAACCAAAATACATTTCTTTTAAAAGAATTAAGTTTTGCATTTTTCATGGCGGCTAGGAATAATGTTCGAATTTCGTTCAGATAGTGTTTGTCTTCTTTGCTTTTTTTAGCGAATATAGGATAAACCAGAGTTTCTACGATAATTATATCATTTTGATTAATAGGTTTGTGAAATTCTATTGTTATTTCTTGAGTCATTTGTTTTAGTAAAAAACTAAAATTTTTAAGTAAGTGAGTTTTTGCTCATTTAAAAACTTTATGAGCAATTGCTCATTTAATATTATTATAATGTCAAGAAAAAAATTTTCTCGCAATAAACAAGAAAAAATTGACCTGATTTATGAAACTTTTTTTAATCTTATCTTAAAGCAAGGATATCATAAAACAAGTACAAATCACGTGGCAAAATCAGCAAAAATTAGCATAGGTACGATTTACAAGTATTTTCCTAAAGGAAAGGATGATATAATACGAGAATATTTTGAGGAATCAATGGAAACGGTGATAGATAAAGAGGATTTACTAAATATAGATAACAATAATATAAGAGATTTTATCAATCAATTTATTAAAGTGTTATATAAATTTCATAAGGAAAAAGAAGGATATAATTTAGCTTTTAGATCTGTTATACAATCAGATAAAGCATTACGTGTCGCCCACCAAGAGAAACTCTTCAGCTTTTTTAAGGAATTAGCTCAAGAATTAAGAAAAAAGAATGAAGCTTTTAACAAAATTCCCGAGGAAAGATTGATTGAAATATTTGTACTCTTGTATAATCTTGTCAACGCAATTATATATCATCACTTATCTGTAATGAAATTTTTCGACACAGATGATAAATTAATTGAGTTTCTCTCAACTTTAGTGGTTTGCTCATTAAAAGGATTTAATTAAAGTTATTTTATTATCAAGATCTAGCAGTTCATAATTTTAATATCTCTAATTTTGATTCTTTCAGCATTGATTCTTTCACTTTATTTTCCATATTATAGTCCTCCTTATAAACAAGTCTTTTTATTCCCGCATTTATTATTAACTTTAAACAGCTCATGCAGGGAAAAGTAGTGGAATAAAGAGTGGTTTCCCCTTTGATAGACGTGCCATGGATCGCAGCTTGAATGATGCAATTTATCTCACTATGAACCCCCCGACAGAGTTCTGGTTGATCTCCTGGTTCCAGATTTTTCCGAATGCAAGTATCTGGAGTACAATGATTAAACCCAGCAGGTGCTCCATTATAACCCGTTGATAATATGTGTGAATCTTTAACCAAAACTGCACCAACCTTTCGTTTTATACATGTTGATCGCAACGATACTACTTCTGCAATCTTCATGAAATATTGATCTTTTGAGATTCGCTTGTTTTTCAATGCTAAAATCAACTCATCGTTTAAATGTTAAAAAATACATATTAAACTTAGTAATTATTTTAAGATTTAAAGTCATGTTCTATTTATATAGTATAAACTAATTTTTTGAGGTTTTAAATTTGGTAAAAGAATATAAATTTCCATGGGCAGCTTGGAGAGAACCCGATTATTTTACTGCAAGGTTTCCAGACGCCTGGGATGTGTCTCTCTGTAGAATGAAAGGTGCTGATTATCCTGAAATGAGTAGTGATGATATTAAAAAAGCAATATTAAATCCAATCGGAACTAATAAATTATCTGAAATTGCGAAAGGAAAAAAATCTGCTGTGATAGTAGTAGATGATATGACAAGAACTACCCAAGCTGCTAAAATCTTACCCCATGTATTCGAGGAGCTAGATAAAGCGGATATTGGAAAAGATAATATCAAGATTCTATTGGCGGTTGGAGCCCATAGACCCATGAATAAAATAGACTGCGAATTAAAATTGGGGAAGGAAATTGCTGATAAATACTCCGTCGAAAACCATCATCCTTATTTGAATTTGGTAAATTTGGGTGAATCCAAAATTGGTACTCCCATAGAAGTAAATAAAACTTATTATGAATCAGAAGTAAAAATCGCTGTAGGTGGAGTCATACCTCATCCTCTCGCAGGATTTGGCGGTGGTGCAAAGATAGTATTACCGGGAGTATGTGGTATTCGAACGCTTGAATCAAATCATTCTGCGGGAATGAAGGGTGTGGGTGCAGGATTAGGAAGAATGACTGAGATAAGGGAGGATATAGAGGATATTGCAGATACGGTTGGTTTAGATTTTTCTATCAATGTTCTCATGAATGAAATTGGTGAAAGCATAGATTTATTTGCTGGACATTATCGGAATGCACATAGAAGAACAATGGAAGTTGCTAAAGAGTTTTATAAAACACAACTTACACAAGATAATCAAATTTGCTTCTTAAATGCATATCCTGAAGATTCAGAATTAAATCAAGCTTTAAAATGTTTAAATCTATTGATGATAGCCCCTACTGCTTTATTACAGAGAAAGGGAAGTATTGTATTCATGTCTTCCTCATATGAAGGAAGAGGATATCATAGTCTTATAGCAGAAACAGGAGCAAAACTTTACTCTAATTATGGAGACATGGTAATTTGGAAAGCATTTGTTAAGAAACGCAATGTATTTTATTATTCTCCAAATGTCAGTGAATCAGATCTATATCATTTTTTTCCAGAAAACGTCATTCTAATCAAAGAATGGGGTGATTTAATATTAGAACTTGAAAAATTACATGGAACCAGCCCAAAAGCCTGTATTGTTCCTACAAGTATCCAATTAACGTAAAAAAAACCACTATGCTATTAAAAACGAAAAGATGAGAAAAGTAGAATTATTAGCTCCAGCTAAAAATCTCAAGGCAATTAAAGCCGCATCAAAATACGCAGATTCTGTGTATTTTGGGATAGAAAAATTTAACATGAGGATGCGATCTGAAAATATTGCTTTAGAAAATTTAGCTGACATAGTTACTTTTTGTCATGATAGTAAATTGAAAGCTTATTTAGCTACGAACATCTTAATTTATGACAATGAACTTGCATATTTACGCACTATTTTAGAGAAAGCAAAAGAAGCAGATATCGATGCTGTTATAATTCATGATTTAGCAGCGTTAGAAATTGCTAAACAAATTGGATTGCCCTTTCATATTTCAACTCAGTGTAATGTTTCAAATTCTCTTTCTGCCAAATTTTATGAAGCACTAGGAGCTGAAAGAATTATATTGGCAAGGGAGTTATCTTTAGAAAAAATTAAAGAAATAAAGAGGAATTTATCTAAAGCTGAAATCGAAGTATTTATCCATGGAGCGATGTGTACTTCTGTAAGCGGACGTTGTTACTTTTCGCAAGATATCTGTGGATCTGAAGAAAAATCCGCAAATAGAGGTAATTGTGTTCAACCCTGTAGGAGACGATGGTGGGTTCGTGAAGAGTCGGGAACCGAGTATCTTTATGATGGGACACGATTCATGAATTCAAGAGATTTATGCACCATCGCATACATCCCAGAATTAATTGAAGCAAACGTGGATGCTTTTAAAATAGAAGGGAGGATGAGACACCCCCATTATGTTGAAACTGTATCAAGAGTATATCGAGAAGCAATTGAAGCATATTATAACGATACATTTTCTCAAAAAAAGGCTGGTAGTTGGGTTACTGAATTAAAGAAAGTCTATAACCGTGGATTCACCCCGGGATTTTATTTCAAGAGGATGACTGAAGAAGATCATCAACAAAAATCACCATCAAATTTATCTCATTATAGATATATTAAAATTGGGAAAGTGAAATCTTACATACCTAATAAAAAGATCGCCCGAGTATCTATAGATAATGGTTACCTTACTAAAAATGATGATATTATTATTATGAGCAAAAAATCTGACACTTATTTACACCAGCATGCAACAGAAATAATTTTTGAAGGAAAGAAAATTAATAAAACACCTCGGGGTACAAAAAAAGAGAAAATTTTAATTGATTTGATAGTTAATGAACCAGTAATAGAAAATATAGACAAATTATACTTATTTACTGATAAAACTTATAAGACAAGATCTTATTCCTTCTGAATGAGAATTATTATTCTCTTAATATCAAATAATATTATGACGGTTTAATATTAATTCAAGCATGACTTTTTATTAAGTATAAACAAAAAGTAAGAGAGACCTTGAATGGAATTAAAAAATAAAAAGATTGTAGAATCAGTTCCAAATTATAGTGAAGGAATAGACAGAGAAAAAGTAGAAAAAGTTGTAAATGAAATAAAAAATACTCCTGAAACAAGGATAGTAGACGTTCAGTATGATTCAAATTATAATCGTGCAGTGATCACTTTTGTAGGTACTCCAGAAGCCGTATTAAAAGCTAATATCGCTGCTGCTAAAAAAGCAGTAGAATTGATTGATATGAATAAACATAAAGGTCAACATCCTCGAATTGGCGCTGTTGATGTCGTTCCGTTTGTACCAGCACAAAATATGACTTTAGAAGAATGCATAGAATTATCACTTAAGTTTGCAGAAGCAATGGCTCAAGAAAAGATACCAGTTTATCTATATGAAGCATCTGCTCGTAAAATTGAAAGAATTAACATAGACAATATTCGTAAAGGAGAATATGAGGGCTTAAAGGAAGCAATTAAATCCGATCCTGATCGTAAACCCGATTTTGGTCCATCAGAATTTCATCCAACGGCGGGTGCTATCATTACAGGAGCACGATACCCATTAATTAGCTTTAATATAAATTTAGGAACAAAAGATGTCAAAATTGCTAAAAAAGTAGCGAAAGCAATCCATCTCCGTTCAGGAGGATTAATCAATGTAAAAGCAATGGGAACCATGCTGGAAGGTCGAGATTGTGTCCAAGTAGGAATTAGTAATGTAAATTTTAAAAAAACACCATTATATAGACAAATGGAAATGGTGAGATTTGAAGCTGCTCGGTATGGTGTACAGATTGTTGGTACTGAATTAATTGGAGTATTACCATTAGATGCCGTGTTGAATTCATTGGATTATTATTTACAGATTGAAAATCCCGAAAAACTTGATAGAAAGCATTTATTAGAAGATTATTTCGATTTTTAACTAAATATTAATCTGTGTATCAACCACAATTTTTCCATTTTTTATTACTTTAGATATTAAATTTCCTCCAAATTGATATGCTAAAAACTGGTGGTTAGGAACATTAAAAATATTAATATCAGCTTTTTTACCAATTTCTAAACTTCCTATTTTATCCTGTCTTTGGATAGCACATGCTGCATTAATGGTAGAAGCAGTTAATGCTTCTGAAGGTTTTAATTTCATGTTATAACATGCTAACACAATTATCATCTGCATCGATTCGGTCCAGCAATTCGGGTTAAGATCTGTTGCTAGAGCTATTGGTATTCCATATTCTATCATTTTTCTTGCAGGGGCATAATCATTTAACATGAGACAAAATGGAGTACCGGGTAAAAGAGTAGCAATAATTTTTTTTTTTGCCATTTCTTTTAATCCCATCTCGTTTGATTTTAACAAATGACCTGTTTGGACAGCATTTAATTCAGCGGCTAATGCAGCACCATTCGTATCCATAATCTCATCAATATGTATTTGAGGTTTTAAGCCAAATTTCAAAGCAGCATTTAAGATTTTTCTTGTTTGTTGGATTGAAAATATTCCATGTTCACAAAAAACATCGCAAAATTCTGCTAACTTTTTTTCAGCAATCTGAGGTATCATCTTAGAAATAATGAGATCAACATAATCATCTGAATTTTCGGTATATTCGGGTGGAATCGCATGAGCTCCTAAAAATGTAGATATAATATCAATAGGGTGTTGTAAATTTAATAATTTTGCTGCCTCTAAAGACTTAATTTCACTTTCAAGCGTGAGTCCGTATCCAGATTTAGTTTCAATAGTTGTAGTTCCAAAATTCATCATTTTATTTAATATCTTCATTCCATTATTAACCAATTTTTCTTTTGAAGCTTTACGAGTTGCGTTTACGGTTTTTAAAATGCCCCCACCAGCTGCTAGAATTTCTAAATAAGTTTTTCCTTCAAGTTTCATTTCAAGCTCGTTTTCTCGTGAACCGTCAAAAATGATATGAGTGTGAGGGTCAACAAATCCAGGAGTTATTAATTGGTCTGTTGCATCTATTATGGTCTTGATCCTGTCAAATTCATATATTTGTTTTAGCTTATCTGTGGTACCAACAAAGCTAATTTGTTTATCTTTAACCGCAATCGCTCCGTCAGTAATTATTCCTAATTCTGTCATTTTATCTCCAATTCGGGGACAGCCCAATCTTGTATCCATTGTAACTAATTCATTAGCATAAATTATGGCTAAATCAGGAATAGTATTTTTATTCATTTTGATCATTTTTTTTAATTAATTCAAGTATTACTTTTGACTGAATGATATTTTTACATGTTTCAATCAAATCAGATAAGATTGTATCATTAGAAATGTGTGGAACTCGTTCTCTTATGAATTTATGAACTGTTTCAATAACTACACTAGATTTTAACGGACGTCTAAAATCAATTCCTTGAACAGCACATAACATTTCAATAGCCAAGATATTTTCAAGATTTTTAACAATATTTAGTGCCTTTCGCGAACTTATTGAACCCATACTTACATGATCTTCTTGACCCATCGATGTTGGGATACTATCCGCACTTGCAGGAAAACAACTAGTTTTATTTTCACTTACAAGGGCTGCAGAACAGTATTGAGCAATCATAAATCCTGAATTGATACCAGATTCTTTAATTAAATATGCCGGTAAACCCCATTTTCCTTCTAATAGGAGATATGTGCGACGATCTGAAATATTTCCTAATTCTGATGCCGCAAGACTCACATAATCTAGAGGTAATGCTAAAGGTTGACCGTGGAAATTTCCTCCACTTAAAGCTGTCTTATCATCAAAAATGACAGGATTATCAGTAACTGAATTCAATTCACATTCCAATTTTTCATTTAAATGAGATAAAGCATCCCGAGATGCTCCATGCACTTGTGGAATGCATCTTATTGAATATGGATCTTGAACACGACCACAATCTGCATGAGATTCTACGAATCCAGAATCTTTTAAATAATATCTGAAATTTTGAGCAACTTGCATCGCTCCAGTGTGAGGTCTCAGATTAATTAGACTTTCTTTAAATGGTTGTATTGAAGCAAGATAAGCTTCTAAACTCAATGCACCTATTATATCAGCATGCTCAAGACAATTAAAAAATTTATCTACAACCATTATAGAATGAGCCGCTATGAATTGAGTTCCATTGATTAATGCTAACCCTTCCTTAGCATGCAATTTTATTGGTTTTAATTTATATTGATCTAATATTTCTTTGGAAGCTTGATAAGATTTTCCGTCATTAGACAAATATCCTAAACCGATTAATGGTAAAAATAGATGTGATAATGGAGCAAGATCTCCTGAAGCTCCTACTGAACCTTGTGAATATACCATTGGTATCCAATCATTTTTAATATGCCATAATATTCTCTCTATCACTTCTTCTGAAATTCCAGAATATCCCTTGCTCAGAACATGTAATTTTAAGATTAGCATCAGTTTTGCTATATCTTGTTCAATTATTGATCCCACCCCAACAGAATGGCTCTTAAGTAAATTTTCTTGCAACTTTCCAGTCGCCTCTTTAGAGATCTTTGTGGTAGCTAAGGAGCCAAAACCAGTATTAATACCATATATCAATTTTTCACCTTGAATCATGGCTTGAACATTATCAAAGCTCTTTCTAATGGTCGATTTTACTTCTTCTATCAATACACCTTCTACTTCACCATTGAGCAATTTTAATGCAATTGGAACTGTTAAATGATCTAAACCATATTTAAAAATTTCTTTCATAATTTTTCACTTTAAATTATTCAGTAGATTACTAGCTATTTTTAATGTTAGAATCTATTAATTTCTTTAATAAATTATCATCTGCTAAAAATGGTAGGGTCACTTGTCCCCGATCGATATTTTCAATGTTCCATTTATAGATGGTTTGAAGAGCATTTTCATTCGTCGCCCAGGCTCTTCTAGAAACCCCACAATTCACATCCCATTCAAGCATATTTTTAATTATTTGTTTTACACGTTCCGATCCATCTAGAACTAACCCAAAACCTCCATTAATGGCTTTACTTGTTCCTACGCCTCCTCCGTTAGATAAAACGCACATAGTGGCACCCCGAGCTATGTTTCCAGCCCAACAATGATGAGCCATATCGGCCATTATGTTACTCCCATCTTTAATATTAGAAGTTTCTCTAAAAGGTGAATCGGTACCTCCAGTATCGTGATGGTCCCTTCCTAACATGATTGGGTCAATAACTCCCTTCTGGACCATTTCATTAAATTTTAATGCAATTTTCACTCGAGTTTCCATATCAGCATATAAAATACGTGCTTCAGATCCTATTACCAAATTATTTTGTTCTGCTGTCTTAATCCAATACCAATTATCTCGATCCTGTGCTCTACGGTTAGGATCAATGGTTTCTAATGCAGCTTGATCAGTTTTAATTAAATCATCATGATTTAAACTCAAGCATACCCATCTAAAAGGACCATATCCATAATCAAAACAAATTGGTCCCATAATATCTTCCACATAACTGGGAAAAATAAAACCATTTTTAGGATCCCGATTAATAGCAATATCTTGTGCCCCTGCATCAAAAACGGCTTTAAGGAATGAATTGCCATAATCCCAGAATTTTGTTCCTCTCTCACTCATTACTTTGATCAATTCATAATGTTTGAGAAGTGATGAATTGACTAATTCTTTGAATTTTTCCCTATCTTCTCTCAATAAATCCCGGCCCTCTTCAAAAGTAATGCCTGCTGGGGTGTATCCTCCTTCATATACCGCATGACAAGAAGTTTGATCTGAAGCTAATTCAACGGGGATCTTGTTGTCTACAACGTATTGCCAAATATCAATAATATTTCCGTGATATGCAATGGATATAGGTTCTTCAGTTTTTCTATACTCATTTACGATGTTAAAAACTTCTTCCAAGTTATCAGACATCTTACTAACCCAACCTTGATCATAACGTGTTTTAATACGCGAATAATCGACTTCTGCGATAATTCCTATTCCACCCGCTATCTCTATAGCCTTTGCTTGCGCTCCGCTCATTCCTCCTAATCCAGAACTAAGATACAATTTTCCTTTCAATCCTTCAACAGCAGGTATTTTTAGATATAATCTTCCCGCGTTTAATAATGTTATATATGTCCCGTGAACAATACCTTGTGGTCCAATATACATCCACCCACCTGCTGTCATTTGGCCGTAATTTGCGACTCCTAATGCTGTTGCTCTTTGAAAATCATCTGAGGTATCGTACATCCCAATCATTAAACCATTGCTAACAATTGTACGAGGCGCATTCCTCCTACTTGGAAAAATTCCTAATGGATGACCTGACATCACCACAAGTGTTTGATCTTCCTTTATTGTTTCCAAATATCTCTTAATCAATCTGTATTGCATCCAATTTTGACAAACTTGCCCACTTTCACCATAAGTTACCAACTCATAAGGATAAAGTGCAACATCAAAATCTAAATTATTATCGATCATTAATTGAATAGCTCTTGCTTCAAGTATTCCCTTATATTCTTGAATTGGTTTCGCTTTAATTTCACCGTCGGGGCGATAACGATAACCATATATCCTTCCCTTGGTCAATAATTCTTCTAAAAATTCAGGAGCCAATGTTTCATGCAAATTTTTAGGGATATATCGTAGGGCATTTTTCAATGCTAAAACGATTTCTTCACGAGTTAAAGTTAATCCTCGATTCGGAGCTCTTCGGATCTTATCTTTAAATTTAGGATATATCGGTAGTTCTTCAGATAATTTAATTTTCATGGCTTTTGAAATGTCCATACTTTAACCTAACATCAACAAATATATAAAGAATTTGAAAAATTAAAAAAGACCAAGAAAAATATGAGTTATAAGGAGATTAAGGTAAAAGATAAAATGAAGGAACTCATATTTGTATTAAAAAAGATCTACAAATAATTTGGGTAAAAAAGTTGAATGGAATAAAGCGAGTAGACATCAAATCGGGTATGCTAGTCTTAATCGAATTAAAGAAAGACCAACGATCTGGTAAATTAACCGAGGGCATAGTAAAAGATGTGCTTACAAATTCTCCTAATCACCACCATGGAATTAAAGTTAGATTAAAGAGCGGTGAAATTGGGCGAGTAAAAAAAATAGTCAACGCTAAACAATAGGAATAATACTAAATAACAGAGAAAAAAAAATGGAAAAAAATTTTGAATTATAACTTATCTAATCCCAATTTGGAAAGTTTTTCAGCTTTAGGATATCCTGAATCAAGATCAAAGGTACGATAGTCATAATAACCTTGTTTAAGTTGTTTAAAATTAGGGGTTTGACCCGCGGAACCACCCTCCTTGAGAGGATTTAGTATAATTTTTGGTAATCTGTCATCATGTGCTGTTAAGCCCATTTTTAAATTGAACAATCGTTTCATCATGTAAATCCTTTCCCCCAAAATCTTAAACTCATCAATATCAAATGATTGTCCAGTAGCAGCATTTAACATAGATATAACCATAGATGGAGGAGCATTAGCAAATATGCACATGATTAAGGAACTTGTAATAGCTCGATAATCTTGGATACGCGCACAATACTCTGCCATGGCAGCATCATCTTGATACCAATCTACATCTGATTTTATGCCGAATTCATCGTATGGAACGCCTAATAAGAGAAAATATGCATCACATGAAGTGTGGCAAGGTCCTCTTGGAGTCCCGAGAGCATAACCAGCAGCCATTCCAAACATCCTTCTTAAGTCATGATAAGGTATTTCCATTCCATATACTGTAGCAATTTCATCTTGTGATATATTAAAATGTTTCCCTACAGCATCAGAACCGTTCGCTAAGACATCCCCTATACCATCTCTCATAGATATCTTCTTAATCATATCTAATAGAGGTTGAATACTCCCCCATTCTGGTTCTAAACTATCAATATCTTCCTTTTTAATTTTGCCAGAATTATATAGATAATAGATGAAAGCGATTGTACTACTCCCACTTATGGTGTCAATACCATAATCATTACATAAATAGTTAGCAACTTGGATCGATTCCAAATTATCATTTAATATCATGGAACCAAATCCCGCAACAGTTTCATATTCAGCAGCTTCGATCTCTCCAGCTGTTTTATATTCTCCCTCTTTGATTTCGGTTTTCTTTGCACAACCTATAGGACAAGCAAAACATGGATAACTCCCTGTAAAAATTTTCTCTGAAGCTGTCGATCCTGACAAATTGAATGCCCCTTCCCAAGTACCGAGAGTCCAATATTTAATTGGAAGTTCTCCAGTTGAATTATACATGTCAACACCACCACTGGTACCGAGTATACCAAACATTTGAGTCGCAAATGATGAGTTTATATTTTCAATTGTAGATTTCACACATTCTTTGAATTCTTCGGGATTAGCAGGTTCATATGATCTCTTTTTAGCTTTAATTACGATTGCTTTCAGCTTTTTAGAGCCCATTACTGCTCCCATTCCTGTCCTCCCCGCAGCTTTATCTTCAGAACCAATTATGGCATAACGAACCAAATTTTCTCCCGCTGGTCCTATACAAGCTACTCTCGCTAGTTCAGATCCTAATCCATCTTTTAATGATCTTGCTGTCTCTATAATGCCTTTACCCCATAATGGTGTTGCATCCTTGATTTTTGTGCCATCTTCAGTCATTTCTAAGTATACGGGGGTTTGGGATGCTCCTTTAATAATTATACCGTCATAACCCGCTTTTTTCAATTCTGGTCCAAAAAACCCCCCACAGTTTGATTCGCCCCAAATCCCCGTGAGAGGAGATTTAGCACATACTACAAATCTGCCACTCGTAGGAGCATTAGAACCACAAAACGGTCCAGTCATGAACATTAAAATATTCTCCGGTGATAATGGATCGGTATCTTTATTTATGTGGTGATATAAATATCTAACACAATAACCTGCACCACCAAGAAAATTATTAACGATTTCAGTATCTAATGGTTCCACTTCAATTAACTTGGTAGTTAGATCAACAACTAATAAATTTCCAGTAAAACCTTTCATTATTCTTTCTAACGCCTCAAAAATCTAATTATGTAATTATAGGAATCATTTCCTTTTTAACATTTTATTAGTCACAAAGAGATTAATAATAAGAAGCTATCTTGTTCTATATAAATAATTTCACGTTTCTTTGTGCTAATTTCTTTAAAAAATCGGGTACTTCATCAAATTCGTTACGTTCTATATTTAAATATTTTAAGGCGGGTAAATTTCCAATAGATTCTGGTAAGGTCCTCAGGAGATTAGTTCTTAAAAATAGATATTCTAAATACTTCAAATTACCCATTGATTCAGGAAGATTCTTAAGTTTATTATTTCCTAAATATAAATAACTTAACGAATTCAGTTTTCCAATTTCTTCAGGGATTTCAGTTAATTCATTGTAATATAAATATAGATACATGAGTGATTCTAATGAGCCAATTGAACTGGGTATTTCTATTAAACAATTTTTCCCTAAATCTAGTGTTTCTAGATTTTTGAGAGCTCCAATTGTTTCGGGTATAGTTTTTAGTTTATTGAAACCAATAATCAGATTTTTCAACAAATATAGTGAGCCAATCTCTGGAGTTATTTCATTTAATTTATTTGATGAAATATCTAATTCCGTTAAAGATTTCAACAAACCTATTTGATTTGGTAATTCGTTTATCTGATTTTTACTCAAATCTAAAACTTCAAGAGAAGTTAATCCACCAGTAGAAGAAGGTAGGGTGGTTAGCTTATTATCATACAAATCCAATTCTTTTAACAATGAAAGATTTCCTATTGATTCGGGGAGATTTTCAATTTCATTTCTGTCAGCTTTTAAAACTTCAAGGCGGGATAATGATCCAACTGACTCATGTAAACTGTCTAAATTATTTATTTCTAATTTTAGGATTCTTAAACAATTTAAATTGCTGATATCTGGAATTTTTTTGATTTTATTACTAGATAATTCTAATCGTATTAATGATGTAAGTAAATTAATACTATCAGGGAGACTTATTAGGAAATTTGATGAAACACTGAGATTCTCTAATTTTTTTAGATTACCAATTGATTCAGGTAGTTCTACTAACGAATTAGAAGATAATCCCAAATAGTTTAAATTCACTAATTCTCCTATAGAGGTTGGAAGATCGGTGATTTTATTGTTTTTTAAAAAAAGAGAAGTTAGAGATGATAAATTACCGATGGAACTTGGAAGATCAATAAGCTGATTATTTCGTAAATTTAAACGTTTCAGAGATTTTAAATGGCCAATCGTTTCAGGGATTTTTATTAATTTATTATTGATTATATATAATAATTCTAAAGATGATAAAGATCCAATAGAATCGGGAAGTGACTCGATAAGATTTTCACTTAAATCTAATGATTTTAAATTTTTAAGATTCCCAATAGCACTAGGCAAAGTAGTAAGTTTGTTTTGGCTTAAATTTAATATTTCTAAAGAACGTAAAATTTCAATTTCTTCCGGTATTTCGGAAATTTGATTTGATCCTAGATTTAATTCTAATAATGAAGAACATGAAAGAATTGTTTTTGGTATTTTCATTAAACTATTTTCACTTAAATCAAGCACTTTCAAATTCATTATGAAGCATGCATTTTCTGGAAATAGTTTTATTTTATTACCTCTTAATAATAATTTTTCTAAAAATGTAAATACATTAACCTTTTCTGGAATTGAGGTTAAATGGCAAGAAAACAAAGAAATTCCATTGATTCTATCATTTTTTACGGTATAACCAAATGTGTGACTATTAATTACTGGAACTTCTGGTATGGGTTCCCCTATCAAATTTTCAAGATCTTGTAAAAATCTCCGTTCATCTTGAGGAATCGACATGATTTTGGGTAATTTTATTTTTTTTTTTTAAAAAATTGTGTGTAAAATATATTTTTAGTACTCAAAAAGATAATCAAAATGGACCTATTTATGTTTTACATTTTAATAAATTATTTCTCAAAAAAAATAAAACAAATAAAAAAAATAGAAAATGCTGTGAATTTAGAAATCTATATCTCTTCCTTCATAAGCATAAAGAAATATTTTCTTGAATTCATCTGGACTAGGTCCTCTAGGTGTAAGTACTGAGCTGGCGTCTTGATAACACAAATCTAATAAGGTATCTAAATCTTTTTCAAATATTTCCTTGGTAATACTGGTTCCTTTTAAAGTATCTTTTAGATTCAAAGTAAAATCAACTTGTTTAGCTAATTCTTCGATTTTTTCAATAACTTTCTTAGCAGCAGCGTTATCATTTTCATTCCAATCAACCCAACCCAATTGTTTTGCTAATTTTGCATAAATCTTGATAACATCACCAGATTCAGGACCATTAAGAATGAATTGAGTTACATATTTCAAGACAATTCCTACAGAACGCCCGTGGGGAGTATGATAAAGTGCACCCCACGAATGACCAAGGGTATGCCCAATGTGCACATTTCCATTGCCAAAAGCTAAACCTGCCATAGTAGCAGCTTGATGCATTTGATCTCTAGCTTCTTTATTCTGTCCATCCTTATATGCAATGGGTAGATATTTAAATATTAATTCTATAGCTTTTAATGCCAGCGCATTACTCCATTCATTTCGCCATAATGTGCCCAATCCTTCAATTGAATGAGCTAATGCATCAAAACCAGTATCTGCAGTTAATCTTGGAGGCATACCTTGTGGAAAGATAGGATCAATAATTGCAAAAGTTGGAATGAGTCCTCTATGTAGATAAAGAAATTTTTTCCAGATCTCTTGCTCATATCTCGATATTACAGTAACATAGGTAGTTTCCGCCCCAGTCCCAGATGTTGTAGGAATGGCAACTAATTTTGCTCTCTTTCCCATTTCGTATAGATCTGACCGAAATGCGTGTATATCATCGAGTGTTAGTTCTGGAAATTCATAGAGCGCCCAAGTAGTTTTCGCTGTATCCATCACTGAACCTCCACCTAAAGCGATGATGATTTCCGGTTCAAACTTTAAACATTCCTCTCTTGCTTTAGTAACTCCCTCTTCTCTAGGATCTGGTAGTACATCATCAAAGATTACGTATTTTTTTCCAAGAGAATCTAATTTATCAGTTAATATTTTCACATATCCCAATTTAACTAAATTTTTATCAGTTATAATAAAACATTTTTCTCCAGAGATATTTTCAAAAAAGTCTAAAGCATCTGGACCGTGAATAATGTTAGGAGAGAAAAAAAACCACATCTTTTTATATCACCTTTTAATTTTTTTAAAGTTAAGAATTTCAAAATACTTATATTTTTATTAAATTAAACTAATTATTAAAGCTCGCTTTAATTTTTTCTAAAATTTTAAAAATTGATGAATCCGATTAATTTAATACCTTTACTTCGACATTTTTAGCCTTAATAGCATCAATAATGCTTTTAGATGCATGTATATCTGTAATTAAGTATTTTATTTCTTCGATTTTAATACAAGTTGTAAGAGATCGTTTTTCAAACTTACTTGAATCGATTAGAGCTACGATATTTTTTGCATTTTTACACATGATCTTTTTTACTTCCATTTCTAAGGGATGAGGATCCATTATACCATCCTCGATAGTAACTCCAGTTCCGCTGATAAACGCTGTATCAACTTTATAACGAGCAAAGAATTCTTCTGCTTCATGTCCCACGAATGTAAAGGAGGGTTTTCGGAGAATTCCACCGCATCCAATAACATTAAGATGTGGTAAGAATTTTGAAGCATATACTAATGTATTCAAACCATTAGATAATATGGTTAAATTAGATTGCTTTAGATGAGGAATCATTTCTAATACTGTCGATCCTCCGTCTAAAAAAATAATATCAGAATCCTTAACATAGTTTTTAGCTGCAAAACGAGCTATTTTTCGTTTTTCATTCAGATGGTCTTTTCTACGTAGGCTGAATTCCTCTTCTTGTTCATCAAGTTCGTCAATTTTTAATGCTCCTCCGTGAGCTCTTATTATAGCTCCCTTAATCTCAAGTTCTTTCAAATCTCTCCAAAGGGTCATCCTAGAGACATCAAATATATTGAGTAATTCATCAATTGAAACGGATCCTTGCTTATTGACAAGATCAATTATCTGAGCTCTTCTCTTTTCAGCTATCATGTTTTATTAATGATACATTTTTTATGGTTATATAAAGAAATATAACAAATTGAATAAAATTTTATTGATAATTCATTGAATAAAAAAAGCTGAAAAATTAAGGTCTGTTAATACAATAGATTAATTTAAAAATTGATATTATACTATTATAACAATATATATCGATTTTTAACAATATATATAATATGAGAAATTAAATTTATGAATCAAACCATAAATCCGGACAAAATTATTGAAACTTATGAACTTGCAAAAGAAAGATATTCAGAGCTTGGTGTAGATACTGATCGAGTGCTGAAGGACTTAGAGAAGATCTCACTTTCAATTCACTGTTGGCAAGGAGATGATGTAGGAGGTTTTGAAAACTCAAATTCTAAATTAAGTGCAGGTGGAATCATGGCAACGGGCAATTATTTTGGAAAAGCTAATTCAATCTCTGAACTTCAATTAGATCTCACTAAAGTTATGTCCTTAATTCCAGGAAGTCATAGAGTTAATTTACATGCAATGTATGGAGATTTTGGAGATAAATACGTCGAACGAAACAAAATTGAAGTAAGTCACTTCCAAACTTGGATAGATTGGGCCAAAAGAGAGCGCGTCGGATTAGATTTCAATTCAACATTGTTTTCTCATCCTAAGGCAGATTCTGGATTCACGCTGAGTAGTAAATCTCGAGAAATTCGAAATTTCTGGATTGAGCATGTTTGGAAATCCCGTGAAATTTCCGTGGAAATTGGCAAGCAGCTCAATGATACTGTAATTCATAACATCTGGATTCCCGATGGGATGAAGGATATTCCCGTTGATAGATTGAGTCATAGAGAGTTATTAAAGGATTCTTTGGATAAAATTTTTGAACAGAAGCTTGACGGAAATTACATAGAAGATGCACTCGAAGGAAAATTGTTTGGATTGGGGAGCGAAGCATATGTTGTGGGAAGTCACGAGTTTTACTTAAGTTATGCGGTGAAGAACAATCTCATTTTGACCTTAGATGCTGGGCATTTCCATCCTACAGAATCTGCCGCTGATAAGATATCATCTATTCTTCCATTCGTAAAGGGAATCTTGCTTCACATCAGCCGTGGAGTAAGATGGGATAGTGATCATGTTGTGATTTTAAACGATGAAGTTATCCAAATTGCAGAAGAGATCATGCGATCAAGAAATCTGGATAAAATTCACATTGCTCTTGATTTCTTTGATGCTTCAATTAACCGGCTTGGAGCGTGGATAATTGGAGCAAGGTCAACGTTAAAAAGTATTCTATACGCACTCTTAGAACCATGGGAGTTGTTGAAGGAATACGAAGGTAAAGGTCAATATTTTCAGAGATTAGCATATCTTGAAGAACTTAAATCCCTTCCGTTCGGTGCGGTATGGGATTATTACTGTTACTTTAAAAAAGTGCCCATCGGAAAAGATTGGATTCGAAACATAGAAACATATGAAGATGAGGTTTTAAAAAAACGATAAATTTTTGCGTCAAATCATGAAAGGAATGAATAACCTAATTCTAAGGGTAGAATTAGACAACAAAAAAACAAGCACTCTAAAGATTTCTGATTCCATATTAGAGAAATATTTAGGGGGTAGAGGATTGGGCGTCAAATTACTCATGGAGTATTTACCCCCTAATATTGATCCATTAAGTCCAAAGAACGTGATGATATTTGCCACCGGTCCATTCGGTGGGACGAATGTTCCTACCAATGGTAGGTTCTCTCTGGTAACAAAATCACCTTTAACGAATGGTATATTTTATTCTAATTCCGGAGGGAGTTTTGCAATATCCATGAAAAAATGTGGATTTGATGGTATCATGATCGATGGAGCTTTATCAAATCCGGGATATTTATTAATCGATGATAATGAAACCGTCACTATCAAAGAAGCTAAAGAATTATGGGGTTTAGATACTGAAAAAACCTTAGAAAAATTAAAAGAACTGGAAGGAGACAGAATCCATTGCCTTTTAATTGGTCCTGCTGGTGAAAATCAAGTTAAAATTTCAGCGATCATGAATGACGCAGCGAGAGCTTTCGGTCGTGGAGGAGTTGGAGCTGTCATGGGATCAAAAAAATTGAAGGCAATTGTTGTTAAAAATGGTACAAAAAAAGTTGAAGTGAACGATCGGGAGTTATTACAAAAATTTGTCCACATGGCTTTAGATAAATTTAAAGTAGTACCGATCACGCGATCTTCTCTGCCTAAATTCGGAACGTCTGCATTAGTAAATTTAATAAACGTATTAGGAATGTTTCCTATAAATAATTTTCAAGAAGGATATAATGAAAAGGCAGCATTGGTTAGTGGAGAAGAAATTAATAGAAAATTGTTTAAAGGGGATGAGGGATGTTTTGCGTGTCCAATACGCTGTGGAAGACTGACAGAAGCAGGAGGATCCACGGGTAAAGGTCCTGAATATGAATCTGTTTGGGCTCTCGGACCGAATCTTGGTATTTATGACTTGGTTACAATAGCTCAAGCAAATTATGCGTGCAACCAGTTAGGAATCGATACAATTTCTTGCGGAGGAAGCATTGCATGTGCCATGGAATTACAGCAAAAAGGAAAACTTGATAGAGAAGATATCAAGTTTGGAAATGAATCCATACTCTTGAATTTAATTCAATCCATAGCATTAAAGAAAGATGTGGGAGCAGAAATAGGTGAAGGTTCAGCAAATCTTGCAAAAAGATATAATTCCTATGAATCTGCCATACAGGTTAAAGGTTTAGAGCTCCCCGCGTATGATCCGAGAGGTGCAATTGGTCATGCTCTAGGATATGCCACTTCCAATCGAGGAGGGTGTCATTTAACGGGATATATGGCCGCACTTGAAATATTTGCTGCTCCGAAAAAGATAGACAGGTTTATGGTTGGAGGGAAGCCGGATCTCCTAGCATTAAAACAAAATCAAAAAGCTACAGAGGATAGCTTAGTTATCTGTGTGTTTGCAGGATGGGCATTAGGATTAGATTATTACGCACGATTCCTAAAAGCCATAACTGGCATCGAATTTGATGTTATAACTTTAACCCAAATCGGAGAAAGGATCTATACCCTTGAAAAATTATTCAACCTTAGAGAAGGATTAACTAAAGAAGACGATACGCTACCACTTAGATTTCTAAATGAACCTTTAAAAGAGGGGGCATCAAAAGATCATGTAGTTCCATTAGATAACATGCTACAGCAATTTTATTCAGTGAGAAATTGGGATCATGAAGGTATTCCAACAAAGAAATTATTAGATAGATTGAAAATTGAATATTAAATAATTTAAATATGTGGTAACCATGGTTATAGATGATTCAATATATCGGGTATTCCGAAAGATAGGAAAGCATCTTGTTCAGCTTGGATATAATACGAGCCATTCAGGAAACATTTCCATTCGAAGCGGTGGAAAGATTTATATTAAAAGAAGAGCTGCAATGCTCGGAGATCTATTACTCGAAGATTTGGTGGAATGCTCCTTGACCGAAGAAGATTCTAGTTCACTAATAGCGAGCACTGAATTGGGGGTACATAGAGCGATCTACTTAAATACAGATGCTATGGCGGTTATTCACGCTCATAATCCATATTGTGTAGCTCTTTCATTAATCGAGGATGAAATCACGTGTGTTGATGCAGAAGGATTTGCTCTTTACAAAAAAATTCCAATAATAGACGTGAAAATTCCAGCAGGTGCATATTACACTGCAATAGAAGTTCCAAAAGTATTAAAAAACTATCCATTTGTGATTGTTCGTGGACACGGTATCTTTGCGAAAGGAATGACTTTAGAGGATGCTTTGCAATATGTAACGGGTGCTGAGCAATCTGCGAAAATTCGATATTTAACTCTTCTTACAGGCAAACCTTTATTACGTGATTTCTCTCAAGATGGGGATTTTTCAGACTGGTAACTCTGAAACATAAAAAAATTATAAAAAAATTTAATTCTTTCATTTTATCTGAAACTCATAAAATCCAGAACCTATTTCAAATATTATGAATTCATCTTTTTCTTCTTTGAAAATTATACTGGAATTATCCAAAGTTAATTTGCCATTTTCCCAAATAATCATCTCTCCATCTATAATAGTAGATGTCGAATCAGGTTTAGGAAGCCATAATTCTGCAGTGGAACCAATAGGTATCTGACTTATAAATTTGATTAAATCACCAGTTTTTTCCCACGAAACGTGAACTCTGCCTCTAATTGTATTAACAGACGCAGTTGCGTAATCCATATCGGGAGGAATGTAAGGCTTTATCCTTAAAGATTTCCAACCAGGTTCAATGGCATTAATTCCAGCAATACACTTGTAAAACCAAGGATCAACTGAACCAAGCATAATATGATTATGAGAATTCATTCCAGCACCCTCTAATTTTTCCCAACGTTCCCATAAAGTCGTTGCTCCTTCTTTAATCATGTATCCGTATCCTGGAAAACTTGTTTGTTTGACCATTTTGTAAATTATATCAGGATACCCCTTTTCGGTTAATACGTCAAATATATATCGGGTTCCCACGATACCCATATTAACGTGGTAATCGAATTCATTTTGAATACATTCTATCAAGGAGGTTAAAACCCTTTTTTGTCTATTTTCGGGTACCATGTTCAAATAAAGTGGTAAAACGTTGGATGTCTGGCTCACGGTACCATCTGCAGGAGAAAGTTTTTCGACGGCATAAATCCCCCTAAGAAATTTCTTGTTAAACGCTTTTTTGATAATTTCTGACCTAGCTAAATAAGGTTCAGCGTCCT
>Ga0307426_1000385_pt1 | contig 30426 bp, 25 predicted proteins | sample SalMarWE160340MG_FD_202165 | JGI IMG/M metagenome (GOLD analysis project Ga0307426, IMG submission 202165) | Salt marsh sediment microbial communities from the Plum Island Ecosystem LTER, Massachusetts, United States - WE1603-40 | ecosystem: Environmental > Aquatic > Marine > Intertidal zone >...
CGGTCAGCCAACTGACACTCGATCATTATGCTGAAATGGCCGGTTCTGGGGCAGCCCTTGTAGTAGTTGAACACACCATGGTGCACCCCTCCGGGATAGCTACTCCGAACTCTCTGCGAGTCGATGACGACCGATACATCGCGGGCCTATCCGAGTTGGCCTGTGTGATCCAAGAGAAGGGGGCAATCGCCTTCCTTCAAATCAATCATTGCGGCCGGTATGCGTTCGTCCCACCGGAAAAATGGACTCCCTCCCCGATAAGAGTCGGTGAGGCGATGACGAAGGAGATGACAAGGGAACAGATCGATCAGGCTGTGCAGTCGTATGCAGCGGCGGCAAGGCGGGTCAGGGAAGCTGGCTTCGACGGGGTGGAGATCCACGGGGGTATGGCTTATCTGATCGTTCAATTTCTCTCTCCGCGAACCAACCAGCGAACCGACCTTTACGGCGGGAGCCTCGAGAACCGGATGAGATTTCCCTTGGCGGTCTTTGATGCAGTGAAGGCGGCCGTGGGCGAGCATTTCCCTGTGGGATATCGCTTTTCGGCAGACGAAGAGATGCCGGACGGACTTCACCCTGAAGAGACCGTAGTCCTCGCCCAAGAACTCGAAAAACGGGGGGTCGCTTACCTTTCGGTCGTGGCGGGATCCTATGATGCCTATAGCCTGAGTGAGTATAGAGAAAAGGAAAAGAAAGAGGCCCACATGGCTCATTATGCCGGCGAAATCAAGAAAGCTGTCGCCAAGACCCCCATTATTACAGCCGGAAGGATAAAAACCCCTGAAACAGCCGACAAGATCCTTCGTGAGGGTACGGCGGATCTGATCGGCCTGGCGCGTGTTCTCTTGGCTGATCCGCTTTGGCCCCAAAAGGCCAAAGGCGAGGTTAGCGAGCCGATTGTCGAGTGCGATCCCAACTGTTCCTTTTGTATGAAACGAACGGGTAGCTGGAAACCCGCTTTTTGCGCCCGGTGGGAAAAGACGCGCCGTCAAGCCTTTCTGGCAAAGGTTGGGGAAAGGTTGGAGGACTCAATGTAGGCGGCTGGACGATGCCCTGCAACAGAAAGCTTACGATAACGAACTTATAGACGAGAAGAAGGAGAGAGAATATATGCAAGCAGGATTTAAAGAAGAATTTGTGTCGAAGTGGCAAAAGTATTTCGGACATGCAGAGCTTCCTATTGCCTTTTATTACACAGATCAGGAAGACCGGGCGGAGAAGGTGAAGGTTCCTTCCGGGCACCAGTGCGTGATCGGGGTTTTAAGCCGGGTGCGGAAAGGAATCTCTCTCTTTTTGGACAAGGAAACAGTCGGCTGTGGTGGAGGAAAACGATGCTTTGGCTTTCCCTTTGAAACCAGTCCTGATTTTAAATATTTTCTGTCTACTGGGCTTCCTGGTCGGGTGGAAGGAGAACGCTATAAAAAAAGCCCTGAACTAGTAGAGCAAGTGCTGAAAGGCTGGGCCAGATTTAAGGCCCCGGCCAGGAATATCGTTTTTAAACGTTGGGACCGACTAGAGGCCGGCGATGAGCCTGAAGTAGTTATATTTTTCGCCAAGCCGGATGTACTATCGGCTTTATTTACTCTGGCAAATTTTGATGAGCTTGAAAATAAGGTGTACACTCCTTTTGGCGCGGGCTGCTCTTCCATCGTTCAGAATCCTTATTTAGAAAAAGAACAGGATTCTCCGCGATGCGTTATAGGTATGTTTGACATTTCAGCCCGTCCCTTTGTGGACAAAGATGTTCTTACTTTTGCCGCGCCAATGAAAAAGTTTCAAACAATGGCCGCCAACATGGATGAAAGCTTTCTGATTACTCATTCCTGGGAGAAAGTGAAAAAAAGAATTTAGGGGAACTTTGAGGACGCTTCACACATCTACAGTTATGAACGCTAATCCATTTACCCAAATAATTACGTAAAAGGGGACGTTGTGCACAAATTGTATAAAATCTAAATTCCTTCAACTGCCTTGGGGTCCGCGTTCAACCCTTATTATCCGATAGCCGAATATTCAGAGTCTGATTTGATTAAGAATACCAATATAATGCAAAACCTGATATTATCGGTTGTCAGATAATTGATGATGCAAGCTATGTTGTCAGTTTGGTTATGTTGTGGGTATTTGATTCCTTCCATTTTATTCCATGGTTGTTTCCCACATAATTTCCCCCGCGGTTAGGAACCGCCAGAGTCTCCAGGTTTAGACTTCCTTCCTTATAATTCCTCTAATTGAGAGAAGGAGAGAAATGTCTGGTTCTTTCCTTTTGATTCATCTTTATTCATCTTGGTCTTTTGGTTTATCTGGGTTGAGTAGTTCCTCTTTTGCAAGGGAGGACCAGGATGAAAAAATGCCCCTATTGCAAGACCCCGTTCACCCCTCACCCAAAAGTTGGCGACCGCCAGAAAATCTGTGGAAAACCTGCGTGTAAAAGGGCCCTGAAGTCGGAGAACAACAGGCGTTGGCGACAAGGAAATCCCGGCTACTATCGCAATGACTATCCTCGGCTCAGAGAATGGCTTGACCAGAATCCGGGATACCTTGAACATTACCGGGAAAATCATCCGGAATATGTGGAAAAGAACCGGAAAGCACAGAGGGTCCGTGACAGGCGGAAAAAGCTTCGTCTTGATATACAAGCTCAGTTAAAGAGGCAAGCGCCTGAGATCACAGACCAATTATGGAGATTTTCCAATCTTGATATACAAGCCCAGTTAGATGCAAAACCCCCTGAAATGACATTTCTTTTCAGCACACTTCCCTGTCTTGATATACAAGTCCCGTTGGACAGGGCCTCGTGTGTGGGGGAAAATGCCGCCATTCCCTGCGGGAGGTGACAGCCATGTACTGCAAAAGAATCCTCGATTCTCAACGGGTCCGTAAAATTGAAGGATCCTTCAGCTGGATCGACCATCGTTTTATCACGGGCGGGTTCCTTCGGGATCTGTCCGCGGTGGAGATCCTGCTTTATTTTTTTCTGGTGAGCGTTTCCGACAGAAACGGGATCAGCTTCTACCATGATGACAAGATATGCAGTTTGATCAAGATCGGCCTGACCTCATTGGGAGAGGCAAGAGAGGGATTAGTCGGCAAGTCCCTTCTGGCGTATGAGCATCCCATCTATCAGGTCCTTTCATTGCCGCCACAGCCGCTGGCACCCCCTGCACGGGAAGAAATCATGCAACAGCAGCGGGAAAGGACCGCTCAGCATATGAAAAGGATCCGGGAGGCGCTCCAGTGAACGAGGACCTCAAGAGGTTGTTGGAAGCCATCCTGGATTACCTCTGCGGGATACGGCTGGCGGAGGTGCAGGGAAGGCGCAGCAACAGCGCTTGTTTCACCAAGGTCCTGATCGATTTTTTCACCTTCGCAATGAGAGAGAACATACCCTGGAACGATCTGTTTACGTACGATACGTTCAGAGAGTTTCGAAAATACACTCCTCTGAGAAATACGGCCCATGCCATAATCGGTCTTTCAGCATACCTGCACCGGAATGGCCGGGTGGCGGCGCCCTTGAAGATCCCAAACTACCAGGTCAAATTGCCCGACATTTACGAGCAATATTTTCTCTACCTCGAACAGACCCGGGAAATCTCCCAAACCCAGGTTAACAGTGTAAGAAGGGTGCTGGCCTCTTTTCATGCCTATCTTGAGAGCCGCAAAATCAAACTCTCCGCAGTAAAAATCAATCACCTTGACGCATTCATGGCAGAGTTTAAGGTGGCGAGGACGACTCTTAAGACCTACCGTCATCTCCTCCGGGGGTTTCTGAAGTATCTGTATCAGGAACGAAGAATACTGAAAAGGGACCTTGCTCCCCTGTTGGGAGGAGCGCGTCTCTTTGACCAGAAAAAACCGCCCAGATTCTTGCGGCCCCAGGAGGTGCAAAAGCTCTTTGCAAGCCTGAGACTTTCTACTCCTGTGGATATCCGGACGTATGCCATGGTTCACCTGGCGTACACCCTCGGGCTCCGGCCCATTGAGATCTGTAAGATTACCCTCGATGACATCTCTTTCCAAAAAGAAGAACTCACCGTTCGGAACAGAAAGACCAAAAATCCGACTATCCTTCCCTTGCCCCAGCAGACCATGAAGGCCATCGCCGCCTATATCATGAAGGCCAGACCCAAAACAGGGCTCAGAGACCTCTTTTTGACCCATGTCAGACCTCACCGACCCGTTAGCCCGGAGACCGTGGTTGGCGCCATCCGCAGCACAATGAGACAAGCAGGGCTCTCTTCCTCAGCCTACTGGCTCAGGCATACCTACGCGCAGAATCTCCTGCGGGTAGGGCGATCCATTTACGAGATTAAAGAAATGCTGGGTCACGGAAACATCCAATCCACCCAGAGATATCTTTACATCGATACCGAACGAATGAGGAAGGTCCTGTTCCATGAAACCCTTTAAAAGCTTCCTGGCCCCAAAAATAGACGAGTTCCTGGCTTACCAGGAAAGCCTGGGATACTCCCTGCGGTCTCTCAGGTATCATCTTCTCACCCTCGATCGATACTTGGTGGATAAAAGTGCTGACCGGCAGTCGCTTCGACCCGGCTTCTTCCTTGAGATGAGGGCCAATCTCAAACTGGAGACCAACTCTGTTAATGCCAATCTTTCCGCTGCACGCTCCTTTTTTCAGTTTCTGGTACGCCGCGGTTATTGCAAAAAGAACCCCCTTCAAGATATCCCGCATCTCAAAAGAAACACCGTTGTGCCCTTTGTCTTTACTCCGGAACAGACGGATCAGTTGCTCGAAGCCATGTGCAAGAGGTTTCATAAAACAAGGGGGCGCTTCCTGAGGGACCTCGCCGTGTACATGGCGCTGTTGCTTCTGGCTCGATGCGGCATGAGAATCTCAGAGCCCCTGAAACTGCAGCGTGACCATTATCGGAGCGATGATCGAACCATCTATATCGAAAAGACCAAGTTCTCAAAAGACAGACTTATCCCCCTGCCTCAGATGGTTGCCACACAGCTCGAAAACTACCTCTCTGTGCGGAAATCCCTGATGCGCAATGATCAGAGCCCCTATCTTCTGGTTCAGGAAAACCAACGCCCGTTATCAGATCCTCAAGTGCGCCGCTTGTTTCATATCATCTTAAACGATATCGGCCTTGAACAACCCCGGCGGGTTATCGGCAATGTGAACTTCCTTCAGCCCACGCCCCATAGTTTGCGACACGCCTTTGCAGTAAATACCCTCTTGAAAATCAAAGAGCGGGGAGGAGATCCTCAGAACGCCCTTCCCATATTGGCCGCGTACATGGGCCACAGCGAATATAAATATACCAGCGTCTATCTGAGAGTCACCGATGCCCTCAGCCGCAAACAGCTGATCGATTTTACCCTTTGGCAGGAAAAGAAAGAATGAGGCTCTCGCCCTTGATCCATCAGTTCTTCGATCAATATCTCCCCCATATCAAGGGGGTCAGCCACCATACCGTGAAGGCCTACCGGGATGCCTTCAGGCTCTTTTTGCCCTTTGCAGCAGCGTCTTACGGCATCAAAGTCGGATCACTCAGGGTAGAGCATCTCTCGCCGGAGGTAATCATTGCATTCCTTGAAGACCTCCAGCGGGAGCGAAAGAACCTGGTCAAGACCCGCAATCAGCGGCTTGCGGCCTTCAAGTCCTTTGCCAAAATGATCCGCTTTATGGTTCCCGAAAAACAAGAGGTGGCAGACGCCATCCTCAATATCCCCCAAAAGCGGGCGCAAAAGCCCCTTATCGGGTTTCTTTATCAGGATGAGATATTACAGGTCTTTCAGGCCGTTGACCTGAAGAGGAAAGAGGGGTTCAGGGATTATGCCCTCCTTCATCTGCTCTATGATTCCGGGGCCAGGGCCAGCGAAATTACAACCCTGAACCTGGATTACTTTGACCCCAAGAAAAAAACCCTGGCTATCCTGGGAAAGGGAAATCGGTTCCGGCTCATCCAGCTCGAGTCCAAGACCTGCCATCTGCTCCAGCTCTATATCAGAAAATACCGCAGAAGCCCACGACCCCCCTATCAAGACCGGCTCTTTATCAATCAACGGGGGGAGGAGTTCACCCGCCATGGCATCTATCGCATCTGCAGGAAGTGTCTCGAAAAGGCCCTTCCCCCCAAACGACTCAAGGATATCCATCCCGTTCACAGCTTTCGTCACTCACGGGCTGTGGACATGCTCTATAACGGCTGTCCCATCACGCAAATCAAGAACCATCTTGGCCATGATAATATCCAATCTACCACTCTATACCTGCATCTGGATCTCAATCGAAAACGGCACATCCAAAGGCGGTTCATCAGGTACATGCAATCGGTCTTGACCGACGATCCAAAGATAGAAGCATTACTCCAGTGGGAAAACGAGGGGGACTTGATGGCTTGGCTCGACAGTCTATAACAGGGCCGGACAAACAATAGCCCTTTACGCAGAGGTGCGGAAAGAGTACACATATTATGTTGCCACTTGTCCGAGCAGTCTCATCAACATGTGTATTAACCTGTTGCTTTTCTTGTCTATTTACCATATCCTACGGCAAAGACGAAAAGCGGCTTCTTTTCATTGGGTTACGGCAACTCGCAACATAATGCAAGTATTGTTGACCTAATGGACCAGTGAAATCACAAATTCTGGTCGTATTTGAATATTCTCAAAGCCCGCATTCGAGCAAAAACCCAAGCTGATAGAGCTATGGGTATTTCCCCGTCAAAACCATAACTACCAGGGGTGCTATACCCTGCCTCTCCCCATCACAGGAAGGAGAAGTGACATGAGCACAGCGGTTGTAGACAGTCCTCACAATGAACATACCCGGGCATGGTGGTTCCTTGACCTCCTGGTTGTCGAGCACCGCTGCGCCCCGGGAATGGAGACGGTGGTGCTCGAAATGACCTTGCCGGTCGGTTCGTCACCGGCACTGCATGTGCACAAATCCCTCGACGACACCTGGTACATCCTCGATGGCAAGATGGTGTTGTGCTGCGGCGATGACACGCTGGTCGTGGGTTCCGGGTACTGGGTGTCCATGCCGCGCGGAGTGCCGCATACCTTCCGGGTCGTCGGTGATCATGAGGCGCGTATCCTACTCGTTCATGACAACGCTTCCTTCCGCGACTTCATCCGAGCGCTTGGCAAGCCGGCAGCAGCGCACGTCGTGCCCGCCAAGCCAGTCTTCCCTCCGATGGACGAGCTTACACGCGTGGCCCGTGCTCACGACCTCACCCCGATCGGACCGCCGATGAGCGCCGATGATGCCGCCGCGATCTTGGCAGAATCCGCGCTCTGAGCTGCCGGCCGGCCCCCAATGCCGGTAGCGGCGGCACAGCTGACCACGAAGGGGACACCATGCAGCTTCAGGCACTCGGTCACGTGGTTCTGAAAGTGAAAGACCCTCAATGCTATGAAGCCTTCTAGACGGAGGCATTGGGCAGGCCGTAGGAGTGTAATGTTATTTTTCTGAACTTTAGAATAGCACCTGAACGTGATTGCAGATAGCTGCTCTCAGGCCATGTAAAACCTTTGATACCAAAATGGTATCACAATATCTGGTATCATGCGTGTTGGCTTTAGCATCACGAAAAAGTAGCGACTAGTATTATCAAGTCAACACCGAAGCCTTTTTCTCTGGGGTTACAACTGCAAACATAATACTTGATCAACAGACTGAGAGCGGCCTTCTGTCGGGATCACAACATAAACCCGAAGCGGCTTTACCACAGGCGTCGCCGATTCCAAAAGGATCAATCCAACGGGACATCTTCCAGGTTCGTTGAGCTTGTCCCCTTCTCACCACAACCGTGAGGTGAGGGCATTCGCATTCACCTTGGCGATGGACTCCATCTTGGGAAGCTGGGGATGAGGTAGAAATCCCTAAATTTTGCCTTCCATGTTGGGGATACTGTTGGGGATTGATTATTACATGCAAAAACAAAGGGGTTAGGAATGAACCTAACCCCTTGATAGTGTTCTGGGGTGAGTGATGGGGCTCGAACCCACGACCTCTGGGGCCACAACCCAGTGCTCTACCAATTGAGCTACACCCACCGTAAAATTGACTTATACCACGAATATAATATTTTTTTCAACATAAATCCACGTTCAATGGTCTCCAGCCTGATTTCAGGTTCTCTTTTGTTCATGAATCTTCGAGTAAGAAAACCTCCGGCATATTTTTGTACGGCGGGGCAGATGAGTGCTGATGAAGCGGAAAAGAGGCAGGAGATTGACGGGCGAGAAAATCTCGTCTATAGTGCACGGAATTGTGTTCAGTTCATCTCCCTGAGGAGTTTCCACAGAATAATCAAGTTATGTGAGGAGCCGGTTATGGCATCTGATAGGCAGGACCTTTTTCGGAAAATACCGGGCGTTGATCGTTTGTTATTGGATCCGCGACTTGAGGAGGCATCTTCCCGTTCTCCCAGGACCCTTTTGCTCAAGGCTATACATCTGGTCCTGGATCAACTTCGTGATTCGATCGGGGAGGGAGGAGATATCAGCAAAGAAGACCTGGAACTGGAGAGTGTGGCGAGAAGAGTCTTGGGAGAGCTGGAGCGCATTTCCAAGCCGAGCCTGAGACACGTCATCAATGCAACCGGTGTGGTGGTGCACACCAACCTGGGACGTTCCCTGATGGCCGAAAGCGTTCTTCGGCGATTCAGGCCGTTGAGCGGCGGATACAGCAACCTGGAGTATGACCTGGAGGCGGGCAGACGCGGGAGCAGATATGTGCATGTGGAAGAGCTCCTGATGGAACTGACCGGGGCCGAGGCCGCCATGGTAGTCAACAACAACGCGGCAGCGGTGCTCATCTGCCTTGACACCCTGGCACGGGGTGGGGAGGTGGTTGTCTCGCGGGGACAGCTCGTGGAAATAGGGGGATCTTTCAGGATCCCCGATGTCATGCGCAAGAGTGGTGCCACCATGGTGGAAGTGGGGACAACCAACAAGACCCATCTCTCCGATTATGAACAGGTCATCGGTCCGGATACAGCGCTCCTGCTGAAGGTCCACAAGAGCAATTTTCAGGTGGTGGGGTTCACGGAAGATGTCCCTATGACGGATCTGGTCGATCTTGGAAAGCGTTACAATATTCCCGTTATGGAAGACCTGGGGAGTGGGTGCCTTGTAGATTTGTCAAAGTACGGACTTGTCAAGGAACCCACCGTGCAGGAAACGCTTGCCCAAGGCGCGGACGTGGTCTCTTTCAGTGGTGACAAACTGCTGGGTGGGCCACAGGCGGGCATCATCCTGGGGCGCAAGTCCATTGTGGATGCCATCAGGAAGAACCAGTTGAATCGCGCCCTCCGAATTGATAAGTTGACGCTGTTCGCCCTTGAAGAAACGCTCCGGCTGTACAGGGATGAACACACTGCCGTGAGGCTCATTCCTACGCTGCGGATGATGCTCGGGACGTACCGGGATATGGTGAGAAAAGCGGAACGGCTCCGGAAGATGATCGGCAGTCCCGGGAGCCGTTCCTTTACACTAGAGATGGAAGACGGAAGTTCGAGGCCGGGAGGAGGATCACTCCCGCTCCTGGAATTACCTACGCGTCTTTTGTGCCTGGTGCCGAGGGAGCGGGATGCCCAGTTTATGGAACGATGGCTCCGGGCATATGATCCCCCTATTATCGTACGTATTGAAAAAGAACGAGTGGCCCTCGATGTGAGAACCATTCAGTCGAGAGAATTCACGACGGTGGCGGAAGCCGTCAGGTCACTCGCAAAGACCAGGGGGTAAAGAGAGAGCCTGTCCGCCGAAAACAGGCCTGAACCCGCACAGGCTCAGGCCTTGGCGGTCCGAAACGCCGATCTAGATGCTGCCGCTCAGTGCTTTTCCGGCCTTGAATTTTACGACTTTCTTGGCCTTGATCTTGATGGTTTCGCCTGTCCTGGGATTTCTCCCGGTTCGTGCCTTTCTCTTGTTGACTGAAAAAGTGCCAAATCCAGCCAGAGCCAGCCTGCCTTCTTTTTTCAGCGTCTTCTTGGCCGTCTCTACAAATGAATTGAGTGCTCTTTCGGCATCTGCCTTGGCCAGACCACTTTTTTTCGCGATTTCAGCGATTAATTCCGCTTTTGTCATAATGTCCCTCCTTGCTTTGATAAATAGATGAATAATAGATACATGTTGCCCAAAACGACTCAACCCCCTGTCGATTCACCCTTGGCTAAATAACGTGTCATTTTTTGGGATACCGCGAGACTCAATGTTATCCTCTAACCGAGCTTGTTGATCCTTTGGGAAGTTCATCCGGGAAAAGATTTCTTATGCTTTACCATAGCGATAGGCCAATTTCAATGAAAAACTCGCATGAATTCACGCTCGGATTGTTTTTTAGGGAAAAAAATGGGGAAAAAGCCGCAAGTTGACAAACAAAAGAAAAAGCTTTAGGTTTTCAAAACAAGAGTATACAGACCTCTTTGGACAACAATGTCCAGGCATGTGGAAGGGATAAGCGATGAAGGATATCATTGAAAAAGCCCTTGAAGAGAGCCTGCGGGTGAAGGAAACATTCATCAGGTCCCATGTGAAAGTGATCATGGACGTTGCTGAAAAAATTGCAGCAGCGTTTCTCAGTGACAGAAAGCTGTTGATCTGCGGGAACGGGGGCAGTGCGGCCGACGCACAGCATCTTGCATCCGAATTCGTGAACCGATACCTCCTGGAGAGACCTCCGCTTCCTGCCCTGGCGCTTACGACGGATACTTCTACGATAACCAGCATCGCCAATGATTATACCTTTGATGATATTTTTTCCAAACAGGTGAAGGCTCTGGGCTTGGAGGGGGATATTCTGCTCGCCATCAGTACCAGCGGAGAGTCGGAAAATGTGCTTCGCGCGGTCCGTGCCGCAAAGACCCAGGGGCTTTATACGGTCGGTCTTACCGGGAAGGACGGTGGGAAACTGGCCCCGCTTGCCGATATTTCTCTCGTGGTGAAGAATGACGTGACCGCCAGGATTCAGGAGGCCCATATTCTGGCAGGTCACATCCTGTGCCGGCTGGTGGATTATATCCTGTTTCAGAGGCATTCTTGAAAAGCGAGGAAAGATGTCACCAATAAAACCGATATCTTTGGATGGACTTGGTTCCTATCCTCTGAAGGAACGGCCCAGCAAAGTAAAGATCGATGATTTTGCCCGGCCATGGCTCAAAGGGGGTTCCTTCTCACGGTGGCTGGACTGCCTCCCCAATGTGTTTGCTGCCAGGGATTTGAAGGAAATTGTCAAAAAGATCATTGATGCTGTCTTGGGCGAAAAGAAGGTGCTTCTCGCCATGGGGGCTCATGTGATGAAAGTGGGCCTCAATCCGGTGGTCATTGACCTGATGGAGCGTGGAGTGATAAGCGGGATAGCTATGAATGGTGCCGGCATCATCCATGACGCGGAACTGGCAATGGTGGGGCACACTTCGGAGGACGTTGCCGCGGAACTGGGCAACGGGCGATTCGGGGTAGCTGAAGAGACCGGAAAATACCTCAACGAGGCGATCGTGGAAGGGGCGAAGCAGGGATGGGGTCTAGGCCGGGCCGTCGGCTCCATGCTGTTGAAAAAACATTTTTCCCATAACTCATTGAGCATTCTGGCAAGAGCGCACGAGGCTGATATTCCGGTCACCGTACATGTGGCGATGGGCACGGATATCATCCACTTTCACCCCAGCGCCGACGGGGCTTCTATTGGGAAGACATCTCACCTGGATTTTCGAATTTTTGCGCGCATGGTTTCCATGCTTGAGCAGGGGGTTTTCGTGAACCTGGGATCAGCAGTGATCCTTCCCGAAGTATTCCTGAAGGCCCTGTCCCTGGTGCGAAACCTGGGATTTGAGGTCAAGCATTTCACCACGGTGAATATGGATTTTATCAGGCACTATCGACCTATGACGAACGTGGTGGACCGGCCCACCAGAGAAGGGGGAAAGGGATATTCGCTGGTGGGACACCACGAAATCATGTTTCCGCTGCTGGCTGCCGGGATCATTGAAGGCCTTGAAGGAGAGAAGCAGGGCTGAGGAGCTAAACGGATTTCCTAACAAGGAGAAAGAGTTCAAATATAATTGTATCTAATGCCAAATTCAAAAATCCCAATGTCAAAATAAGGCCCGATACTAAATGACCAAAGCTACTAAAGGTTTTCACTATTGTGAGTTCAAACTTCACCCATGCTGTGCCAGATATGTGGCTAGAACCTATTTTGTCATTAAGGAATTTGGATTTTATTTGACATTTGACATTTGAGCTTTGGTATTTGTCTATTTTGAGTTTATCCCTTTTCGTGTGGTTCGAAGTCCAAAAACAGGGAAAACAAGCTAGAAGCTAGAGGTATTTACTATGCCCATCTATGAATACAGGTGTCGAGCCTGTGACAAAGAGTTTGAGACCATTGTTTTCGGAAGCGATGATGAGGTCACCTGTCCGGAATGCAAGGGCGGCGATGTGGAGCGCCTCATGTCCGCGTGTGGGTTCAAGAGCGGGGGAGGTTTCACGCCTTCCACGGGATCGTCCGGCTGTGGCTCGTGTACCAGCACAAACTGCAGCGGATGTCATTAGGCTTTCATTGAGGGTGTCTGGGCTGTTGTGTGCGACTTGAAAGCTGTCGTTGTGTGCCAAGGTTAAAGACCTCGAAAATTTCAAATGACAAATGAATGACCAATACCAAAATGATCAAAAGGGAATGCCTGTTTCCCAGATTTTGTCCGAGCCACGCGGGAAGTGAAAGACAACGATGGGGGTTTTTTGATTTGGCATTTGAGCTTTGAAATTTGTCATTCCGACAAGCGTTTGACGAGGTGACTTTTTCTTGAGAGGTAGACGTATAATGAGTCCCATGTTCCGGATTGGTTTTGGATACGACGCCCACGGCCTGGTTAAGGGCAGGAGACTGGTCCTGGGTGGTGTGGAGATCCACAATCCCAGGGGACTGGCCGGCCATTCTGACGCAGACGTAGTTGTCCACGCTATTATGGACGCCATACTCGGTGCATTGGGCTTGGGTGATATCGGCATACTGTTTCCGGACACCGATCCGGCATATAAGGGCGCGAGCAGTATTTCCCTGCTGGGTCAAGTGCGTGAGCGAATGCACGCGAAAGGTTTTCGGGTCAATAATATCGATGCTACCATCGTGGCAGAGGGACCCCGTTTATCTTCTCACTTCACAACGATGCGGGAGAGAATTGCCGGGGCGCTGGACGCTGATCCCGGGCAGGTAAATATCAAGGCGACCACCACGGAGGGAATGGGATTTTGCGGGAAGGAAGAAGGCATGGAGGCCTTTGCCGTCGTCAGCCTCATAGGGGAAACGTAACGGAAGGGAAGAAAAGTCCTTCTCCCCTCTTGTCGAGCATGTAGCTGGGGCCGAGGAAAGAAGGAGACAAAGCTTGGTGTTGAGAATCTACGATACTGCCACGAGGAAGAAGGAAGACTTTCATCCTTTGCGGGACAAAAAGGTGGGACTGTATGTATGCGGGGTCACGGTTTATGATCTTTGCCATATCGGTCATGCCCGGTCGGCCATTGTGTTTGATGTTCTGGTACGCTACCTTCGGGCCAGGGGTTTCCAGGTAACCTATGTCCGAAATTTCACGGATGTGGACGACAAGATTATCCTGCAGGCCAACCAGACAGGCAGATCCACTGACGAGATCGCCCAAGAATATATTACCGCTTTTTACGAGGATATGGAAAGAATTGGGGTCCTGAACGCGGATAAAGAACCCAGGGCCACGGAACATATCGACGGCATGATCGAGATGATCGCTGCGTTGATTGAGAAGGGTGTGGCGTATGTGGCGGGAAAGAACGTGTTTTTCGCCGTGGAAAAATACGAGGGGTATGGGGAGCTTTCAGGGCGCAAACTGGAGGACATGCAGGCGGGAAGTCGTATTGCCGTTGATGAGAAAAAACGTCACCCCATGGATTTTGTGCTCTGGAAAGAGGCCAAGCCGGGTGAGCCAAAGTGGTCGAGCCCATGGGGAGAGGGACGTCCGGGATGGCACTTAGAATGTTCCGTCATGAGCAACCATTTCCTGGGACCCACCTTTGATATTCATGGAGGTGGAAAAGACCTGCTTTTCCCCCATCACGAGAATGAACGGGCCCAATCCATCTGTGCAAACGGCGGACAGTTTGCGAGGTACTGGGTGCATAACGGGTTCGTGACCGTGGAATCAGAGAAGATGTCAAAATCTCTGGGAAATTTTCTTACCATCCGAGACGCCCTTGCCCAATATCACCCGGAGGTTCTGCGATTGTTTCTGCTGTCAAAGCACTACCGCAGCCCCATCGATTTTTCAGAGAGCGCGGTACATGCGCTCCAGACAGGGTTGGTGCGGGTTTACCGCGCCCTGAAGAAGTTGGAAGAACTGCTGGGACCATTCAAAACGGATGAAGATTTTAAGAAAAATGCATTTTCCGGGGACCCACAGGAACCATTTCTTGTGGAGTTCGTGCGGGTGATGGATGACGATCTCAATACGGCGGGGGCGGTGGGTCTTCTTTTTGAAAAAGTACGTGGCCTCAACAGGATCATGGAAGGATTGGGAGGTGGTCTGGATGAGGCCATGCGGACAAGACTCCTTCATGAGCGGAACCAGTTGTATGCGGCGGGGGCTGTCCTGGGCCTTCTTCGGGCGGAACCGGATGTCTTTTTTGCCCAGATTTCAGACGCGGTCTGGAGATTAGACCCTGGAGAAATCCAGAAAATGGTGGATGAAAGATCGGAAGCAAGGGCGAAAAAGGACTGGGCCCGTGCAGACGTCATCCGAAATAGCCTGAAAGAGCAGGGAATCGTCATTGAAGATGGCCCCCAGGGAACCACCTGGAGATGGGATGTTTGACCTTAAAACCGATTTGACTCCCTGTGGTGATCAGCCGGATGCCATAGAAGCCCTTTCAGAAGGCGTTCTGAAAGGGCTTTCTCATCAGGTGCTCCTGGGAGTCACGGGCTCCGGAAAAACCTTTACCATGGCCCAGGTCATTGCCCGGGTCCAGAAGCCAGCCCTGATCATTGCGCCGAATAAGACCCTTGCAGCCCAGCTTTACGGGGAGTTGAAGGGCCTCTTTCCAGACAACGCCGTCGAGTATTTTGTCAGCTACTACGATTATTACCAGCCTGAAGCCTATATTCCGCAGACAGATACCTATATCCAGAAAGACGCCCACATCAATGAGCAGATTGACAAAATGCGGCATGCTGCTACGCGATCGCTTCTGGATCGTGAAGACGTGATCATCGTCGCGAGCGTTTCCTGTATTTACGGCCTGGGATCGCCCGAGGTCTATCACAACATGCTCCTGTACGTGGAGAAAGAGAGCCCGTTATCCCGGGAAGACGCTATCCGGAAGTTGGTGGAGATCCACTACGAACGAGGCGACTATGATTTTTACCGGGGCCGGTTCCGGGCGCGGGGTGATGTCCTGGATATCTACCCAGTACACGAAGAGGACCGTGCTTTGCGGATCTGCTTTTTTGGGGACACCGTGGAGGCCATACAGGAGATTGATCCCCTGACCGCGAAAGTCCTTGGAAACCTGAACCGCGTGACCGTCTACCCTGCAAGCCACTATGTGACGAGCGTGGAGATTCGTGAGAGAGCGATCAGGCAGATTCGGGAGGAGCTGGATGAGCGGATCAGGTCTTTTCGGGAAAACGAGATGTTTCTCGAGGCCCAACGCATAGAGGAAAGGACCCGCTTCGATCTGGAAATGATGATCGAGATGGGATACTGTCACGGGATTGAAAACTATTCACGGCATCTGACCGGGCGGAACTCCGGGGACCCTCCTCCCACCCTGCTGGATTATTTCCCGAAGGATTTTCTCGTAATGATCGATGAGAGCCATATCACGATCCCGCAGTTGCACGGCATGTACCGGGGTGACCGTTCCCGGAAAGAGACCCTTGTTGGACATGGCTTCCGTCTGCCTTCGGCCCTGGACAATCGGCCCCTGACGTTTGAGGAGTTCGAGAGCAGGGTGAAGCGGTCCATCTACGTGTCCGCCACGCCCGGCCCGTATGAACTGGAAATAGCCGAGCAGGTTGCCGAGCAGATCATCCGGCCCACCGGCCTCATTGATCCGGAGATCGAAGTCCGGCCGGCCTCGAACCAGGTAGACGACCTGATCGGCCTGATCCGAGATCGGATCGAGCGAGGGGAAAGGACGCTTGTAACCACGCTCACAAAGAATATGGCCGAGAGCCTCACCGAATACTATGTGGATCTGGGCCTCAATGTCCGCTATCTCCATTCTGATGTGAAGACCATCGAGCGGATGGAGATCATCCGGGATCTGCGCCTGGGGGCCTTTAACGTGCTGGTTGGAATCAACCTCCTGCGGGAGGGATTGGATCTGCCGGAGGTCTCCCTTGTTGCCATTCTTGACGCCGATAAGGAAGGGTTCCTGCGCTCGGAGAGATCCCTGATCCAGACGTGCGGCAGGGCCGCGAGAAATGTGAATGGAAAGGTCATCCTTTATGCGGACCACATTACTCCGTCTATGGAGCGTGCCATTGATGAAAGCAGCCGGCGACGGGAGATTCAAATGGAATACAACCGGGTAAACAATATCACCCCTGAGACCATCAGGAAAAATATCGATGACATCCTTGGATCTATCTATGAGGCGGACTACGTGAGCGTTCCTGCTATGGCCGAATCCGGGAAGGAATATATGACACCGGAAAGTATTGAAACATTGATTGACGAGTTGATGACCCGGATGAAACAAGCAGCCGAAAAACTTGAGTTTGAAGTGGCTGCCCGTATCCGGGATGAGATACGATCGCTTGAAAAAAGGGAAATGGAACTATCAGCCTTTTGACTTGACAATTTTCAGGGGGCCGGTATATAAAAAATAGTTACTTTATAGCTAAATAGTAGCCATGTATTAATGAATTTGGATCTGGTGAAGCGAGCGATTGTTCATCGTCTCTTTTACCTCTTTCCCGGGCATGTGTGCGGGACGTGATCACAGGAGGAAAACCCATGGATATCATCTCCGAAATCAGGGAAATCGTTGGTCCGGAAAATGTTTTTGACGAACGCGTGGAATGTCTCTGCTACTCCAGGGACATGTCCGTTCACCAGGGGATACCTGACGCGGTCATTTTTCCAAGGACTACTGAGCAGGTTTCCGCTATCATGAAACTCGCGCACCGTGACAAGGTCCCGGTAACAGCGCGGGGCACCGGAACAAGCGTCACCGGTGCGGTCCTCCCGGTAAAGGGCGGGCTGCTCCTGGACCTCCATCTCATGAACAATATCCTGGAAATCAACAAGAAGAACTCTTACGCACGGCTCGAGCCCGGTGTCGTGTGTATGCCGCTGAATGCACGGTTGGCAAAAGACGGCCTCATGTTTCCCCCGAATCCGGGTAGCGAGGCAATTGCAAGTATTGGAGGAATGGTATCAACCAATGCCAGCGGTCACCGGGCGGTTAAATACGGGACCACCCGGGATTATATCAAGGGCCTCAAGGTTGTGCTTGCCGATGGAACCATTATCGACACCGGAACCACGGCGCCAAAAACTTCCCTTGGCTACGATTTGACGCGCCTTTTTTGTACATCTGAAGGAACGTTAGGGATCATAACGGAAGTCATTGTAAAATTACAGGCAAGGCCGGAATATGCTGCCATGGCCCTTGCCATATTCCATGATCTCAACGCGGCAGGGGATGCGGTAACGGAGGTCACCACTTCGGGAATCCGACTGGCCGGTTGCGAGATTTTGGACAAGTTTAGCCTCAAGGTGGTGGAAGATGCCTTGGGAAAAGATGTGAGCAAGATCGAAGCCATGCTCATCATGGAGGCCGACGGTACCAAGGATGTGGTCGTGCGGGACATGCAGCGGATCAAGGAAATATGCCAGAAATACAAGGTGGAGGAATTTGAGTGGTCCGATGACCCGGCACGCAGGGCGGAGATGATGCATGCGCGGGGCCGCCTGGTCCCGACCCTTTCCCGGATCAAGCCGGGAAGCAGGTTGATTCCCATCGCCGAGGACCTCGGGGTGCCTTCGACAAGCATCCCCGAGACCATACGCAGGGCACAGGCAATCGCTGAAAAGTACAATGTTATTATTGCCACATTCGGCCACGTGGGCGACGGAAACGTGCACACCACGTTCGTCTCTGATGTACGGAACCGGGACGAGTGGGATAGATTGAGCCAGGCCGTGGAAGAACTGGTGGATACTGCTCTCGAAATGAAGGGAACCCTGAGCGCGGAGCATGGCACCGGCCTTACCCGCGCGCCTCATATCGAACGGCAGCTCGGCCCCGCCATGGACGTCATGCGGAAGATAAAAAGGGCACTTGATCCCGATGATATCCTGAACCCCGGCAAAATGGCTCTGAGTGAACCGTCCAAAAATGCGGGTATCTACGACTTTTTCGCGTTCAAACCGCTTCTTGAACACCCTGAGGGGGTGCGAAGTTTCGGGAAGGAAATCGACGACGAGGTCCTGGCCTGTATTCACTGCGGTTTCTGTCGCCTGGGATGCCCTACCTTCAGCGTGACGCAGCGGGAAGGCCGGAACGCGCGCGGCCGCAACGCGCTCGCATTCTATTTCATGAACGGGACCATAGAACCTTCCGCTGAGCTGGCCGAAGCCTTTTACAGCTGTACCACCTGTCAGGCCTGCACCTATTTTTGTCCGGCCCAGATCAAAGTGGACGAGATTGTGGAGGCAGTGCGAAAGGAACTGTATAAGGAAGGATTCGCCACCCCGGCGGTTTTGGGAGTGCGTGACAGTATCAAGAAGACCGGGAACGTCTTTGCGAGCGCAAAGGAAGACCGGGTCCAGATCTACCCGCCTGCATTGAAGGAGAAGGCCCAGAGAGGGGAACTGAAGAAACAGGCCGAGACCCTGCTTTTCATGGGATGTGTCCCCAGTTACCTGGATATGAAGATGGTACCGAGCCTGCTGAAACCACTGGATGCCGCAGGAGTGGACTACACCACCCTGGGCATGGAGGAGAGTTGTTGCGGTTTTCCGCTCTTCCTCATGGGATCTGATGAATTTGAAGACCATGCAAAGATGATCATGGAAAAGATAAAGGCGACCGGGGCAAAGGAGATGGTTACTCCCTGTGCCGGTTGTTACAAGACGTTCAAGAAAATCTACCCCGAAATCGGGGATCTGGGGCTCGAGGTGTACCATTCGGTGCACTACCTGGAAAAGCTGATCAAGGAAGGAAGGATCACCTTCAAGGGAGACCTGGGAAAGAAAGTGACGTACCATGACCCCTGTGACCTTGGAAGGGCCATGAAGGTCTTCGAGGAACCAAGGAACATCCTGAAAGACATTCCCGGGCTCAATTATGTGGAGATGGCCAGGAACAGGCTCCAGGCCCGCTGCTGCGGAGGTGGAGGTGGTGTTCAGGCCAACAATCCCGAGATGGCAACGGACATGGCTTCTGAAAGAGTTCGGGATGCCTTGGCTGTCGGGGCAGAGATTATTGTTTCAGGATGTGCCGCGTGCAAGGATAATTTGAAAAAGGGTGCCAAGGGTATTCCAAAAGGTGAGCGTGGAAAGATCAAGGTGATGGACATCAGCGAGATGGTGGCCAAGATGATGGAAGCGGGATGAGAGAGGAGATGGCTGACGAGAAGAAGTCCATGAGGAAAGAAATTGCGGCCGGGAAAACCCTGAAGAAGATCATGGCCGACCATTTCTATGAGCTGGATGATGCGGCCAGGACCGGGTCAAAGAAAATTGCGTGGTGTACCAGCGTTGGGCCCGCGGAGCTTTTAAGAGGGATGGGGTTCCTGGTTTATTACCCGGAGAACCATGGGGCTATGCTGGGGGCAACCAGAATGGCGACCGAACTGATCCCCTATGCGAATGCCCAGGGGTATTCACCCGATATCTGTTCCTACCTGACTTGCGATGTAGGATCTTATTTGCAAAAAAAGACCCCCCTGACTATAGCGTATGGAATTGAGTCGGTCCCAAGACCTGATGTGCTTGTTTTTAATACCAACCAGTGCAGGGATGTGCAGGACTGGTTTGCCTGGTATTCCCGGGAATTGAACGTACCCCTCATCGGGATCCATACCCACCGGGATATCGGTCAGATTCGTAAGTATCAGATCCAGGATATCGCCAGACAGACAGAAGACCTCATCCCGGCCCTGGAGGAGGTAAGCGGTGAAAAATTTGACATGGATCGATTCAAAGAAGCGGTCGCGTTTTCCAGACGTACTTCTGAGCTCTGGCGGGAATGCCTTGAATCGGCGGCGGCCATTCCTTCTCCCTGGACTTTTTTTGACGCGACGATCCATATGGGGCCGGCCGTAGTGGCACGCGGGACCAAAGAGGCCGTGGATTACTATGAACTGCTCCTGGCTGAACTGCAGGAAAGGGTAAAGTCGGGTATCGCGGCTGTAGATGGTGAAAGACATAGAATCTACTGGGAGGGGATGCCGATCTGGGGAAAACTCCGTGCTCTTTCCGAACAATTCGCGTCCCTCAAGACGTGTGTGGTGGCGTCGACTTATTGCAACAGCTGGATATTTGATCAGTTGGACCCGGAAGAGCCTTTTGAGAGCATGGGCCGGGCCTACACCGAACTCTTCATCGTGAGAGACGAGCCCTATAAGGAGCAGTACATAAAGGATTGCTACGACAAATTCCGATTTGACGGTATCCTGTATCACGATGCAAAGACCTGCCCGAATAACTCCAACAATCGGTACGGCATGCCGGAAAGGGTGAGCGAGAAGTTAGGCATACCCGTGATCACTATCAACGGAGACCTGTGTGACTTGAGATGCTACTCGGAAGAGCAGGCCAAGACCAATATCGAGGCCTTTATCGAGCAATTGGACGAGCGCTAAGGTGTAAAACCGGGAACATCCTTTTTGAGCCATAACGTTTGTCATCAGACGCAAGGGACGAATTGGGAGCAATGAACAAAACCGTTTTTGTGGGGGTGGATGTTGGCGCGTCCCGGACAAAGGTGGCAGTTTTGGATGGGGAGAAGAATCTGCTGGGTTTCTGTGTCAGAAAATCGGGGACGGACTTTCAAAAAACTGCGGAGGAGTGCCTTGAAGAATCCCTGAAGATGGCGGAAGCATCCCCGGAATCCGTGGGCAAGTGCTTCTCTACCGGGTATGGGAGAAAAAATGTCTCCTTCCGGGATGATACCAAGACGGAAATCGGATGCCATGCGCGGGGTGCGTACCACTATTTCCCCATCGCAATTACCGTCATAGATATCGGCGGGCAGGATAACAAGATCATCAGGCTTGATGACCAGGGCCGGCGCGTGAACTTCAAGATGAACCGCAAGTGCGCGGCGGGGACCGGCGCGTTTCTGGAAGAAATGTCTATGAGGCTGGACATTCCTTTGGAGGAAATGGACGGCCTGGCAAGAACCTCCGAGCATATGGTTGAACTGGGAAGCTATTGCACGGTTTTTTCCGGGACCGAGGTCCTTGAAAAGATCAGGCAGGGTGAAAAGGTTGCGGATATCGTCAAAGGGCTATTCTACTCGGTGATAAAGCGGGTGATGGAGATGGATTCGCTCACGGACAGGATTGTCATGACCGGAGGCGTGGTGGAACACAACCCGTATATCGTGGAGATGGTGCGGGAGATAACGGGGAAGGATGTGCTGGTCCCCGAACACCCCCAGCTGACAGGGGCGGTGGGCGCTGCACTTTTTGCCATGGAGGCGTCATTAACCGAGTAGTTGCTGGCAGCAGTCAGAATCGAGAGGAGGTTTGCAAAATGACCATAAGCAATTGGATGCACATGGGTACGGTGCTCAAGATGAATGCCCTCAATTACCCGGAAAAGCTGGGCTGGCAAGATAAGACACAGGAGTATAATTTCAAGGAATGGAATGAACGTTCCTGTCGGCTCGCCAATGCTCTTACCGATATGGGGGTTGGACACAAGGACACCTTTGCCGTGATCGCGTACAATCGCGGCGAGTGGATGGATATCTATGCCAGTTGCGGCAAAGGTGGGCAGATTGTTGTCCCCATCATGTTCCGCCTCGCCGGCCCGGATATCGAGTACATTGTGAATCATTCAGAATGCAAGGCCTTTATTGTCGAGGCCCCTTTTGTGGAGTTGATCGACAGCATCAAGGATAAGCTCCCTATTCTGGAGGGCGGCTATATCTACCTGGGTGATGGGCCCGCCCCCGAAGGGTATATCGGCTATGAAGAGCTGCTTATCAAGTCCTCCCCAGAGGAGCCCAATCTCCTGGTGGACGCGGCTGACACCTGGACGGTCATGTATACCTCCGGGACGACCGGGAGACCGAAAGGGGTGGTTAGGACCCATGAAAGCTATCTGGGGCAGTATTATTTGAGTAATATCAATGTGGGTGTTTTGCCGACCGATAAGGTGATGCTGGTGATGCCCATGTGCCACGTCAATTCCATTTTTTATTCTTTCCCCTACACCCTGGTTACGGCCCCGGTATTTGTCTACAACATGGTCAGCTTTGATCCGGAGGACCTCCTGCGGACCATAGAAGAATACAAGATCACCTATACATCCCTCGTGCCGACCCATTATATCATGTTGCTGGCCCTTCCCGATAAAGTGAAAAACAGCATCGATGTCTCGTCTATCCGGCAGCTTCTGGTTTCTTCGGCACCTGCCAGGAAAGATTTGAAACTGGCCATTATGGATTATTTCAAGAATGCGGAATTGTGGGAGGCGTATGGCAGCACAGAAGGCGGCCTCGTCACGCTGCTGCGGCCGGAAGACCAGTTCAAAAAACTGGGATCCATCGGCAAGGAGATCTTCGGCACGGATCGCATCAAGATCCTGGATGAAAATCGGAATGAAGTCCCGGACGGCGAGGTGGGTGAGCTTTTTTATCGGACCCCCATGTTGTTTAAAGAGTATTTGAAAGAACCGGAGAAGACGAAAGACGCATTCGAAGGGGGTTGGTCATCCGCCGGCGACATGGTCAGGCGGGATGAAGACGGCTATTACGTGCTGGTAGATCGAAAGGCAAACATGATCATCACGGGCGGCGAGAATGTTTACCCATCAGAGGTGGAAGGCGTAGTCGGTGCCCATGAGTCGGTGAGGGATATTGCCGTCATCGGAATACCAGATGAGAAATGGGGGGAGGCCATTAAGGCGGTGATTGTCCTGCATGACGGCTACGAACCGGGTGATGAGCTGGCAAAAGAGATCCTGGAATTTACCAAGGGAAAGCTTGCGGGCTATAAGCGGCCGAAGAGTATCGATTTTATAGGGGATACGGAGATGCCGAGGACCCCCACCGGCAAGATTCTGCACCGTATTCTCCGAGGCAAGTATGGAAAATGGAGTGACTGATTTGAAGGCGGAATGTGGAAGGCGGAAAGCGAATAGAAACTAAACAAAAGCACAAAGGAGGAGAGTGATATGTTGAAAAAGGCGTTTATACCGTACAAAGGCTACTACTCAACCCCGTTTGCGCGGTGGCAGGGAAGCATGGCCAATGAAAATGCAATTGAGCTGGGAGCCAAGACGACCAAGAGATGGCTGGCGGAAAAGGCATGGGATCCGAAGATGTTTGACTATCTCATTTTAGGGATGACTATAGGCCAGCTTCACCAGTTTTATTCAAGTTCCTGGGCGGCGGCCATGATGGGGGCCGCGGGAATTCCAGGTGTCTATTTGAGTCAGGCGTGCACCACTTCCACCACCTGTATCTTTAATGCTGCCATGGGTGTAGAGACAGGCCTGTACAAGAATTGCTATACCCTGATGACCGACCGGTGTTCCAATGGACCTCATACGGTGTGGCCCAACCCCATGGGACCGGGGGGGGAAGTCATTTCCGAAAACTGGCTCATGGACAACTTCAATTCCGATCCCAATGTCGGTTTGAAGATGATCGAGACGGCTGAAAATGTAGCCAAGGAGGGTGGTTTTACGAAGGAACAGTGCGATGAATTGACCCTGAGGAGGTATGAACAATACCTGGATGCTCTTGCCAACGAAAGGGAATTTCAGAAAAGATATATGATTCCCGCAGAAGTGAAAATTTCCAGGAAAAAGACCAAACTGGTGGAAGAGGATGAAGGTGTCACTCCCTGTACGGCAGAGGGCCTTGCCGGACTCAGACCGGTGATCCCGGGAGGTGTGCTCAGCTTCGGCGCCCAGACATTTCCCGCGGACGGGAATTGCGGATTGATTGTGACCACAGAGGACCGTGCAAAGGAATTGAGCGTTGATCCTTCCATGAAAATCCAGGTCGTTGCCTATGGGTTTTCACGGACAAAGGCCGGGTACATGGCTGCGGCCCCGGTTCCGGCGTCAAAGATGGCGCTGGAAAATGCCGGACTGAAAATCAGTGACATAAAATTGATCAAGACCCACAACCCCTTTGTCGTGAATGACCTCTACTTCGGGCAGCAGATGGGAGTCGATCCCATGAGCAGGGGGGATCAAGGCTTCAATAACTATGGTTGCTCCATGATCTACGGGCATCCCCAGGGACCTACAGCGGGTCGGCTCATCATTGAAGGAATTGAAGAGATTGCCATGAAGGGCGGCGGTTATTTCCTCTGGGCCGGGTGTGCGGCAGGGGATACCGGCGGTGCGATCATCCTAAAAATAGGTTAATCAGCGCAAAAAATGAGCCGTAGATAGATAAACTTGAGGCTGGTAGTCTCCTAAACAGTCTAACAGCCTACAGCCTGAACAACCTAAAAAGGGCCATTCTGTTTCAAAGAAATGGCCCTTTTTTTGTGGCGGTTTGTCGAGAAATTTACTATATGAAATGCGTGACGCTTTGAACGATTTCTGAATTCGTTATTTGATCCTGAAGCGGAAAGCGAACCTTATGGATGCAGTGATTCTCTCGCTCGCGGCCCTGGTTGGTCTTTACATGGCGGCGAATATCGGATCCAATGATCTTGCCAATGCCATGGGAACATCGGTTGGTTCCTGTGCCATCACGATCAAACAGGCGGTCATCATTTCTATTGTGGCCAATGCCCTGGGGGCGGTGCTGGCGGGGGGCTATGTGACGGGGACCATCAGCAAGGGGATTATCGATCCGTCACTCCTGGCAAACAATCCGAATATCCTGATGATCGGTATGTTTGCATCGCTCCTTGCCGCCGGACTATGGGTGAACCTTGCCACCTATTTTGCCCTGCCGGTATCCACATCCCAGGCAATCGTGGGGGCTATTGTCGGTTTTGGCGTCTTGAGTGTCGGTGCCGGGGCGGTAGCCTGGAATAAGATCATTATCATTGTGGTAAGCTGGATTACTTCTCCTGCTGTGGGTGCTCTTATTTCAGGAGGGATGTACTCCTTCATAGACAGGAAGATGATGTCAACAAAGGACCCGCTCGCCGCATCTCAGCGCTATGCGCCGGTCATGGTGTTTGCGGTCTTTCTTGTTCTCATTCTCTCGTTTATCTTTAAGGGTCTGAAAAACCTGCATCTCAACGCGGGGTTTGTACAGACCATATTGCTGGCCATACCGATTTCCGCGATTGCGGGTGCTTTGGGCCTGTGGTGGATACGCCGCCAGGCACGACCCGAATGTAAACTGGGCCCTGGTCAGGAAAACTTTACCCCTCTGGACAGGCTTTTTGCACAGCTCCAGGTGCTGACGGCCTGCTACGTGGCCTTTGCCCACGGAGCAAACGATGTGGCCAATGCTGTTGGCCCCCTGGCGGCGATTTTTTCAGTGGTTCAGACAAAGGCAGTCGCCCTCAAGGTGGAAGTGCCCTTCTGGATGCTCCTGGGAGGCGGCATGGCAGTGGGGGGAGGCCTTTTGCTCTTTGGCACGCGCGTCATGGAGACCATTGGCAAGAATATTACGGAACTCACCCCCATGCGGGGATTTTGCGCCCAGTTCGGGGCGGCCACGACGATCCTGGTTTGCTCGCGGATGGGGCTTCCCATATCCACAACGCATGTGCTGGTTGGATCTGTCGTCGGAGTGGGAATCATGCGGGGCATGGGAACCCTTGATTTGCGTATCCTGAAGAATATAGCGCTTTCCTGGGTTGTGACACTACCCTTCACGGTGGTATTGTCCATGATTTTATATAAACTGTTTATTTATTTCCTGTTATAACCATTTGATATGAGAGCCGGTTTCAAAATTGAACATTTTGAAACCGGCTCCTGAGAGGGGGAACTTATGCGTCTTTCACTCACCTCATTATTTCACGAGTCTCCTTTTGAAAATCTGCAAAAACATGCCGATATGGTACGGGAGTGTGCATACCTGTTTAAACAGGCGGCATTGAAGCATTTGGGAGGAGAATGTGAAAAATTTGAAGAAATAACGGACCAGGTGGCGCGGCTTGAAAGCAAGGCGGATGGTGTGAAGCGCAATATCAGGAACCACCTCCCCCGCGGCATTCTGATGCCGGTGGATAAGTTCCAGTTCTTAGACTATCTGAGAGAGCAGGACAAGGTGCTGGATGAGGTGGAAGAAGCCCTGTTCTGGTTGTCTTTCCGGCCCATGGGAATCCCCAGGGAAGTCGCAGCGGATTTTGGAGACCTGGTAGAAGCGGTTACCCCCCCCATTGAAAATCTGTCCGACCTGGTGGGCATGGCGACGGTTTTTTTTAAGAACCGTACGGAGAGGCAGCGGACCCGCATGAAGAGCCTGATCCGGGATATCCGCCAGCACGAAAAAGAGGCGGACGTACTGGAACGGGAACTGAAGCTCAAAATATTTCACGAAATAGAAGACGCCCTCGCCGTATTTCATCTCGTGCGCCTGGTAGAGATCGTGGGCCATATCGCTGACCATGCAGAAAATGCTTCTGACCGGATGCGGGCTATGATTGCCCGATAATTGACATGACCACAGCGAGAAATTCCTGCATTCGCTGCGGTGAATGCTGTCGCCATTCCACCCCCAGCCTCCAAAGAGAAGATATCCCCTTGCTCCTGGAGGGACACATCCGGAAAAAAGACCTTTTCACCGTCCGCAGGGGCGAAACACTCTGGGATAATGTCCTTGAAGAAGTGCACCCGGCAGCCGAAGAGATCGTCAAGGTGAGAGACATTGACGGCGGATGTGCTTTTTATGATGACACTCAGAAGGCCTGCCTCATTTACGAACACAGGCCTTCCCAGTGTGTCGCCCTGGAATGCTGGGACTCCTCAAAATTCATGGCAGTCTATGCCACCCCCAAGCTGAGCAGGGATGACTTTGTCAAGGAGGGGGTCCTGCGGGAACTGATCCGCGAACACGACAAGAGGTGCGCATATGAAAAACTGGCATCCCTGGTGCAGCAGATTGAGTCAAAGGGGGAAGCCGCGGTGGAGCAGGTTGTGGAGGTCCTGAAATTTGATTATCACCTGCGGCCTTTTGTTTGTAAAAAGATGGGAATTGATCCCGATGAGACGGATTTTTTCTTCGGACGGCCCCTGCTTGACACCATTTCCCAGTTCGGCCTGCAGGTCATCCGCCAAGCCGACGGCACTTTTTTTCTCACTGCCCTGGAAAACCCGCAAGAGAATTCCATCTGTTAAAGAGACGGCACCGATATTTCACACAGAGACACTGAGAATACAGAGTTAACCCAAAAACAAAGATGCTTGTCTCTTTTTGCTCTGTGCCTCTAGTGAGGCCAGGGGCCGAACGGGCGTGGGGAAGTAAATCAAAATATGCGCTCAAAAGAGACGAAAAAAAAGAGGGCTGAAAAATCAGCCCTCTTTTTTTGTCTAAGATTTGCGTTTATTAGAACAGGCCGCTTACTTTCCCGGTGTTTACGTCAACATCCACTCGGCGGAAGGCCGGGTTAGAGCTCGTTCCGGGCATGAGACTGATGGTTCCGGCACAGGGGCAGAGGAACTTGGCGCCGGAATAGATCAGCACGTCACGGATGGGCAGGGTCCAGCCCTGGGGAACACCCTTGATGGCTGGGTCATGGGTCAGACTCAAATGGGTCTTGACCATCATGGTTGCGAACTCGTCATACTTGGGATCTGCCTCCAGCATCTTGGCCTTGGCCTCTGCCTCGGGGCTCCAGGCAACGCCATCAGCGCCATACACTTCCCTTGCGATGGTGTCTACACGATCGCGGAGCTTCATTTCCAGGGGATACAGGAACTTGAATTCGTTCTCCTCGTCGCATGCCTCTTTCACGGCTTCTGCAAATTCAATGGCACCGTCTCCGCCGTCCGCCCAGTGGGTGGATACGGCACACCTGGCACCTGCTTCTTCAGCATACTTGCGGACCATGGCAATTTCATCCTTGGTGTCCGTATGGAAGCAGTTGATGCAGACAACCGGGTTGATCCCGGCTTTCCGGATGGTATGAATATGATGGACCATGTTGGCGACGCCCTGCTCCAAGAGACCAAGATTCTCCTTGGTGTAGGCTTCATCCAGGGCAATTCCGGCAACGACCTTGGGTCCGCCGCCATGCATCTTGAGGGCGCGAATGGTACTGGTGAGCACGGAGACATGAGGTTTCAGGCCGCTGAACCGGCACTTGACATTCCAGAATTTCTCGAAGCCGATATCAGCACCGAAACCACTCTCGGTGACGTGGTAGTCAAACATTTTGAGGCCGATCCGGTCGGCGATGATGGAAGACTGCCCCACCGCGATGTTCGCAAAGGGTCCAGCGTGCACCATGCACGGTTGATACTCAGCCGTACACATGAGGGTAGGATTAATAGTATTTCTCATCCATGCCGTCATGGCGCCGCCTGCTTCAAGGTGGCCTGTGGTTATGGCCTTGCCGCTCTTGTCAAAGGCCACGGTGATCTCGTCAAGACGCTTGCGCAGGTCTGCGAGGTCCCGCACCACGGAGAGGATGGCCATCAACTCTGACGAAACCGCGATCCCGAACTTGGACTGCATGGTGAACCCATCGTACCTGCCGCCCATGCCTATGACGATGTTCCGAAGGGACTGAGCGCAAAGATCCATGATCCACCCCATCTCAACGCGGGTGGGATCGATGTTCAAGCGCGGCATGCCGGTCAGCCGCTGGAGCTGCTCATCATTGTAATTGCGTTCATGCTGCATCCTGGCGGTAAGAGCCACCATGGCCAGGTTGTGGGCGTTCATGATGTCGTTGATGTCTCCGGTCAATCCGAGGGAGAATTCTGTCATGGGAATGAGGATGGAATTGCCGCCCCCTGCCGCGGTTCCCTTAATGTTCATGGTGGGACCGCCGGAGGGTTGACGGAGGCACCCGCCCACATTCAGGCCTATTTTGCCCATTCCTTCCATCAGACCGCAGGAAGTGGTGCTTTTTCCTTCACCAAGGGGAGTGGGGGTAATGGCGGTTACCTCGATGTATTTTCCATCCGGTTTGTCTTTGAGCCTATTGATGATCTTCAGAAAATCAAGCTTAGCCAGCCTGCCCATGGGCAGAATTTCCTCTTTCTGGAGTCCCAGTTTCTCTCCCCACTCTTCCGGTGTGGGCATGTTCTTTTCGGCAGCTTCGGAGATCTGCCAGTCTTGCATTTCTACTGCATTGTATGCCATTCTTCTAACCTCCTTGAAATATGATATGAAAACTCAGGGCATTGCCCCAATTGCGATACCCGGGTGTCCTGGAAAATAGTCTCCTTTTGTCCCGTGCATACCTCTTCAAAATAGTGATCTGCCTATCACAAAAAAAATGAAGCGTCAAGTGTTATCGACCTAAATTTCTCCGTATTTGGGAAGGCTTTTTAATTTTTTATCTTATGCTGCCATCTATTGTGTTAAGTTCACAATTTCACGATGTTTTTATCCCCTTTGCAGGCTGTTCCGATTTTCCAGCTTTCGGGGGATGCTCGAATCGCGGATAAAAGAAGAAATTGTCTGGAAGTAGCGGGTCCCGCCGACAATGTACGTATCATTATGCCCTGCTCCCTCTATGGGGAAGAAATATTTGGGGGGAGAAGCACTCTTGAAAAGTTTCTCCCCTAGGGAAAAGGGCACGATCTCATCCCGGGTTCCATGAATAATCAGCTTCGGTACTGTAATCCTCGCAATTTTTTTGAGATTGTTGAAATGGCGCGGGATCAAGGGACTGAAAAGCATGAAGAGGGGGATCGTCCGGGCCATGTCCCTGGTGGAGGTAAAGGCGCTTTCAAGGATCAAGGACCGCACGTTTCTTTTGAGGGCGATTTCCGTTGTAACGGCACCACCGAGCGATCGGCCGAAAAGGACGAGTTTTTCCGGTGGCACGTGCTTCTGTTTGAGCAGGTAATCACAGGCCGCAAGGCCGTCCGTGTAGATCCCTTTTTCTGAAGGATTTCCTTCGCTCTTTCCATATCCCCGGTAATCAAACAGGAAGACAGTGAGGTTGTGGTCCAGCAGGCGGCGCACGTTATCCAGTCGATGGGAGACATTGCCGGCATTGCCATGACAGAAGAGGACAACGGGCTCTGACGCGTCACCGGGGAAATACCAGCCGTGCAACCAGGTATGGTCCGGGGTCTCAAAAAAAACTTCTTCGAATTGGAGATGATAGTCCGGCGGTGCGGC
>Ga0307426_1000386_pt1 | contig 30417 bp, 25 predicted proteins | sample SalMarWE160340MG_FD_202165 | JGI IMG/M metagenome (GOLD analysis project Ga0307426, IMG submission 202165) | Salt marsh sediment microbial communities from the Plum Island Ecosystem LTER, Massachusetts, United States - WE1603-40 | ecosystem: Environmental > Aquatic > Marine > Intertidal zone >...
CTATTACAGAGTTTTCAATCAAATTATCTAATCGTCTCTTAACTGTCTTGGTGGAAGCTCCTATTTCTTCTGCTACATCAGAAATGGTTTTTCTAGAATTATCTTTTAAAGAATTTACAATAAGATAATCCAAATGAGTAAGCCTTTTTTTATCATTTATTGATACTGAATATAAATTTCGATCAATTCCAATTGTAAGTTCACTTATTTTTCCCGTTGTTCTTATAAAAGTAATTAATGAATCCAGTTCATTCATATTTTGAATATAAGCATGGATATAGAATACATTTCCACTAGCACGTGAAATACTATATATAAACTCATTATCACCTAATTTTTTTAAAAGAAATTTCTTATCTTTTACATTTGGAGTTCCAAACATCACGATATGTGATAAATTTGGAAAATTAGCGAAACCTAATCTTGCTTTAAAATCTTTTATAATATCCAATTCTACTAACGATTTAACACGTTTATGGATTGAATTGATACTAATATGAAATTCATCAGCTAATTGTTTATAGGGTGTCCTTGAATCAGCCATTAATATTATTAAAATTTTAAGATCAATTTCATCCAAAAATTAACACTTTTTCAAATTTAATAATTTAAAATAATCAATTCATTTAATATAACAATCTACAATTTAAGAATTAGTCTATCAAAATTTAAAATTTATTCGGAAATTAATCGTATGACTTTAATTTTTATTATTCATTCAGAAACAATAAATCTTGAACGCTCTTCTATTAAAGATCTTCCTGGATCTTCTGGAAGGTTAGATGTTCTTTGTAGATGTATCTTAGCCGCGTTATATCAAAATTCTGAACTTGAGGAAGATGTCCAAATTTGGGTTTTCATTGATACTTATGGAACCTATATCTTTAATTCTGAAAAGTTTGATGTTAATTTTCCAAAAAACGAACTGATGCTAGCTAAGTATTTTATCGACTTTATTTTACATGAAAACAACAATATGTCCAATCCATTGTATCCAATTGAAAAATCAAGTATAAGCATTTTTAAAGCTATTGAAGAATTTAGTAAAAAAGGTTGTTTAGTTATCATTTTAAACGAAGATGGAGAAGATTTTGGTGATTTTATGGAAATAAAACATCGAAATCAAGACTATGTATTTATCATAGGAGACCAAACTGGTAATTTTATGAATAAAAGGGAGTTAATGGGATTAAATCTCACTAATTTAAGCTTGGGTAAGCAATCATACTTAGCATCTTCAGTAATTAGGTTGATCAAAATGACTCTACTCAAATTATAACAAAAAATTTTATAACTTACAGAATGTTTAAATTATCACATTTCATTAAGGAGAAACTGATTAGGAATTGAATGAAATAGGACAACCACGCAATAAACAAGAAGCTCAAAGAAGATTATTATTTAAATTCATTGATACTCCAGTTAAATTTCTAATCAAACATAATGTTTCCCCAAACATGCTTTCTTTTTATGGTTTTTTATGTTCTCTTATTTCAGCGATATTTATTGGGATGGGAGGATTGCACTTTTCATTTTGGTTAGGGTGGATTGGTCCTTTTCTTTTTTTTTGGACAGGTGCTTTCGATGTTTTTGATGGAGAAGTAGCAAGGAGAACTAATCAAAATTCCAAAGCAGGAGCCTTCTTAGATTCAAATTTAGATCGTCTTTCTGATGCCGTGATCATTTTGGGTATGGTATTCGGAAATCTGATTAATTATATAGTTGGATATATCTTAATATTCCTCGTCATCATGATCTCCTATATTCGAGCAAGAGCAGAAAGTGAAGGTCTTGAAATGAGGGGTATTGGAATCATGGAAAGAGCAGAACGCGTGATAATTCTGTTCTTTTTCTTTATAGGGGAAGTATGGGCATATTTTCTAACAGATCTTGTTTTTGGAGCCCCTAGTCCATTATTTAGTCAATTATTTATTTTAATATTTATGTTATTATGTCTTTATACAGTTATTCAACGTCTTACTTATTCCTATAAATCTTTAAGCAAGAACGATAATTGAAAGGAAATTTGTGAATGCAACTAACAAATGAAGTTAATATCTTTAAAATCTGAGATTTTTTAGCTAAAAGAATAAATTTTTTAAATTTTGCCTTATTTAATTATTTAGCATCAAATACTAATAATTCAAAAGAAGAAAAAATGCCAAAGAAGAGAAGGAGTTCCGGAAAGAGTGGTTCCAGCAAGGGACATTACAGTCAAGTTCAATGCGCCAAGTGTGGGAGATTTGTACCAAGGAGTAAAGCCAAAGCGGTGACTCGAAGAGTCTCGTTGGTTGATGGAAGAATGTTCACTGAACTAAAAAAAACAGGAACGATTATTCAAAGTCCTAGCAAAAAAAATTACTACTGCATCTCATGCGCGATACATGGCCATCAAATCAGCCAAAGAGATAAAAGTTTAAGGAAAGAATGAATCATAAATTCAGCGCTTTAAAGAAAGAAGGTAGCGAATAAATTATTTCACATTGATCGATTTGCGTCGGTTCAATCATGGCACGTATTAAAAATGTATCTTTTAATTTTTCTGATGGGTTATAGATTTTTACCTTTGAAGTGGGTTTTAATTTAAGGTTATAATTTTCTGCGATTCCTATGATGTTATCATTTGTTTTTAATAAGACCCCTAATAAACCAAGTTCATAATGAGAGACTATGAATAAATATTGGTTAGCATCTTCGTTTTTTACCTTTTCGAAGTGAACAACTTCTAAGTAATCATCTTGTAGCTCCTTAGGTAAATTTTGAAAGGGTATAACTTTCTTCTTGCCTGTTATATGTGGAAAAGGAGTGTAAAATAAGATATTGAAACTAGAGATCTTTTTGATCTGTTCGTTGTATTTTTCCACATCTTTTACGGAATAAGCCTTGTCCAGAAGTACGTCTAATTTATCAACCATAATGTCCTCAGCACTATATCCATTGAGAACTGTAGCTATATAGGCTCTTTTTAATTTTTCAATTAGCATATCACTCCTGATTTTCATTTTATAATCAATGCTTATCTCAAGGGCTTCATTATACAAATTAGCAGCAATCTGAGAATGTCCAAGTGCGAGGAAATAATCTCCAAGCTCACTGAACACAATAATGGCATCTAAAAAATTCTTCTCCAGATCCATGTTAGCGATTTCTTCCATTATTCCCATGGCTGTTTCTCTATCTTCCCCTTCAATATATATAGCTATTGCTTTCCCAATCGCGCACTTTAACTTTAATTTTTCGTCATTATAGATGTCTGATAACTCCTCTGTAAAATTATATTGAAGTATGGCCTCCTTATAGAGTCCGTGAAATAGTAAAATTAAAGCTTTCAAGTAATTCAAAGTCAAACAAGTGTGAAAATTTTGAATAATGGTCGAAAATAAAGCAGCTCTTTCAAGAGCATCAATTGCATTGTTGATACGACCAAGAGTAACTAATAAGAATGCTCGTAAAAACTCCATTTTTGAAATTTCAGAGCATATTAATTGCTGCACGATTTCAAAATCTTTCAAGGTAGTTAATTTACCTGCTGCTAGTTGTAAAAGAGAAACCAAAAAACCATTACCTTTCTTCAAGAATGAAACCGCATCTTTACTTTCATTTTTAATTATTGCTTCCCTTGCTTTATTTACATATTCCCGAGATATTTTTAAATTTTCAAGGAAATACATAATACTTGTTACTAATTCTTCTTTACTAGCTGTTAAATTTTGGTTTTCAATATATTTCTCAGCAATTTCAATTTCTTCAATATGTTTTGATCTACCTATCTTAAATTTAACAGCATCATCTTTTGCGAGAATTGAATCTTCAGTAACGGATACTGCTCTTTCAATTAGCCATTGAATCTTTTGTTCAGCAGGATAAATTTTAGAACGTTCAATCATGTAAGAGAGAGTATAGTTCAGACTTTTTTTCCATATATTTTTAAAATAGGCTCTTAATACATTGTCAGGTATGGTTCTTTGAACTTTCAGTAAAAAACTTGAAAGAGAGAGAATATTTAATTTATTTTTAAACAAAAGAGAGGCATTTTTCGCCAATTTAAAATCATCCGTAACCAAATGGGTTGTTATCCCTTCATTATCATCCATTAACCTTTCACTTAAAACCAATAATGAGAGATCAGGGTCTTGTGCTGGAAATTTTACATTAAATTCACTCAAATTATTTTTAACCATACTAATTTCTGAATGTAAAACAGGTTCAACATTGACAAATCGAGAAATTTTATCCCTGTATGTATGCGGTCCTTTCACTTCCCCGAAGACAACTTCACTCATGTAGTAATCCAGATCTAAGACTTTACTTGCTTTTTCTAAGTTCTTTAATACATCTTTAGCCCGAATAGACAACATACAAATAAAAAAATTCGCGTCGAATACGATGTTTTCTTTTGGCATGATAGGTGAGTTACCTTAAAAATTTTTTAATTAAATAATTAATTGTAATGTATATATTATTTTAGCATTACATAAAGCATCTTAGAGAATTTTTTCTACAAATAAAGGTGAAGAATTTTAAAGTAATTTGCATTATTGGTTATTCTGGGAGCGGAAAAACATATCTTATCGAAAGTGTAATAGAAAAATTAAAAATTAGATTTCTTTTTGATATTGGAGTAATTAAAAATGTCCATGAGCATCCAGTGGATTCTGAAGGGAAAGATTCATCTCGATATATTAAAGCTGGGGCTGATTTATCCATTATCAGAAATAAATTCCATGAAGTAGCTTTTTTTTTTAGAAAAGAGATGGATATACAATTATTTATCAATTGGATTGCTGAAGGTCCTTTTAAATTAGATCTTCTATTTATTGAAGGATTTAGAAAATTATCTTATCCTTCCATTCTGTGTGTAAAAGATACCAAGAATATTCAAACTCAATTATCACAAAATGTAAAGATGATTTCAGGACTCATTACAGCTCAGAATAAACCATTAGATCACTATGTTGAAATTCCAGTTATTGATATCAATAAAAATTTTGAGGTTTTTGTTAAAATATTTGATTTATTATAATCTTCAATCTTCAAGTCAGCCAGATTGGAATTAATTGATTACAAGCAAATCTAAATTCCTCAATAATTGTTTCATTTTCAGGTGAAATATCAATTAGAAAGAAGTCGTTTAGAGATTTTTGAACTTCCTCCTTCTTTTTTAAATCTTTGATTGATTTTTGAATCATTAAAATAAACTCATTTAGAGGAGCAATGATTTGATTAACTAAAAATTCTTCAAGTAAAATCGTATCAGAATATGATTGAAAATTATAGGTAATAACAAATCTAAGAATATCTTCTACATTATAGAAATGCCTATCTGGAATATTCACTCCGAACGATTTTAACTCACCTCTTAATTCATCCTTGTTCATACTGATGACATAATCTGGCCATACATCGTCAGAAACATTTAAATCCTGGAAAATAAATAATTCCAATACTCTTAACGCAATATTTTTTCCAATATAACGACTTCTGGGGTCAATGAAGTTTTTCGATGCTTGGTTTGGACTTTTTCTAATAAAAATTTGATCTATTAAGGTATAAAGCATTCGGCATATATGATCAACAACATCTTTAAATGTGAAAGGCTCATCATCAAATTTCTCACTTATAGTTTTATTCTCGCTTTCAATTAGTGTAGATAATTTTAAATTTAGACTGTGTAAAAAAGTCTTGAAAAAGCTATAATTCATGCTTGTCAAATGTTTATTAAATATTTTCTCAAAAAGAATATCAACATTATTAATACTTGAAAGAATTGAAGCATTGTCAATGAATTTCTGGACTCTTGTGAATGCAACATTATCAATTTTGTTCTCATGGTTTTCATTATACTGATTTAATGCTAATTTGAACTTTTCGGGTAAAAACAGCATGCTCTTTTCTACAAATGCTTTCAAACTACTACCTCCAAAATATACTTTCATGTAGAGTAAGAATAAATTAAATTGAGCTTTTGAACTTGGAAGGTTATTAGATTGGAATGTACTATACAGCGTGGATTTCTGGTCTAAAAAATTAAAAATTTTTATTATAGAATCTTTTTTTCCTTCTGAATAATTAAAATTTACGAGAAACTGTTCTTTAATTACATCTATTTTAGAGTAAACTGAATCTTCTACACGAGCACAGACGAAATTGATAAAATCTAGGAGAGGAGAAAAGTTATGCAAAAGGTTGCATTTTTTGTAAAAATAATACAGTAGATCTACTAATTTCTCTTTAGCCAAAGGATAATTCTTAATTGCCAGATTGTATAATTTTTCTCTACCTAATAATAATTTTCCGTAATAATCTTCAGGAATTCCCTTGAAATGTCTCAGGAAGTAATACAAAAACATGTAATAATAATATTCAAAAAGATTATCCTTACTATCCTTGATAACAATTAAGAAATTTAGAATATTATTATTTTCTTCTTCTCGTAAAACAGCTCCATCTAAAATCACATAAAAAGCTTCCTTCATGAGTTTCCTTAAGATTACGCCAAGGATAGATACTACAATGTATAGATACCCAGTTGGTGTTGTTATTCCATTTATTAAATTTCCATAATTCTGACCAAATTCCTTGAAACTTCTTTTTTCCTCACTTGACATTACATAATTATATTCTAAAAAAAGATTATCTTCTGAGACTTTTTCTTTAATAATCAATTTTAATGATTTGCTATCAAATCCACAGAATCTTTCAAGGAAATTTTGAAAAAAATCATTAAAGTATAAATAAAAAAATGTGGTATACGTTTTTTGTATGACTCTGGTTTTATTTTGAAGTTTAAAGGCTTCCCATTTAAATTGTATTTCGTTTTGAAATACTTCCAATTCATGATCTTTATTCCTTAAAATGTTAAAAAATGAGCTAGAATTTAATTTTAGGGAAACACCTTCATCCTTCATTCTGTCTCCCATTGTTTCAAGTATTTTATTTAGTCCTATGCTCGACAATTTGTATCAAAGAATAATTTAATTAGAAATGAAATCTGATTGTATTAACCCTAATATTATATAATATTAAATTATATTTCAGAAATAAAAATATTGGCTTATCAAAATGAGCACTTAATAATATTAAAAAATTTTCAAAATTTCGTCTATTTCAGAATAGATCATTGGCTCTATCTTATCATCAAGTTTTTTTATTCTCAAATCTTTTTCCTTTTCTGTAAAATGACCAATAATTTGTGCTTCAATGCCATCATCTCTCAATAGATCTACTAATTTATCAGAATTTATTTCCTCTAAAGCAATTAATAGTGATCCGGAAGAAATTGTACCGAGTGGATCCAAGCTAAAGATTTCACTTAATATTTTGGGTTCTGGTAATATGTTTATCTTTTTTTCATCAATTAACACGCCTAGATTTGAAGCAATTGCCAACTCCGCAATGCCAGTGGTTAAACCTCCTTCTGTTGGATCGTGCATGGCGTGAATATCAAATTTGCTGTTCGCTAAGAGAGCTTCCTTCATAATACTTATTCCTGGATGATGAAGATAACTTTTGCATTTTTCAATAAAAACATCACTGAATCCTTTTTTTCTTAATACTGCTTCTTTTTCTCTTCCAATTATTGAGGTTCCTTCTATAAATATTCCCTTTGTTAGAATTAAAGCATCACCTTGACAAACTCCAGAAGACATAACCAATTTTTCTTTTGTTACTTCTCCTAATAATGATCCTACAATAATGGGGCGAACAAGCCCTGAAGTTACTTCAGTATGACCCCCTATAATTGTAATATTTAAGGAACGACACGTATCGTGTATATCCTTGAATATAGATTCTATTAAATCAGTTGAAGTATGTTTTTCAGGTAAAAGAATAGTAGATTGAAACCATTTTGGAGTTGCTCCAGTGCACACCACGTCATTAACGTTAATATGAACTGCATAGAAACCAATTTCGTCAGTAGCGAATGTAATGGGATCAGTTTTGGCAACTAGGTAATTATGACCCATATCAATTACTGCTGCGTCTTCTCCTAATTTAGAACCCACGATAACTCTCTCATCCTTAATTTCAAGGTCAGAAACATAGGTATTTAGGATTTTGTTCAGAAACTCGTGTTTTAATTTGCCCAACCCGAGTTTTTTATTAGATATCTCACTCATGAGCCAATCAATATTAGTAATGGTATATTATTTAAATCTCAAATTATTTTTTTTTTCCAAAATCTTCAATTTTGAAACTGGTAAAATTGGTCTAATATAAATTTATATAGCTTATGTATGATTATGATTATATAATTAACAAAATATAATGAGTTAGTGAAAATGGGATTCGGAAAATCATTCGGCTTTAGCTTACTCACGTATATTGGGCTAAATTTCCTTTTTGTAATTATTGTTGAGACAATAAGTGGTGATTTAAACACCACATTCAGTGTAATATCAGCTGATCCCTTTATAATAATTCTAATCTTGTTTGGACCTATTACTAATACCCCAGGAATGGTTTTTAATGGGATAATATTGCAATTAACAGGTATATTAGGCTTAGATGTACTAATTGGATTCATCGGTAACATAGTTTCGCTTTTTATAGCTGCCATTGTTGCTGGTAGGGTAGGTGAAAATAAGGGAGCAAGCTTTGGAGGCTTTTTGCTCACTGCATTTGTTAGTGTACTAGCAATAAGCGCTTTAGTTTATTTAAGCCCAGCAACTTTAACGGCTTATAGTTTACCTCCTAATATGACAACTATTGCCTTAGCATCAGTTGGTGGGATAACCAATGGCATCTTTTATGGAGCTTTTGCCCTGCTATTTACAAAAACTGAAATGTATTAATAAAAATTTTTAGTGAAGTAGGCATTTTTCTTTTTTTTTATTTAATATGCAAAATAGAATAAAAAAAGTATGTTTTTAACGTTTATTCTTCGATTTTATTATATTTATGGGCAAAAATGGAATGCATTCCAAACAAGAAGGTAAAAAACAAAAAGATGATAAAAATCCCCCATTGTTGTAAAAGAACGAATTCCTCTGTGACTACTCTGGAAATTAATTTAGAAATTTGTACATATAATTTCATAGTTATTAAAAACAATGCAATTGTGTCTACCTTGAAATAGCTTAATTTCTTCTTAATATATTCAATTCTATCATAGACCGTCCCTAAAATGTATAGTAACAAGACCACATCCATGAAGAATGATAGCATTATGTAGAATATATCAGTGGATTCATTGCTGAAAAATCGTCCATAGATGAAATCAAATATAAGATATAATATGTAAAAAGTCGTAAGAAGAAAGAACAGAGTGATATAGGCAGCAAATTTTTTAGCTATTAAAAGTCTTAAAAATACAATTCCCATTAAGATCAAATTAATCCACAGAATTATCCTTAATATTGAACCAGCTGCTTGCTGTAATGGTGTTAAATATTTGGTAAAAAAATTTACTGTAATTTGTAACACCCACCAATCCAATATTCCGAAAAAAATGAATGTAATTATTCTTAAGGATAATCTTGATTTTTTACCTTTATACAGATAATCATCGACTTTAGTAGCTGAATCCATGCATAATTTAAACCCAAAGAATGCGGTAAAGAATAAATTTGCATTCAACATTATAATGAAAAAGATACCAGAGGTGGGAGAGAAGATTGTTCCCCATAAATAAACTGCCATCCCCATAGACATAACAAAAATAATAACTGAAATGAACCATTTTACCTTTTCAATTGGTTTGAATAGTAATATTATTATAAAAATAATTTCAAAAAATAATAATCCTCCCCCAAAGGTAATGATTATTTGAAATAAAAAGGGTAATGGAAAGAAATTCAATATCAAAATAAGCAACCAAAGCAAAATAAAAGAGGCAATGATGAATATATAAAATGGTTTTTTAAATAGTTCCTTGAGACCCGTTATGAATGACATTTTTTATTCAGATATAAGAATTAAGGTATATCCAATTAATCTCTTTAATTCATTTTAAATTTGCTCTTGTTCTATAGATTATTAATGCATTAATATGTCTCACAAACTAAGTTTAATAAAAAGAGAATAATAGTATATGTAAAATCGAAATATTAGCGTTAATATCTCCATATCTTGAAAAAGCAGCTTAACGTAGTCATAAATACCGACAAAAAAGGAATTAATCATTGGTTTTGGGGCAATTTTGACAAATTTATTAAAATGAAATTGTTAAGAGGTCCCTCAATTTGAGTTCTGGAAAATTAAAAATAGCCAAGGATTCATTAGGGGGAGACTATCTCCTTGACCAGAAATTGTCTATCAAAGCTCCAAATAATTCCCTCTTTAAAAGAGAAAATTTAACTCAAATCATGCTTATTTCTGAAGAATTTAGTCAAAATTTCAAATATGTCAATTTACAACCACTTGATGAGGATCTATATGATATACTTCACAAAGTCATGGAAATACATCTTTCATTATCAAATAATAAAGATAAATTGTTAAGTAACAATCAAATTATTGATTATTGCATGCTTGAAAGGTATTTCATGAGGAAATATTTGAAAAAAGTAATAAAAAAGATTACATAATTACTAACGTGATTGCAAGTATTCAGAGTAATCACATAATAAGGACAAGCTTCTGGCTGCTTCACTCAGGGAGAAAAAGTATAAAATTCTTTGCTTATGCAATATTTTTTGAACATTAGAAAACTTCTTGGCACTATCTAAAGAATCTGAAATACTTGGTAAACTAAACGCAAAAGGTTTCCCACTTTTTTTTAACGTTTTGATCATTTTGGTAAACACGTAACTATATAAAAAGTGAGGCCATAATGGGGCTAGTAAAATGTCGATAAGAGGATCTTTAGCAACTACTTCAATACATTTAATGAAGATATCTACCACAAATCCAAGAGCACCAAGATCAATTGGATTCCTTATATTAACATTTTCTTTTGGTAAGATTTCGGAGATCTCTTTTTGTGATCCTAATGTCAGTTCTGGTACTTTCAATCCGTTTACCGCAAGTAAATCCGTTGCATTTACGGAAGAACCACCTCCAGGGGTGATTATTCCCACATTTCTTCCCTTTGGTAATAATTGTGGTACTAACAATTCAAATGTTTTAATAGCATTCCAAAATTCTTCTTCATCATGTACGATTACAGCTCCGGTTTGCTTAGCAAGCATATTCCATAATTTCATTTCGCTTGCCATGGCACCCGTGTGAGAAAATGCTGCACGCGAGCCATCTTTAGTGTAACCCCCTTTCCAAATTATTACTGGTTTACTTTTTGTGGTTTCTTTCAATTCTAAATAAAAATCATTCCCGTTTCCAGATCCAAATGACTCGAGATAGGCTGCAATGAGCTTTGTTTTATTATCGCTGTGGTAAAATCGTAAAAAATCAATAGCATTTAAATCAATTTGGTTTCCAAAACTTACTCCATATCGATATCTAAAATCACGCTTAATTCCAATATCTAATAGTTGAGTAAGATGCCCTCCAGATTGAGACATAAAGGATATTCCTCCAGGAATCCCTTTATGGGATGAAAACGAGAAAGCCATCCCAGTCTCTCCGTTAAATGGCCCTAAACAATTTGGACCTATAACATGTGTAGTGGAGCCCTTGATGATCTCTTTTATTTGATTTTCTAGTATAATTCCCTCTTTATCTCCAGTTTCAGAGAAGCCCGATGAAAAAATAATTACCCAGGGTATTTTTTTCTCTACACATTCAATTAGCACGCTTGGGATGATCTTGGTCTTAACAGAGATGTAAGCTGTATCAATAGGGAATGGAATGTCTAAAACGGAAGCATAACATTTCCAATCCATTAGTTTTTCATATCGTGGGTTGACTGGATAAAACTTGGATGTCCATTGAGACTCCTTAAATGCTGTTAGATATAACATCGATCCGAAAGCACTCTTCTCCGAAGCCCCAATGAAAGCAATATGTTCGGGATGAAAAAGACTCTGATCGATTTTGATCAAACGATGTTGATTTTCCATTATTTGATAAAATAATTAAAATGTTATATTTGTTATGAAATATGGTTCTAAACTTACATCTTTATATAAAGTAACCGAAGGCAAAAATATGAAATTATATTTGGTAGGGAGTTTTTATAGTTCTCATTTAATTTATTCTTAGAATGGAAAAAAAAATCTGTAGAACAATTTGGATTTCGCCCTCTTTAGCTTGTTTTATATAATATCCTATGGATTTTAATTTCCTTTTCTCTTTTTAATTCTGAGTCATGAGTAAAGTTTATATGGAAAATAGGTCAAATTTTATAGGATGATTTATTGAGATAATATATAACTCAAACTGGATTAAGGGATAATGGGATTAGGTATTGATTTAAATTTATTAGATTCGTTCTCAAAAGGGACTAATCTCGAAAAAGTGCAAGACATATTTAATTCAATAATGTTGAATATCGAAGAGAATTTGGGTAGTAAACCATATGAAACTAATGTTAGGATTATCATTTTAGATACAGAAAAAATAGAATTAAATTTAGAAGATCCTTTTGAATTTGGTGTAAAACGTTCTCTTGATGATTATTTAAAAATTCAAATCTCATTCAAGTGTATAAAATTTATTCCTCAAATTTTGTTAAGAGAATGCTATAAATTGTTCATTATTCCTAAAAATCGAAAGAGTATTCAAGTTCAATTTATAGTCTACATGATAATAGAATCGGAACTCGAAACTTTGAATAACATGATAGATTGGAAGAAAACTATCAGAGGATATGAGAATTTTCAGCAGTATTTCACAGATAATGGTGATATGTTGGTAAAATTCTTAAAATTAGAAGATCCGGATACGAAAGAAAACATCATCCCGATTCTTTTTCAGCTGATTAACTCTCTCGAGCCAGATTTTCTCAATGATACTATTTTTGAGATCATTGTAATTGAATTCATGAATCGGATCAGGCTATATCTTCAAGATGATGATATTTTAGAAACCATAAAAGTGCTTAAAGAAATATTTTTTTCTGTTAAAAACTACCGAGCTTTACTTGAGTATCAAGATTACTTCAAGCAATTTAAAGAAAGTGGTTCAATAACAACTAACTTAAGTCTCCGCAAATTTACATCTAACGTGAGATGGCTAAATAAACATTCATTTTGTGCCCCTGATTACCATTTGGATTGGTTTACGATTAACATGGCGATCTATATCATCTATATTCGGTTCCATCCCTGTTGCAGGTGGAGAAATGTTAAAATGTTTATGAAGAACTTGCCATTTTCCTTATGGCCGCAACTTACTGCAATTGGTTATGCTCAGGAATTTTTTGGGTATATCATCATTCCTAATTCATACATAAAGGATCTGAAACAATCTCTTGAGTTTTTCAAAGGTACTGGTTTCTTTCAAGAAATTAAAATTTATGAACCCGAGACATTGCACTACTTCCTAAATCTTAATTATTACGGAAATCTTACTAAAATGGGCAAGTTCTTGCATGCTAAGCGAAAAGGATATCGCAAGGACTTCGAGCTCATTTTCAAGACAAAATACCAGAAAAAAGTAGTTCTGAAGGAACTTTCTTTACTTGATTTTATAATATTAGATAGAGTAAGAAATTTATCTTTTACAGGATTTGGATTTGAAAGAAGAGAATCTACTTTGAAAGATTTAAAATCAGATTTATTAAAAGAGATCTCCTATCAGAAAAATGTCATAGTTCAATTAAGAAACGTGATTGATCGGTTTTCTAAATCACCAGATCTAAAAAATATGTTTTTAGATTTACTTCAAAACAATAAAAGATATAGCTTCTTTACATTCACCGAATATATGAAACAAATTGTTGATTCTATTAGATTATCCATGGAAATTTTAGAAAAAAATTCATCTTTAACTAATCCTATTTCTTTTAATGAGTACATTAATAAGAAAGGAATCTCAATGGCACTCCATAAAAATTTTAATCTTAATAATCAACGAGTACGAGATTTACTGGTAAATAAACTCATTCCACTTTATTTCCGCAATAGAAATCTCTTTAATGAAGAATATCAAGCATTTTTACTGTTTTTTGAATATTTATTTATTTGCAGTGAACTAAAAATATATGATTTAAATTCATTGAAAAACATTCTTGAGAATCCAGATGCTTCAACAAGGATTTATTCTGCAAAAGAAGAAAAATTAGATTTGATATATAAGGAGTCCCAATTGAGAAATATAACAAGTACGGAAGTGGAGAATCGGCTTGAAGATTTTTCAACTTCAGTTCCCCCAATTATATCTCCAAAAATGCTGGATTCAATGATAACTGCTTTATATTCTACAATTTCATTCATTCTTCTGGCCAAAAATACAAGCAGAGTATTAAGTTTCCTAGAAAAATTAGCACACACTGTTCCACATTATACTTATTATGAATTGAAAGACATCAAGGATGATCAAAATTTTATTTTTTGTCGATTTGGAGTTCAAGGAATAGATACTAAAGGAAAATATGAATTCTTTTCAATCGTACATAATCATTTAAAAGAGGATTTAATAATTCTTGCTCGTTTCATCCACCAAGGTTTCTATTCTACCTTTTCCCGGAGGAATTATTATGATTTCATCGATGGTACGTTCTTTTATACTCCCAATCTTTATTCAGAATTCAAAAAATCGATTGCAGATCAATTTGGGAAAAATTTGACTCCTATCTATATTCAGGCACCTATCAATCCTGATAATTTTTGGATTAGTAAAATTCACTTAGAATCCTTTGTAGATGCATTAAACCAAAGTAGAATTATGGAACCTCAACATTTTGACTTGAATCAATTAGATCAATTGTTAAATTTTAATAGAAGATTAGAATATTATTTGCTGAATTCAAAAGCATATCAAGATTTAAGAGAAAAAGAATTCTTCCAATTTATAAATTCTATTCGAATCAAACCAATCCTTCCAGAATTTGGTTTACAGAAATATTACTTGTATTTTCAAGCAATAGATTTCAATGCAATCATACCTGAATTACTTCTTATAAATACTTTCACGTCTGTAAGATTTAATTCACCTAGATTTGATACATATTCCTTTTTGGTTAAATATATATTTCCATATAATACTCCAAATAAAGCATATTTAAACTGGCAATTATTCTCCAAGAAAAACTTCAATGAATATTGTTTATTCACCATCAAAAAAACTCATAAAATTTTTGATTTCTCCAAAAACATCACGCGGGATGGATATAGAATTGATTATAATCAATTCATTCAATATGTTCAAAAAATTTTATTTGATCCGTCATATAATCCCTATCATCCTAACTCCAGAACTTTGAATTTTGAAAAAACTAATTTTGATTCATATATATCACCTACAAATCCTAAATTTAAGGATCTATTGGAAATATTCAAGAGGAAATCTAATATCAAGAGTTTCTGGGCTACTAAAAAAGGAACACAATTAGAACAGGTTATTGTCAGGCTTCTAAAAAATAAATTAATCTATCCATCACTGACATTTAAGAATCTAAAGCTAAGAGAATGTCTATACTTCATCATACCTGACCTTAATGAGGAGCAAGTTAAAATTCTTATAAAATTATTCCAGTTTTTTAATGTTGTATCCATTAATGAGATATCAGGTGAATTTTTTGTTAATTCTTTTGATGAAATGATCACATTCAGCAATGGGTTGTTTATAAAATTAAAATTACCTGAAATGGAAATAAGCCCCTATGTGGATACGTGGTTTGAAGTATTTGATCATCTAAATATCAAACATTATATTTTTTTCTCCGAGTTATTCAAGACAAAGAAATGGTTACGTGAGATTTTCAAGGATTTTGATTTAAAACATAACTATCATCCCTTACTAAACCTACAATGGAATGATATTGACAAAATTTACAAAAATCATAAATTATTTGGCGAAAATTTCACACCACAATATCCGAAATTAAATCCAGAATAGTAAAAAGAACATAAGAATAGATACGGGTTTCTTCAAATAAAATTTTTTATTAATAGTCATACGATATAAAAAAAAGATTTGTATATACTTCTTTCTTTTTCTCTACTTCTAAAACATAAAAAATTAGATAGTAGGAGTTTAATTTATTATTTCTAAAAAATCGAAGTTTATATACAAGGTTCTAGAGAGATCAATACACCAAATAAGGTGTGAGGTAATATAGAAATGGATAAAAATAAAATTTTTATTGCGATTTTGTCAGCTTTAAGTGTGATTTCTCTTGGAATCGCTTTAAGTTCAACTTCATACGCCGTAGGCTCCTTTTTTCCAGGCGGTGGAGTTCCTTAATTAATCCACGTTGAGGAGTATGGATACATACTTTTATTTTCTTTTTTTTTTTGAACAAGAACTTCTTACTCGATATTATGGGATTAGATTAATTGAAATTCAATACTTCTATATTGAAATAATTACTATCAATGATGAACTCAAAAATGACAGAAAGAAAAATTTATCTAAATAATAATGTAAAAACGTTGATTAGAATTGCTAAAACTTATAATATAGATGGGAAAATGACTTTATCAGATTTTAAAAAATATGCTGAAGAAGAAGAGATAATTGAAAAGAAATTTTATGCCCATTTTAATCAAGCTTGCTACTTAGGATACCTTAAAAGAGCTGACAATGAAGTGATCTTCATAAGAGATTACGATTAACTTAAAAAAAGAATAGAATAAAATAACATCCTATCAAAATCCAATTTTAACTTCCTTCCTATTTGTGAAATAGAATAAGAAAAATGCTATTAACTTCAAAAAAACAAGAATTAAAATTGGGATTGGATTTTCTCTACTAAGTTAGAAGATATGATCTCATCTTCTCTCAGAGACCGAATTTCTTGCAGAAATAGAGTTCTCAAACATAACGTTAAAGATTTCATTCGCTCTTTGTTCGATTAGCTCTCTTCTTTGAGCCTGACCTTTCTCAGACTTTTGGTATCTCTCCATCGCGATTTTACGCCATTTCTTTTCCCAGGATGGGAAACCAGTTTTAACATAGCGTTCCCGATTTGGAAAATCTTGGCAAATCCAATTAAACATAACAAAATATCTCTGAAAACCCGCCTCTGTCGTAAGCTTGCTCGATTTTATTCCTAATTTTCTTAGATGTTGAATAAATCTACCTTCCACGGCGTCTTGAAGGACTCCTTCTACAACTGCTGGCTCGTAGTATATCCCATTCTCTTCAAAATATTCTCTTACAAGATCAAAGCAATTACCACGACATAGAAGTATCCTATCACTGTCGTTATGATTAAGAATTCTAAGAGCTTTTATAACTACTTTTAGAATGTGCTTCTTCGGTTCAAGAATGTGTTTGTTGTTATCCTCGTCGTCTTTATAGAGGTCAACAGGAACCGATTGAAATATAATTTTTTCCGTGCTCGTATCACGGAGGCCAATAAAGGCATTTCCGAGAAGATCACCAGTCCCAGCGTCATCAATTTCTATTGTTCTTCCCTTCCACTCGCTGGGGTTAATAGTGGATTGGCACGACTCTCGCTCTTCATTATTTGAGACTCGGTCGTCTTTTTTTGTTTCTGTCTTCATTTTTTGTTTCTATGTTTTTAAATGTTTAAAAACATAAATACATTTCGATTTACTTTAGCTCAAGTAATATAGAAAAACACTTCAATCTGAATTCATGGAAAATGATCTGTTTTTTCGTTGATTTTTCTTAATGTAAACTTAAATTTCACGTTTATCTTTTTATAGATTATATATAAAATTTGAAGGATAATGATGGTGGATAAATTAAATAGAAAATTATTTTTCCAAAATCCAATGAATGGGATTTTAAATTGAACTATTCCTAGAATAGCTTCTTGAGGAATGTATATGATATTAGATTTATTGTATTCAAATAATAAATAGCCAGGACTTGATAATAATGTTCTATACATGCCATCAAATTCATATCCACTATTACCTCCTTTCGTCATAAAATACCAGCTTCCATTTATGTTTATTTTATCTATAACTGAGTGAATGAGATAAGAACTATTAGGGAAGTTACTCCAAAGTATTGGTGGAAAACCCTTATCATAAAAAAAGTGAGGACTTTTAATAATTACATAATCACCAATCAAAATTTCAGATGGATCTTTAATAGTTGAGATTATTAAATCATTTTGATTTAGGATTGGGTTCATGGAATTGTTTTTCACGTTAAGAAAATATGGATTCATCGTCAAGAAAATCTGTAAAAACAATATTATCACGCAAAATCCGGAGAAAATTAAGTAGGATTTAGATTTGATTAATTTATCTTTACCTCTCTTGTTTCTAAAGAGGTGGAATTGCCATTTCTTAGAAAATAATTGGTATAGTAACAATGAAACTATAAGAATTATAGAAATTAATAATCCATATTCTTGTAAATATCCAATAAAGGGGATTTTAAATATCACTACTCCCAGAATAGCATCTTGAGGTATGTAAATCCCATTTGATTCGTTATATTCGAATATAGAATAGTTTTCTGATTTAGAGATTGCTCGAATAGACCCATCGATTACCACATTATTATCTCCTTTAGTGAGAAAATACCAAGTACTATTAATTAGTCTCTTATCAATTACTCGATGAATGATTCGAGTATTATTAGGTATGCCCCAGAAATCAGGCTCCGCGCCTTGATCAGTGTGATATTCAGGGCTTTTAATTACGACAATGTCACCATTTGGATAACCTGCTTGGATGTTTGCTGGTTCTTTATCAATTATAATAACTAGATCTCCTTGATAAAGATTCGGCTCCATAGAGCTCCCTTTTATTATATAAACGGACTCATTGAAGATAATTATTGGTGTTAATACAAGGGTGACTACTATGAGTATAAAAAAAATACAATTCGCTTTTTTCATGACTAAAAATGATTTAAACTTAGAATATAAAAGCCCCAATTTTTTGAAAAATCCACCATGTTTAAATAACGTTTTATAGAATAGGATGTATCGTAAATTGATTATTCATAATATTACGTTAGGGGTTCAAAAAAGTTGAGACAAAGGGCAATAATTTTCATCGACCATGCAAATCTATTTTATAACATTGAAAATCTTCAAATTCGGATAGATTATAAAAAATTTAAGGATATTTTAGCACGTGATCATCACCTCGTAGGGGCTTTTATGTATATGGGCATTCCCGAGCAGGTTTTTCCCAAGAAGCTAAGTTTTCTCAGATATTTGAATTCTCAAGGATATATAATTCAAACAAGACCCATCAGAGTAGTTGCAAAAGGGAAGAAAATGCAAAAAGGACTCGACATTTTCATCTACAGGGACATTGTAGAACTTGCTGATGAAGATATATATGATAAAGCAATTTTGGTATCGGGTGATTCAGATTTTATTGAAATTGTTAGAAAATTACGAGAGTTAAAGAAAACGATTGAAATTTGGAGCTTTAAAGCGTCATTATCTCATGAACTTCTCGCTGAGGTTGGCAAGGAAAATGTATACTTCATTAATGAGATTTTGGGGGATATTAAATCGGAAAAAAAAAAAGAAAAAATTGTTGTTTAAAAATGAGTTATCTTTATATATGCTGGTCCCAAATAATTATTGTTTTTTTTTCAATGTTTCACTAAGAGAGAATGGGAAGAAGAACTGAAACAAAATTTTATCCATTCGCAAAAAAATTACCCCTTTCTTAAAAAGCAGCTCTTCTCCCTAATTCTCTCTTCTAATTTGCCTTAAAATGGTAATTTTTAATTACCATTCATAATTAATTCTAAACATAATTATTCATAATAAAATCAAATAAAGTCAAATTAAATAAAGAGATGATTAAATAGTGGGACGTGCATCACCATTGGATATCTATTCGTTATTGGATAAATCTAATTGTAAAGATTGTGGTTATGATACATGTATGGCTTTTGCAACGGACCTTTTAGAACGCAAGATCCACGTAAAGGATTGCTCGCATCTCATGACAGATCCAAAGCAAGCTAAAAAACGGGATAAACTCGCAAAACTCATTACTCCACCTCAAAAGCCTGTTATCATCGGCACGGGAGAGAGGGCAATTACTGTGGGTGGTGAGGAGGTTTTAATGCGTCACCAATTAACATTCTATAATGAAACTGGGATTTTCATAGAAATTTCGGATGATGACCCTGATTTGGAAGAAAAGGTAAAATACTTGGCGAATTTAACTGTTAGTAGAATTGGAGAGGTCCTAAAAGTTAATGGTATAGCATTAAGGAATGTATCCGGAGATAAAGAACAATTTAAGCTTGCTGCAAAAAAATTAGCAGATGTATCAAATTTACCTATTATTTTATGTTGCTTGAATTCTGAAATTCTTTTAGCTGCTGCAACAGATATCAAAGAGAAAAATCCATTACTCTACGCTGCAACTAAGGATACTTGGGAACAAGTTGGAACATTTGCAACTCAATATAATTTACCAGTTGCAGCAGTATCAACAAATATTGATGAATTGCTATCACTTAGTGCAACTCTCCAACAGTTAGGAGCAAAATCCATTGTTTTAGACGCTGGAACTTACTTTGGTGCCGGTAAAGTAGCAGTAACTTATGATAATATAATGGAATTAAGAACAGCTGCTATCGATAAAGAAGATGTGAATGCAGGTTGGCCTGTTATGGGCGTACCAGCAGCTTATTGGGCACAAACTAAAGTTGATGATAAAAAAGACTTGTGGAGGCATCAGTTTGAAGAAATAATTATGGGTGCGATCATGGAGTCTATTGGAACAAGTCTTATTATACTGCATACTGGTCAAGAACAAGATGAAATTTGGGCGCTTTTAGCATTAATGACTTTAAGGCAAAGCGTGTATAGTGACCCACGGATATATCCTGCTGTAGATCCAGGCGTTTATAAAATCGGTGAACCAGGAGATATGGCTCCAATTTTCGTCACAAGCAATTACCGAATGACAAAAATTCCCGTTGAACAAGATCTTCAAGGTGCTAATATTAATTGTTGGTTATTAGTAGCCGATACAGAAGGGATTGGTATTGAATCTGCAGTTGCTGGTGGTCAATTCTCAGCAAGTGGGATCGGAGAGGCAGTTAATGAATTCAAACCTTTTGAAAAAGTCAAGCACCGAATACTAGTTATCCCCGGAATGGCCGCTCGTATTAGTGGAGCTCTAGAAGATGAAGTCAATGCTTTTGTTGTAGTAGGACCAAGAGATAGTTCCGGTATTTCAAAATTCATGGAGACTCAATGGAAACCTGAAGAATTTATGAAAGAGTATGAATCTTGGGAAAAAGAGTAAACATCTATCTTTTTTTCTATTTTTTATATTATGTTATATTGTTTTTTAAGAGATTTTCGATAAGATTGATCGAAATATCATTAACACTTTTCACTATTATGGAGTTATTAGGCTTTTCTTTTTTGAGTTCTTCTTCATCATAATGACCAGTTAAAACCCCTATAAAAAAACACTCTAAATTATTTGAGAGTTGTGCATCTTTTGGATGATCACCAACTACAATAATCTGATAACCGGGAAATTTGTTAGAAATTATAGTTTTAAATGATGGATCAAGCTTCCCTAAAGTTTTTCTTTCAGGAATTTCTCCCATAACATACTCAAAATAATCTCTAATTTTTAAATACTGCACAATTTTCTCTGCTATTTCTTGCTTTTTAGAAGTGATCACGCCTAATTGGAAATTGTGTTTCTTTAACATTTTAAGAATCCTTTCGACCCCTGGTATCAGATGAGCTTGGAAAATTCCTTTATTACTATAAAATTCACGAAAAGCTGAAGATAAAATAGAGGGTTCCATGTTAGAAACCTTTACAAACATTTGATCTAAAGGTTCCCCAATCATTTTTACAATCTCATTTGGCTTTATCCGAGGGATATTGTATTTATTTAGGGCATAATTGAATGAATTTACAATTCCTTGACTATTATTTATTAAGGTATAATCTAAATCAAAACTAACGAGAATTTTATGTACTTTTGTCATAAATGTTCACAACATAATTGTTGCTCCAAATTATCAGATAATTAATAGCGAATTAGAGTTTATAACCTTTAAAAAGACGCAGAAGATACATAATTTCTTCAGAATTTTCAATTATTCTTTGGAGGGAGTAAGAGAATTTCTCAAATTCAATTGGTTTTCCTTGACTTATCCAAGCAATCATTGTTTCAACCAATTCTTTATATTTTCTTTCAGTAATTCCATTAGAATTTAATTTTGATATTATTTCTCGAGCTTTATCAATTCTTCCATTTAAAATTGAAGAAATAGCCGCTAAAACATAGGATTGCACGATATGTGATTTTCCGATTTCTTTTAAATTTGCCGCTTTATAATAATATTTATAGACGTTCCTTACCATTTCCTTGAGGAGAAAATCTTTTGCTGTATCAAGCTTCTGATAAAATTTGATGCTTTCTAATATTAATGTTGCAGCAGTATAAAATTGCTTATTTTTTAAACCTTCTTTTGCTATAATACTTAATCCACGCACAATTTGGTTGAACAATCCATATTGGTTATATTCTAAATCTCCTTCAACCGCTATATCATATGCGTTTAAATAACACTCTGTTGAATCATTAATATTACCATCTATCCAGTATTCATCAGCTGCTTTTACAAAATGCTTGTAAGTCATATTTAAGTTATTCATTTCTTTAAATGTAACAGCTGCATTAAAATAGTTAACTGCTGATTCGTCATAATCTTTAATTTTTTCGGAATAGTTGCCTGCTAATACGAAACAGGAAGCAGACTCAATTAGATTATTATTGATTTCTTGATAACAAAGAGCAGCCCCTCTGTAAAATGTGGCTATTTTTTGAAAGTTTTCAGGTATTTTTTCTAAATTTTCTGCCAAATTTATATAAGCTCCCGCTTCTTTCTTAGAATAATTGACAAATTGCTTGTTATCATCTATTGATTGATAAAGTTTTCTTAAAACTTGAGATAATTGCGCAACCGTCAAATTGTCATTTTTTTCTTCATATTCCTCAACTAAATCAAGGAAGTACTCAATACCATCTAAAATTATATTATTAGAACGATCATAATCGTCTAATTCTTGAAAACATGAAGCAATTTGTTGATAAGAATATGCTAGTAAATCGAAATAACGTAGATTTTTTGATACTTCAATCACAAATGCATAAAATTTGGTAGCTCGTTTGTAATCTAAAATTTTTAGATATAATTCCGCAATGTTTTGGTAATTTTGAGCTAGCTTCCTAATTTCATTGAAGTCCTTTAATAATTTAGTTTCTTGTTTTAAAAAATTAATACTTTTACGAATATTTTTTCTTTCGAGTTTTTGATCTTTAAATTTATCAGCATGCAAGTCAGCTAAACGAATATATATTTCAGCAATTTCGTGCAATTTAGCTTGAAGTTTATAAAAAGAGATTTGTTTTTCCCAATATCTATCTACTAATTCAAATATTTTTAATGACTTTGAATGATCTATTTCTTCAATTAAGGATGCGACCGAATAAAGGAATTCTCCGGCTTCAAGAAATTCCTCTGTTTCGGCAATTCTATTAGCTAAATTTGCTGATTCTTCCATTATTTGATTGATTATTAAATTTAGATCCTCATTATTCTTATTAATTCGGCCTTGATCTATAAAATCTCTTAATTTTTCTAAGTACTCTCCATTATCGATGTAAGATTCTTGAAGTATTTGAGATCAACCCGTATATAGGATATAAATGTTATGAAATAAAATTTAGGTTACCATAAAAAGCCTTTTATTTTACTGAAAATATATTAATTCGAATGAGAATTTGCTCAAAATTCAAACCAGACTTCTCTAACGACAATTATTAGATTTTTTGCTGAGAAAATGAATCGAACCCTTTCGTATTAACACCTTTCAAATGATAGGACATAATTTTAAATAGGAATACAGTTTTAATTATAATAGTTCAAATAATTAAGTATTAGGTGGAAAAATTATAAAACAGACTCATGAACTATTAGAAACTGGAATTTATGATATATATAAACCAGAAAAGGACATGTTGGTTAAAGATCTCTTGAAAGAGCTCAATTTGGAGGGAAAATGTTTTGGCATCTTAGTAAATGGCAAACATGCCGATGAGGATACCGTTATTAGGATGACAGACGATATTGTGATACTTCCACATATCGCAGGGGGATCTTAAAAAAATCTATAATTCTTTTTGTCTCTTCTTTTAATATATTTCATTATAATGTAATTTTCATCAGATCTTCTGCTAAGATCGTATTTGGAAACAATTTTTTCGCATCTTCTAATAAAACTACAGCATCTTCTTGATATCTAGAAGAAATATGAGTTAAAATTAACTTCTTTGCATTCATTTTCAGAGCACTTTTTGCAGCATCCACCGAAGTAGAATGCTTTTTTTCTTCTGCAATTTTTTTTAGTTCATTTGAAAATGTGGCTTCATGTATTAACACATCTGAATCTTTTCCAAGTATTATTAAATTATTAGATGGTAATGTATCACCAGAATAGGTGATTTTTCGACCTGGTAGTTTAGGTCCTACGATTTTTTCTTTTTCAGGATTTATTTTACGATCTCCATATTCTATAGTTTTACCTTCCTGCATTCTTTTCCATAATCTCCCTTCGGGAATTTTTAGTTCATTTGCTCGTTCAGGATTGAATTTTCCACTTCTCGGTTTTTCAAGAAAAGAATAAGCAAATGTAATAACCGAATGTTCAACAGTCGTAAACTTCAGTGAATATCTTTTTCCGTCGAAAATTATGTTATTTTCAATTTTTTCTTCACTTATTGGCGATTCTGAATCTAATCCATCAAATTCAATTATTACGTTTTTCAAAGGATCAATTTCGGTTATTTTAATTGGATAATTTGCTTTAAGTCCAAGTATTTTTTTATGAAGGAAAAGATATAAAAATAGATTTCTTGGACCATATATTTTAAGAGGAGCAGCTCTCTCGATTAATCCAAATCGAAATAATAATCCGGGTAAACCAATAATATGGTCTCCATGAAGATGCGAGATTAGAATTTTCATTGGTTTATTAAATTTTAGCCCTGCTTCAATAATTCTACGCTGTACGTCTTCTCCACAATCAAAAAGAATTAGTTCGTTGTGATATCGTAAGGCGACGGAAGGCAAATTCCTCTCTTTCATAGGGATTGCTGCTGCTGATCCTAATATAATAATATCCATGTAGAATCATTGTTTCAAGTATTTTTTCTTAATTGGTTAATTTCTAACCGTTGTTGAATGTTTTGTTTAGTTAAATCCTCCACCATACTTTTCAATTCTTGAAGTCTCAATTCATTTGAGGGGTTCTCTTCTTGGATGTTAGTAGAATGCAGATGAGCTTGTAATTTCAAGGTCTCTAAATTATTACGCAATTCCTTAATGGAATTGTCTTTTATTTGAATTTGTGTTTCTAAATCCTCAAAACGTCTTTTTATTCTTATAGCTTCATTCTTGATTGTTCCAATTTCTTCTACTTTTGTCTTTAATGCTCTTTTAGCATCATCTAATTGCTGTTGTAAGAAACCGGCCAAATCTCTTTGCATTTTTAATTTATCAGTAGTACCGATATGGGATTCATTTGCAAGAGGAGAACTAGTTTTATTTTGAACTTGAATCCCTTTTAATTGATCTTGAAGGATATTAATTTTTGATTTGGATTTATTTAACTTGTCCTGTAATTCTTCAACTGCTTGTTCTAAGGGTTCCTCTTGATGACTATTTTTTTTACTTAATTCACTTTTTAAAGTTTTAATCTCGTCTTCTAATTCTTTAACTCTTTTTTTACTTCCATAGTCTTCAGTTTTACTCTTCGGTTGTTTTGCATTGATTTTAGATTTTAATTTTTCATTTTGCTTTTTTAAACTATTGAGTTTCTCTTGTAAATCCGTCAATAGATTCTTAGTTACGTTATTTCCATCTCTTAGATCATCAAGTTTAGTATGTTTGGAAAGTTTTTCTTCTATTTCTTGGATTTTTTCCCTTAGATTTTCGATTTCCATATCTTTGGCTTTCAATATACCTTGAAAATCATCGTTCCCACCACCATGCTGTTGATATCTCCTAATTATTGATTCTTGCTTGTTTATTTTTTCTTGTAGCTCTTTTACTAAGACGTTTAAAGGAGTTTTTTCTCTCAAGTCCTCAACATTAATAACCGTGGAGGGAGAATTTAGCCCTTTTATTTTTTTAAGTTCTTTTTCTTTTTCCATATTTTCTATCCGTAAATAACTCATTCGAGTCTTGAGTTCCCTCATTTCTTGATCTTTTGCTTCTATATCCAGTTGTAATTTAGTTTCTTTAACTTTCTTTCCCTTTTTTTTGGAGTCTTTATCGGGTAGAAGTTCTCTCAATTTGATTATCTCATCTTCAAGGATATGGGTTTTTTCTGAATAAAGAACGATTTCATTGTTTTTTTTATTGAGTTCCTTAGTTAACTCATTAATTTGCGCACTTAAGGTATTGAAGTCTTCGCTATCATCTTGAGGAACCATGATTTTCACTTATTAAAAAAGAACGATTTTAATATATATTTCATCTAATATTACAAATTTAACTTTTACCATTCACATTGCATCAATATATTTCAAAATCCTTAATTGAAAATATTTTGATTTTTTTTATGAGAGAATAAAGACTTAGATACGTAAATACCAAAAATAGACTAAATAAAATTCCAATAAGAAAGAATGGAACATATAGGGGGGGCAAAGTAGCTCTATCAAATAGGACTAAAGTATTCAATATCATTCCGATCCCTAAACTCAAAAATAATGATGGGGTTATGACATAGAACGCCTCAAGAAATAATATTCTTTTAATGCTTCTATAGCTAGAACCCATCGCTCTCATAATTAAAAAATCTTTTGCCTTATCCATAATCCCACTTTTTTGATAATTATATATTGATAATAAGGAAATTATCAAAAGAAAAACAATAATAATATTCGGAACGAGATCTATATTTGTAATAAATTCTTGATTTTTTTGAAATACAGAAGCTAGTGAAAGAAATGTAAAATTTTCTCCTAAATTTCCAGAAATGATAAAATTTAATTGATCTTCAATTTCAGCATTGATTTCAGATCCTAATTGCAATTGGATAAGATTTATTTCCTGACTTGTGAAATTCAGTTCTTCTCTCATTATCTCACTATCGATATAACCCGCATAACCACTATAAAACGTATCTACCACTATACCTGATATATGAAAAGTATGTTGAAGCTCTTCAATTCTCATACTTTGATCAAATGGTGAGTCGAAAAAGTTATATCCTAAACCATCACCAATAAACATATTCACATATGAATCAGAAGGAGTAAAATAAGCGCCTTCTAATTCAAAATTCTGAATTAAATTACTGATATTAACTCCTAATATAGGGAAAGTCCCTGTTCTCTCTTGACCAACTATTTGATAACCACCATCTTCAGGATATACATATCCGTTTAACTCGCTTACATCGCTGAAACATAGGAGTCGTTCATCTATTTTTGAAATTTCAGGAATAAGAGTAAATTCTTCAATATCAGATAAATTAAATAAATATTGTGGATCAAGAAAATCAAATGTATCTGTATTCACGATTATTGAAGGATCAGAGAACATCTCATACATTAAGGCATATTGTTTAATTAGATTTTCGTGCCCAATCACAATTAAATTATTTCCTTGTGCTTTTTGTATCCAATTTTGAGCAGATTGACTTAAAACGAATATTCCAAGACCCAAAGTAAAAATAATAACCGAAATTAGGGAAAAAACTATTAAAAATCTTTTAAATTCTCCTTTACGTCTTATAGTATTTAATACAGAGATTTTAAAATTAAATCCTATACCTGAAATCCATTTTAGTATGAAGGAAATTTTTATTGAAGCATCTAAGTTGAAAGGAATATCTTTAGAGAAGATTTTGATTGTTGATCGATTCGCTAATTTCCGCATAATAGACCCAGGTACGAAAAAAATACCAAGGATACTAGCGAGAAATAAAATTGGTGTGAAAAAAAAATCAAAATAGAAAAATCCCGATAATCCGAAACTGCTCATGATTAATGAGTACACACCAAATGCTATTGAGCCTATAATAAGTCCTAAAAAGAACCCAATAAAGAATACAATATAACATTCTGTTAGATAAAAGCTATAGAGCTTTTTAGGAATCGTTCCTAAGGATTTCATTATTGCAATATCTCGTTTTTTTGAAAGGAGTAAACTACTTGACACAACTAATATCATTATAAAAGCTAATACAATTATTAGACTAATTACTAAAATTGTGAAATTCGAATAAAGATAATTTAGTCCTCCTGAAAAATAAAATTCATTTTGAAAATTGTATGTTATAAGTTGATTCAGTCCAATTGATGAAGCAAATAATATTAAGAATTCCGCTAGAGCTATTATCAGACTAATAATAATAACATATGGAAGAGAAATTTCTTTTTTCCTATAAAAATCTTTTAAAGCAAAATCAAATGATATAAAAAATTCACCTCATCTTAAGTATTATTTAAAATCTTTCCTTCTTCAAATAAAATAATTCTATCAGCCAATTCAATTAATCCATCATCATGAGAAGCGATTATTATAGTAGTTCCTTCTTCTTTCAATTCTTTAAATAATCTTTGAATGAAAATGCTTGTTTTGTTGTCTAAGTTAGCGGTCGGTTCATCTGCTAAAATATTTGGAGGTTTATTTGCAAGTGCACGTGCTATTGCCACCCTTTGCTGCTCACCAGCAGATAATTGAAACGGTAGATGTTCTCTTCTATCTCCTAATCCTATTTTTAATAATAAATTAAGAGCTCGTTCTCTTTGATCTTTTAAACTAACTCCTGCCAAACTCATTGGAAACATTATGTTTTCTTCAGCAGTTAAGGTACTTATAAGATTATAATTTTGAAATATGAAACCAGAATTCATTAAACGAAAAGTTGCCAATGATTCCTCATTCATGCTCGTAATAAGCACACCATCATAATATATTATCCCCTGATCTGGAAGATCAAGTCCGCCGATTAAATTTAGTAGTGTAGTTTTTCCTGCACCTGAATGTCCTTTAATCACGATAAATTCGCCTCTTTTTATTTCTAAAGATACGTGATCTACAGCTTTTATTATAAAATCTCCTATTTCATAATTTTTAACCAAATCACGCGCAAAAACCACTAATTCATTATCTTTTATTAGTTTAAGATCGTCCCTTGAATCTGAACTGTAAATTTCTTCGAAAAAATCTCTTTCCATGATCATTCGTCAATAATAATTATGATTTTTTATAGTTCATGGCTACTTAAAATAATATTTAACTCCTTCTAAACACGACTGAATATTGAGTCTGTTTATAATTAACTTTATATAGAAACTTGTGATCATTAATTATTAGAGGGAAGTCAGAAAAAAATAAATATAAATATCCCCTAAATCAACGTGTTTATCGCACGTGATGAGGAAATTTCCTAATTAAATGGTAACTAAACTTTAAAATGAATAAACCTTAAAGGTTTTTTATTTTCGGTCTTCCCTCATTCTTTTTTTTTAAAATAAAAAAACTTAAACCAAAGGTTTTAAGATAAAATTTCTTATTGTTATTGATTTACGAGTATTAATTTCAAAAGAAATGGAGTAGTAATATTTATAATTTTTAGGGTATACTATTAATAAATTACTTATTTACTAACTTAGGGGTAATAATTATAATATGGATTTTGAGAAATTAACAGAACTTATAATTGAATTGGAAGTAGATGATATTGAAGCAGCTGTAAAAGAGGCTTTAGAAGCAGATGGAAAGGATCCATTTGAGGTTCTAAATGCATTAACAAAAGGAATGGATGAAGTTGGCCGTCGATATGAAGAAAAAGAATATTACTTGACAGAATTAGTGTTAGCTGGAGAAACGATGAAAGAAGCATTTAAAGTTCTTCAACCAGCTTTAGCAGCAGCAGACCAATCAGTAGATAAAACTAAAATAATAATAGCAACGGTACAAGGAGACAATCATGACATTGGAAAGAACATTTTAGGTTCACTATTATTATCCAGTGGTTTTGAAGTTTATGATTTGGGCATGGATGTTAATGAGAATGTCATTGTTGAAAAAGTAAAAGAAACTGGAGCCACAATCGTCGCGTTAAGTTCCTTATTGACCATGACTGTTGAACATATTAAAACCACTCATGAAGCGTTAAAATCAGCGGGTCTTAGAGATAAAGTAAAATTAATCGTAGGTGGAGCTCCATTAAATATGGAACTTGCTAAACGGTTAGGCGCAGACGATTTCGCAGATGATGCTGTAGATGGAGTAAGGCATATTAAAAATTTAGCGGGAAAATAATGCTTTCATTAAATTTTTTATAATTATTATATATATTAAATAACTAATTTATTATTTTAATTTCTTTTTGGAACGAGTGTTCATTTCCTCTAGTTTCAATTAAAAAAGAAAAAACAGAGTTATAATTTA
>Ga0307426_1000389_pt1 | contig 30265 bp, 21 predicted proteins | sample SalMarWE160340MG_FD_202165 | JGI IMG/M metagenome (GOLD analysis project Ga0307426, IMG submission 202165) | Salt marsh sediment microbial communities from the Plum Island Ecosystem LTER, Massachusetts, United States - WE1603-40 | ecosystem: Environmental > Aquatic > Marine > Intertidal zone >...
AGCCGCCGAGATTGAGAAGCTGGAGGGTATAAAGCCTCCACTCGGTACCCTCGATATAACGCTTTACAGAGACGATCTGAGACAAAAAACCGAGTGGCCCGAGGTGAAGAAGACGGAGATATCTTTTCCTGTGGAAGACAAGATAGTGATCCTGGTAGACGACGTAATATACACCGGCCGTACCACGAGGGCCGCCATAGAGGCTATAATGGATTTCGGCAGGCCTTCGTCCATACAGCTTGCCGCCTTGATAGACAGGGGGCACAGGGAGCTGCCTATACAGGCCGACTACGCCGGCGGCAAGATTCCAACATTGATTAACGAGATAGTAAGGGTTAATTTGAAAGAAGTGGACGGGAAAGATCAGGTAATTGTCGTTACGAAATGACAATGGAATTTAACCGTAAACACATACTCGGACTCGAAGAGCTGACCGCGGAGGAGATAACACTCATACTCGATACCGCGGAGTCCATGAGGGAAGTGTCTGAGAGGGACGTCAAGAAAGTACCTGCTCTCAGGGGAGTCACAGTATGCAATCTCTTCTTCGAGCCGAGCACCAGGACCAGGTCCTCGTTCGAAATAGCCGAGAAGAGGCTGAGCGCGGACGTGCTCAACTTCACCCCCTCGCAATCGAGCGTAGTAAAAGGAGAGAGCCTTCTCGATACGGCGAGAAACCTGGAATCGATGGGCGCCAGCATGATTGTAATAAGGCATCCCATGTCGGGCGCTCCGTGGCTGCTCGCAAAAGAGCTCAAGTCGTCTATCATTAACGCCGGGGACGGCTCCCACGAGCATCCAAGCCAGGCCCTGCTCGATCTCTTCACGATAAGGCGTATAAAGAGCAGGATCGAGGGACTCAAGGTGGCGATAGTGGGGGATATACTCCACAGTCGCGTCGCCAGGTCGAATATTTGGGGATTCATGAAGCTGGGCGCGGAGGTACGCGTGGTGGGGCCGGCGACGCTCATTCCCGATTACATACGCCAGATAGACGTAAAGCCGTATTACAATCTCAGCGAGGCTATAAAAGACGCAGACGTCATTATTATGCTCAGAATCCAGCGCGAGAGGCAGGAATTCGAGTTTTTCCCTTCCTTGAGGGAGTACTCGAGGTTCTACGGACTTACGCGGGAAAAGTTAAAGGACGCGCGGGACGACGTAACCGTCATGCATCCCGGACCGATTAACAGGGGAGTAGAGCTGTCTTCCGACATAGCCGACGACCCCGGCTCCGTGATTCTGGAGCAGGTATCAAACGGAATCGCGGTCAGAATGGCGATGTTTTATCTCGTAGCGTCGGCAAGGAGGAGCGCGTGAGCATACTGATTAAAGGCGGACGTATTATCGATCCGTTCCGCGGCGTGGACGAAAAAGGCAATGTTCTTATAGAGAAAGGAAAAATAAAGTCATTTCCGAAAGATACCAAAAAATTCGAGCGTAACGACAAAGTTACGGTAATAGATGCCAAAGGCAAGATAGTATCGCCCGGGTTTGTCGATATTCACGTCCACCTGAGGGAGCCGGGCTACGAGCACAAGGAAACGATACGTACGGGATGCGAATCGGCTGCCGCCGGAGGGTTCACTTCCATCGTTTGCATGCCTAACACTAATCCAGTGAACGACAACGCCTCGGTTACCGAATATATAATGCTCAAGGCCCGCACCGAGGGAATCGTTAATGTTTTCCCTATAGGAGCTATCACAAAGGGAGAGAAGGGCAAGACTCTGTCTCAGATCGGTGAGATGTACGAAGCCGGGTGCGTCGCGATCTCCGACGACGGCATGCCGGTGATGAATTCAAAGGTGATGCGAAATGCAATGGAGTACGTAAAGGCTTTCGATATCCCGGTGATCTCCCACTGCGAAGACTCGAACCTTTCCGGAAACGGCGTGATGCACGAGGGCGACACCTCGACACTGCTCGGTCTAAAGGGTATTCCTTCGGCTGCGGAGGACATCATGGTCGCGCGCGATATAACCCTTGCGGAGCTTACCGGGACCCGCCTGCATATATGTCATGTCTCAACCGCCGGGTCCGTAAGACTCGTGAGGGACGCCAAAAAAAGAGGCGTGAAGGTAACGGCTGAAGCAACACCTCATCATTTTATGCTGACGGAGAAGGCTGTAGCCGAATACGACACAAACGCGAAGATGAATCCTCCACTCAGGACCCAAAAAGACGTCGAGACGGTAAGAGAAGGACTCGCGGACGGTACGATAGACGTAATCGCCACGGATCACGCCCCGCATAGCGAGGATGAGAAGAAGGTCGAATTCGATCGGGCTCCTTTCGGCATAGTAGGCCTTGAGACCGCGCTTCCTTTGTCTTTAAAGCTCGTGGAGGAGGGCGTCATAAGCTTAAACGACATGATAAGCAAACTGACTTCAGTACCTTCGGGAATAGTAAACATCGACACGGGTACTTTGAGCGCGGGCGCGCGGGCTGACGTGCTGATTTTCGATCCCGAAGCCAGGATCAAGATAGACAGACACAGTTTTCATTCCAAGAGCAAAAACACGCCGTTTCACGGCTGGGAATTAAAGGGCTCTGTGCTCTATACCATAGTGAACGGAAATGTCGTTTATTCGGCCTAGCTATACTCCCGGTATTCACTCCACAAAACAGACCTCAGGGTATTTCTTTCCTATTGATTTCCAGAACTGTGTGGTGACCTCATCGACTTTGTATTTGGGGTTAATTTCCACGTTGCCGGTATCGAGGTCTATCTCGACCATGGTCTCATCGTCGTCCGTAAGTAGCGAGAATTTTCTAGGGCCTATAATCTTGTAGTTCGAGACGATTTGCTGCTCCGGGCTGATCTTCATTCCTACGGTGGGGTCGAGGTGAACTTCGGGGCCGTTTTCGGTATCAAGTGTCTCGGTTGACACCTGCGTTTTGGCTTCTTCTTCGTCTCCGCCTTCCACTACCTCTCCTTCGTAAGATTCCTGCGTGTCCTGCTTCTTCGGCTGTACTTCGGGTGTCGGTTTGTTTACGACCGCCTTATCACCCCTCCCCAGGTCGATTGTAATATTCTTGTTGTAGTAAAGCAGATAGGTGGAAATCCCGAGTAAAACGGCGAGTATAAGAATTAAAAGGTTCTTGATCATGTTTTTCTCTCCCCCGTAATGTCGCTCCAACCGTTAAAGTAGAAGTATAACCTGAGGGCGTCTGATTTCTCTTATTTTTATTGTGGTGTAAGTTTATACTTCCGGTTTCGGTACTATGACACAAGCCTCAAACGTTTCCCCTGAAGCTGAATACGACAGGGCAAGACCACTGTTCAACAGGGATTTTGTCTTAATTACGGTTTCATCTTTTCTTTTCTTCTTCAATTTTCACTCATTCATCCTTCTTCCCGTGAGAATCGAGGAGCTCGGGGGGAGCGAGTCCACAATCGGATTTATCATGGGCGCGGCCTCCATGGCGACCATACTTACCACTCCAACGGTAGGGATTCTGATAGACAGGCTGGGCAAGAAGTGGTTCCTGGCGGCCGGAGGTCTGTTAATGTCTCTTACAACGCTTCCATTCGCCTATATTGATTCTATTGATTTCCTGTTCCCGGTTTTGAGAATTCTCCACGGCGCGGCACTGTCTCTGGGCTTTGTATCCGCCGGAACTCTCGTGGTTGACGTGTCCTCTCCGTTCAGGAGGAGTCAGGCAATAGGAATATTCGGTATGTTCAGTGTCATGAATTTCGCACTCGCACCCTTCGTGGGAAAAAAGGTCGTGGGGGCTTACGGGTTCCATGATCTTTTCATATTCGACTTCGCCATGGGTTTTCTCGCTTTTATAATGGCTATGTTAATACGGGAACCCGGACGGAAAGAGGATCCGGGGTACAAGGGCGGCACATTCAGGTCGGCTCTCTTCAGAAGGGGGGTTCTGATCGCAGCTTTCGCACTCATGATAGCCGGCACTGGATTCGTTTCGGTCATTACGTTCGTCCCGGTATTTGCCAGACGCATCGGCGTCGAGTCATTCGAGTACTTCTTTATAACGTACACCGTCGCGATACTTACAGTGAGGGCTCTGGGAGGCTGGATACCCGATAAATACGGCAAGAAGAGGTCCTCCATCCCTGCGTTTTTTCTGTTCTCTTTCAGTATGATAGGGCTGGGGTTCGTCTCCGACACCCTCGGGCTCATCGCGGCGGGGATTTTTTTCGGAATAGGGCACGGTCTTTTCTACCCAGCTATATATGCTCTCGTGCTCGATTTAACCCCTGAGGCCGACCACGGGAAGGCCGTTTCCATATGCAGCGTGGCTTTTACGTTCGGAGGAATGCTGGGAGTGTTCATCTACGGAGTCGTAGCCGAGATGCTCGGCTTTAAGTTCATGTTCGAGGTCGCCGGAGCGGTGTGCGTGATCGGGTTCTTCGTTTTCTCTCTATTCGGAAAGGAGGGTACGGGGGAGGACAGACATATTGGGCAGCCGGGTTAACAGTTTTTAGAATCAGGTAGATTATTCTGATTATTCGACTGAGGTGCGGTATGGAAGACGAGCTTAAAATCAAGAAGGATTTTCCTTTAGTCCCGTTCTGGAAACACCTCGGGATAGAAATCACGGATATCAAACCCGGATACGGCAAAATCGTTATGCGGGCGGGGCCTGAGCATGAAAATCCTTACGGAATAACGCACGGCGGCATATTGTCCACACTTGCCGATTCGGCTGCCGCGGTCGCTATTGCGGGCATGATTTACGAAGAGGGAAAGCGCTTTGTCACGGTGGAGATGAAGATCAATTATCTGCACCCGGTTCCCGGCGGTCTGATTGAGGCTGAAGCCAGAGCGCTGCGCGAAGGCAGGATTGTCCCCGTCGAGGTCGATATATACAACGAAAATATACTTGTTGCCAAAGCCATTGCCACGTATAGTATTGTGGACGAAAAACGGGAGTAAAAAACCTTTCAAGCCGCGCGCTTTCAACGTGATCGGATAACACGGAACCGCTTGACGTTAATATCCCTTTGGTGTAGAACCTTTACTTTTAATTATGGAAAACGAACAGTTTGAACAGAGAAAAGAAAAGCTCGAAGAATTGAGGGCTTTGGGTGTAAACCCGTTTTCAAACAATTTTAAACCTACACACCTCGCTTCGGCGGTTATTTCAGAGTACGGGGATCTATCCGGGGAAGAGCTGGAAAAGATCGAGGACGATTTTTCACTGGCCGGAAGGGTCGTAGCGCTGAGAGACTTCGGCAAGAGTCTTTTTCTCCATATAGCCGACAGGACCGGCAGGATTCAGGGCTACGTCAAAGCGGATATTGTTGGTCAGGACGAGCTCAAATTTTTCAAGAAATACGTCGACCTGGGAGATTTTATCGGGCTTACGGGGAACCTGTTCAAGACGAAGACGGGAGAGCTCACAATTAACGTTAAGAGCTTCGAGTTTCTGACGAAATCGCTCCACCCGCTTCCCGAAAAGTGGCACGGGCTCAAGGACGTGGAAGCCAGGTACAGGCAGCGCTATCTGGACCTTATATCCAACCCCGATGTCAAGGAAATATTCCTTACCAGAAGCCGGATTATTAAACTCATTCGCAAGTTCCTGGACGACAGGGATTTCGTCGAGGTGGAAACGCCCATACTCCACCCTATAGCGGGGGGCGCGGCCGCAAAGCCGTTTGAGACCCATCACAACGCACTCGACATGGACCTCGTACTGCGGATAGCGCCTGAGCTTTACCTAAAGAGGCTTGTCGTAGGCGGCATCGAACGGGTGTATGAGATCGGAAGGACTTTCAGGAACGAGGGCGTTTCGACTCAGCATAACCCGGAGTTTACGATGATTGAGCTTTACCAAGCGTATGCGACGTACGAAGACCTTATGGATCTGATTGAAGAAATGCTGACGTATCTCGCCATGGAAATAAAAGGCACTACTGTTTTCGAATACGGAGACATGAAAATAGATATGACGCGCCCGTGGAAAAGGATCGGTATCATTGAAACGCTCGAGGAGAGACTCGGCAATGATTTGGTTTCCGATGATGAAAAGTTATTCCAGAAAGCCGAATCGCTCGGAGTTGATCACAAGGGAATGAGGGGAAAAGCCCTTGTGGAGATATTCGAGTGGTTGATGGAGCAGGAGCTCATAAGTCCGACTTTCGTTTACGGCTTTCCGCTTGAGGTATCGCCTCTCGCGAGAAAGAACGAGCAGGATCCGGACATAACGGACAGATTCGAGCTTTATATTTTCGGACGGGAAATCGCGAATGCTTTTTCGGAGTTAAACGACCCTGTAGACCAGAAAGAAAGGTTTCAGAAACAGGTCGATCTTAAGCAGAGAGGAGAGGAAGAGGTACACGAGATGGACGAGGACTTCGTCACCGCGCTCGAGCACGGGATGCCGCCGACCGCGGGAGCCGGTATAGGTATCGACAGGCTCGTTATGTTGTTTACGAACTCTCCTTCCATCAGGGAAGTCATATTCTTTCCCCATCTTAGGCCCGAATGAGATACGAATTTTTCATAGGACTCAGGTACCTCGGTTCGAGGCGCAAACAGAAGTTCACTTCCATTATTGGACTGATATCTATACTCGGAGTGATAATCGGAGTAATGGCGCTGAACGTTGTGCTCTCGGTCATGGGAGGATTCGAGGAGGAGCTGAGAGACAAGATACTGGGAGTAAGCTCTCACCTGGTCATACTCAGCTACGACGGTCCGATCAAGGAATACGATAAAATCACGGACGAGACGCTCAGGGTAAAGGATGTCGTGGGCGCCAGTCCGTTTATCTACGGACAGGGCATGATAGCGAGCGAGAGGAATGTTTCAGGCTCCGTTGTCAGGGGTATTGACCCCGGTACGGCTGGTAAGGTCACGAACATTGAGCAGGCAATAGGACGGGGGACTATCGGCGGAAACGGCGTAAGGGAAAAATCGATCCAGGATCAGCTGACCAAGGTCGGCAAAGAGGTGCTCAATAGGCTGAATAAGGAGACTGACTCCGGAAGACCACCCATTCTCATAGGCAAGGAGCTTGCAAATACGCTGGGGGTGATAGAAGGGGATATGGTGAGCCTTGTCTCGCCGTTTGGCAAAATGGGTCCGTTCGGGGCAACCGCCAAGGTGAAGAAGTTCGAAATCATCGGAATATTTGACTACGGAATGATCGAGTACGATTCGTCGATATCGTACGTCAGTCTCGGGGACGCGATGGACTTCTTCGATATGGACGGTGAAGTATCCGGGGTGGAGGTAAAGGTCAGGAACATATACGAGGCCCGCAATATCGGAAACGAGCTCAGCTCAATGCTAGGATTTCCGTACTACACGCGGAACTGGGAAGAGGTGAACAAGAGCCTGTTCAAGGCACTCAGGCTTGAGAGGATAGCCATAGCGATATTTCTCGGTTTCATAGTCCTTGTAGCGGCGCTCGATATAGTAAGCACCCTGACTATGGTGGTTATGGAGAAGGGCAAGGACATAGCGATATTGCGCGCTATGGGCGCGACCAGGAGCGGGATACTCAAGATATTCGTGACCGACGGCATGATAATAGGAGTAGTAGGTACGCTGCTCGGAAGCCTTGCGGGATTGGGAATATGCTACATGCTGGAAACCAGCGAGACCATAAGGAAACTGATTCCATTTGATAATAATGTCTATCCTATTTCCGAGTTTCCAGTTAAAATTGAACCGTTTTATTTTATAACAGTTGCGGTATGCAGTATTTTAATATGTTTTTTAGCAACGCTGTATCCGGCGTTTCAGGCGTCTCGCAAAGATCCGATTGAGGCACTAAGGTATGAATAAGACATGGAGATTCGAGTACGAGGCTTATGGAAGGTCTTTGAGACAAGGGGTGGCAGCGTAGAGGCTTTAAAGGAAATTGATCTCGACATTACAAGCGGGGAAACGCTAGCGGTAGTCGGTGTCTCAGGATCGGGGAAAAGCACGCTGTTACACATCATCGGCACCTTGGACCGTCCTACGGAAGGACAGGTGTTCTACGGAGATAACGATATTTTCGGACAGAACGAAGCCGAGCTTGCCGAGTTCAGGAACCGTGAAATAGGGTTCGTGTTTCAATTCCATTACCTTCTTCCCGAGTTCAGTGCTCTGGAAAACGTAATGATGCCTTGTTTGATAAACAGAATGGAGACGGAGCAGGCAAGGGAAGCGGCGCTCGATGTTCTTAAAAAAGTCGGCCTTGAACAGAGGCTCGAACACCGTCCTGGAGAGATGTCCGGAGGGGAGCAGCAGAGGGTGGCGATTGCGCGCGCCGTCGTGCTTAAGCCAAAAGTCGTACTTGCGGATGAGCCGACCGGTAATCTGGATCTTGATACGGGGGCTTCGGTTCTTGATATGTTTTTAATGCTTAACGATGAGTACGGTATAACTTCGGTGATAGTTACTCATAACCACGAGATAGCCAAGAGGATGAAGAGGAGAATAAGACTTTCCGATGGGAAAATTGTCGAGGCAAACTAGCCGCAGTCTGAATCTGACCGCTATGGCGGCGGTATTGCTGTTCATGCTGTGCAGTGCGGGTATTGAGTCAGCGTGGGGTCAGGCGGCAAATCAGGATACAGGCGTGGAGGATTCTTCACCGGAAGGCACTTCCGGTGAGATGGAATCAATCGACGCGGAAGGTCCGGCTCAGGAGAGCGAGCAGCAGAACAACACCATTGTCGAAATAAAGATAGAGGGAAACAGGAGAGTCGAGTCGGAGCTCATAGGACTCAACATTTCTTCCAAATTGGGGCAGCCTCTTTCCACGGCGACCGTTAGGGAAGATATCAAGAAGATATATAAGCTGGGCTCCTTCGAGGATGTGAAGGCCGAGACCGAGAGGACGCCCGGTGGAGTCGTTCTCATTTACAAGGTAAAGGAAAAACCGGTCGTTTCGGATCTCCGTATCAGGGGAAATAAAGACATCAAGAGCGACAAGATTCTTGAGGTCATAGACGTCAAGGAAGGACGCATAATCGACCTTAACAAGGTAAAGCAGAGCCAGGAGGCTATAAGCCAGCTCTATGACCAGAACGGCCTGGTCGGCACCGTGGTGGATTACAGCATAGAACCCGAAGGGGAGGGGACTGTCAGCGTCACGTTCAACATCAAGGAAGGCAAAAAGGCTTACATCAAAAAGGTTGTATTCATCGGGAATGAGAAGCTTAAGACCAAGATCGTAAAAAAGGGGCTGTACTCGAAGCCAAAAGGTATTTTCTCGTTCATATCCAAAAAAGGGCTCTATAATCCGCAGGAAATCGAAAACGATTCCGAGAGAATACGCTCCACATACATAGACAACGGGTTTTTGGATGTAAAGGTCAGCAAACCCGAAATGCAGTATAGCGATGAAGAGAAAGGCTATATTATCACCTTCAAAATCGACGAGGGGCAGCAATTTAAGGTAAACGAGCTCTCATTCGCCGGGGACTTGATAGTGCCCGTTGAGGAGTTAAACGAGGTGCTGCAGCTCAAATCCGGAGAGATATTCCGGGGGAGCCTCCTCGCCGCGGACATAGCTGCCCTCACCACCTTCTACGGAGACCGCGGGTACGCCTTCGCGAACGTAGAGCCAGGATTCAAAATAAACAGGCAGGACCTTACCGTAGACATTCAGTTTAAGATCGAAAAAGGCCCCGAAGTTTATGTCAGGCAGATAGACATCGTAGGCAACACCAGGACCCGCGATAAGGTAATAAGAAGGGAAATACCCATACAGGAAGATCAGCTTTTCAACGCAACCGAGGTCCAGGCGATAAAATCGAGGGTTACAAGGCTCGGGTTCTTCGAAGACAACGTGGAGGTGGCATCGGAACGCGTACCCGGTACGGATGATCAGATAGACCTCAAGGTAAAGGTGGAAGAGAAACCGACCGGTTTCTTCAGCGTGGCGGGAGGATTCAGCTCGATCGAGACCTTTATATTCGCGGGTCAGATACAGGAGGCGAATCTCTTCGGTTACGGTAAGAGGATCTCTCTGAACGCTCAGATCGGCGGCGTCACTCAGCTCTTTTTCATAAATTATCAGGATCCCCATTTATGGGACTCCGATTATACGTTAGACGCCCTCGTTTTCAGAACGGACAGACAGTTCAGGGATTTTGACAGAAAGTCATGGGGCGGCAGCCTGACCTTGGGAAGGCGCATATGGAGATATCTAAATGCAAACCTGACCTACAGGCTCGAAAATTTAAAAATCGGAAATATAGACAACGACGCCAGACTAATTCTTACAAAATCGGACAGAACCATCAGCAGCATTGGTCTCGGCTTGAATTGGGATTCGAGGAACAACCTCCTGGATCCGAGCGCGGGTAATCTTACTCAAACGAATGTTGAGTTTGCCGGAGGTCCTTTCGGTGGAAATACTGAATTTCTTAAATATGTTTTATCTTCCAGGCAATGGTTTCCCCTGTGGCTTGGAACGGTGCTGACAGCAAGGGGAAGATATGGCATTATCAACCTGATGAACAACGGCAACGACCTGGTGGTAGGGGAGAGGTTTTTCCTGGGCGGGCCTAATTCGCTCAGGGGCTATGGGTTCAGAAGGGTCGGCCCGCGTGTACCGACGGCGGACGGCGATTACGTCATCATCGGCGGCGTGCAGGAACTGCTGTTTTCGGTGGATTGGATTTTTCCCATACTGCCGTCAGCGGGGTTAAAAGGGGCGCTGTTCTTCGATATGGGTAACGCATTCAACGACGGGGTGGACCTGACCATAAACCCGAACGATCTGAGAAAGGACGTGGGTTTCGGCGTCAGGTGGGTATCACCGCTCGGGCCGCTCAGGCTCGACATCGGCTTCCCAATCGGAGAGAGGCTGCCTGATGAAGATAGCTATGAAATACAGTTTACTGTGGGAACACTATTTTAAATATAAGGAGGTATAAAGATGAGAACATCTTTGATTATTTTGGCTTTGGCTCTGTTGATTCCGGCGTTCGCGAACGCCCAGGAAAGCAAGATCGGTGTTATCGATCTTCAGCTGGTGATAGCTAACTCAAAGGCTGGTAAGGCCGCAAAGGCTGCTTTCGAGAACGAGTTTAAGCAGAAACAGCAGATTATCGAAAGTAAGAGTGCTCAGCTGGACAGAATGAAGAATGAATTCATTCAGAACGGCCCTGTCATGAATGAGGCTACCAGGAAGCAAAAAGCCCAGCAGATTGAGCAGCTTGACAAGGAGCTTCAGAGATCAAGGACTGATTTCAGGGACGAGCTGCAGAAACGGGATTACGAGCTGCTCGAAAAAATCCTTAAGGACCTGGACGGAATACTGCAGTCGATAGGAAAATCCGAAGGCTACACCCTTATAATCGAGAAGACGGAGGGAGGCATTATTTATTCCACACCTTCCGTGGATATCACCCAGAAGGTTATACAGGCTTACGACGCCAGGAATTGATATCTGATTAATATCCTCAGATCGGCAACGTTATGCAGAAGATGTTGATGGACAAAGAGGTTATCAAGGGTTATCTGCCCCATCGCGATCCCTTTTTGTTTGTGGACGGGGTTCTCGAGCTTGACAAGGGATCTAGAATTCTCGCTGTTAAGAGGTTTAGCGAAGATGAATACTTCTTCAAAGGTCATTTTCCGGGAAATCCCATAGTTCCGGGCGTTATTCTTGTTGAGGCGATGGCTCAGGTAGGAGGCGTTCTGGTCTATTCGTCGTTTACGGAGGAGCTCAAATCCAGGGGGCAGACGGGGGCTTATCTAGCGGGGCTCGAAAATGTGAGGTTCCGCAAGGCTGTAATCCCAAATGATCTCGTGAAAATGGACGTCAGGATTGAAAAAAAGCGTTCGAGGGTTATTATATTTGAAGGTGAGGCACGGGTTGACGACGCAAAGGTTGCGGAGGCTCAGATCATGGTATCCTTATATTAGATAAATAACTGAAAAATCCGATACTTTATCTTGACAATATCCCGCCAGCCATGTTAAAATACGTGATTTCATATATGCGGGCGAGTTCTATCTAGTTTCATTTTAAATGGAGAATCCATAAAAAATAAGAAATTTAGGACAGCTGGCGTAGCTCAGTGGTAGAGCAGCTGATTTGTAATCAGCAGGCCGGGGGTTCAAATCCCTTCGCCAGCTCCAAGAGAAAAATGTCACAATTACAAAGAGTTAAGCATAATTATATACGGGGGGAGGTGGCTGAGTGGTCAAAAGCAGCAGACTGTAAATCTGCCGGTGCAAGCCTACGTAGGTTCGAATCCTGCCCTCCCCATGGAACGATAGAATATATGAACGGATTTTTGACTTTTTTGAACAAACTTCATGCAGAAGTATTTAGTGATGCTCGTAAAGCGGGAGTAGCTCAGTTGGCTAGAGCATCAGCCTTCCAAGCTGAGGGTCGCGGGTTCGAATCCCGTCTCCCGCTCATTGGTAGCTTTGCCCACGTAGCTCAGTCGGCAGAGCACATCCTTGGTAAGGATGAGGTCAGCGGTTCAAGTCCGCTCGTGGGCTCCACCGGCGTTAACAAACACGGTTCTTTAATCCATTAAGGAGGTAGAAAAGAGATGTCTAAGGAGAAATTTGCGCGGGGGAAGCCGCACTTAAACATAGGGACGATAGGGCACGTAGACCACGGGAAGACAACGCTGACGGCGGCGATAACGAAGGTCCTGGACGCGGCGGGTAGCGCTAAATACGTGGAGTTTGACCAGATAGACAAAGCCCCTGAGGAAAGGGAGAGGGGAATAACGATAAACATAGCGCACGTGGAGTACGAGACGCCCAAGCGCCACTACGCGCACGTTGACTGTCCCGGACACGCGGACTACGTAAAGAACATGATCACTGGCGCCGCGCAGATGGACGGAGCGATATTGGTAGTAAGCGCCCCCGACGGCCCGATGCCTCAGACAAGGGAGCACATACTGCTGGCGAGGCAGGTTGGAGTTCCGTACATAGTGGTAGCGCTAAACAAAGTGGATATGATGGACGACGAGGAGCTTCTGGACCTCGTGGAGCTTGAGGTAAGGGATTTGCTAACCCAGTACGGATTCCCCGGGGACGACGTACCTGTAGTAAGGGTAAGCGCTCTTAAGGCATTAGAGGGCGATGCGGATGCGATGAATCAGATAATGGAGCTTATGAAAGCGGTTGATGATTACGTTCCTGACCCCGAGAGGGAGATGGACAAGCCGTTTTTGATGGCGATAGAGGACGTGTTCACTATCTCCGGAAGAGGGACTGTGGTAACGGGAAGAGTGGAGAGGGGGAGGATAGTAGCCGGGGACGAGGTGGAGATAGTGGGATTTGGCGATACGCGCAAGACGGTGGCGACTAGTCTTGAGATGTTCAGGAAGATACTGGACGACGCGCAGGCCGGGGATAACGTGGGAGTTCTGCTGAGGGGAACGGGGAAGGACGATGTGGAGAGGGGGCAGGTACTTGCAAAACCCGGCAGCATAACGCCGCATAAGAAGTTTAAGGCCGAGGTATATGTGCTAAAGAAGGAAGAGGGGGGAAGGCATACGCCGTTTTTCCCCGGATACAGGCCGCAGTTTTATTTAAGGACAACGGACGTGACGGGCTCAATTACGCTACCCGAGGGAGTTGAGATGGTAATGCCCGGAGACAATATAAACATGGATGTGGAGTTGATAGCGCCGGTAGCACTGGAGGAGCAGTTGAGGTTCGCCATAAGAGAGGGCGGAAGAACCGTGGGTGCAGGCGTGGTAACCAAAATCGTGGAGTGAACGGTAATCAATCATGGGAGATAATACTTTAGTTGTGGCTCTGGCGTGCAGCGAATGCAAAAGACGTAATTATTCGACGACTAAGAACCGCCAGACGCACAAAGACAAAATTGAGCTGAAAAAGTACTGTAAATGGTGCAAGTGTCACACGGAACACAAAGAAACCAAATGAGTGATTTTAAAATTTGTCATGGATAGGGCAGTAGCTCAATTAGGGAGAGCACTGGACTCCAAATCCAGCGGTTGGGGGTTCGATTCCCTCCTGCCCTGCAAATAGGAAAACCAATGGAGAGATTCAGAAATTTAAGCTCGGACACGGTACAATTCGCAAAGGACATAGAAAGCGAAACGAAGCGTATAACATGGCCTTCCAGGAATGAAACAATCAAGTCCACTTTGGCGGTCATAGTGATATCGAGCGTGTTCGCGGCTTTCTTGGGTCTGGTCGACTACATTTTTTCTATCGGAATCAAGTTCCTGCTGAGCTGAGAGATAAACGGAGATAACTGGTTTTTATGGCTAAAAGATGGTACGTAGTTCATACCAATACGGGTTTTGAAGATAGAGTTAAATCCTATATTGAGGATAGGGCGAAGCTTGAGGGGCTAGAGGATCAGGTGAATGAGGTTCTTGTTCCGACGGAGATGATAGTCGAGCCCGTGAAGGGAGGGAAAAAAAAGACTTCGGTAAGAAAGTTCTTTCCTGGATACATATTGATAAAAATGGAGCTGAACGATCAGAGCTGGCATTTTATTAGAAATATTCCGAAGGTTATAGGTTTTGTCGGGGGCAAGCTCAAGGACGGGAAGATCGATCCCGATTCCGTCCCTGATGTTCAGGAGCAGGAAGTTCAGAAGATAAAGAAGCAGATCGAGGAGGGCACTCTCAAGCCGAAGCCGAAGGTGACCTTCGACAGGGGCGAGACAGTGAAAGTAATCGAAGGACCTTTTGCTAATTTTTCCGGGGTGATCGAAGAAGTCAGGCCCGATAAGGCTAAGGTTCAGGTCCTTGTTACGATATTCGGAAGAACCACTCCTATAGAGCTGGATTTTAATCAAGTGGAGAAGATCTGATATGAAAAAGATAGACGGATATATCAAATTGCTGTGTGAGGCCGGTAAGGCAAATCCTTCGCCCCCCGTCGGACCCGCTCTGGGTCAGAGGGGCGTGAATATCATGGAGTTCTGCAAGGCATTTAACGCGCAGACTCAGAAGATGGAAGGCCTCCTGCCTGTTGTGGTCACTGTTTTCGTGGATAAATCATTTACCTTCGAGGTCAAAACTCCCCCGGTATCTTATTTGCTGAAAAAAGCCGCCAAGGTGGAGAAGGGTTCCGGTGAGGTTCCCAAGGTTAAAGCCGGAAAGGTGTCTATGTCCAAGGTGGAAGAAATAGCTAAAACAAAGATGCCGGACTTGAATACGGACGATCTTCAGGCCGCCGTGAACATAGTTTCAGGCACTGCCAGAAGTATGGGTATAGAAATCGTATGACCGGTGTTAAAGGAGATTCATAATGGCGAAAAAGGGAAAAAAGTACGCGGAAGTCAGTAAGGCGGTCGATCCGAAAGAAACCTACGGAGTGGATGAATCCATTAAACTTCTTGAAGATACCAAGACCGCGAAATTTGATGAAACTGTCGAAGTAGCGGTCAAGCTCGGCATAGATCCCAGGCAGGCAAACCAGCAGATAAGGACCGGTATGGTTCTCCCTCACGGTATAGGAAAAGATATAAGAGTAGTGGTATTCGCCAAGGACGACAAACAGAAAGAGGCTGAGGATGCTGGGGCGGACAATGTCGGACTCGACGATCTGATAGATAAGATACAAAACGATAACTGGCTTGATTTTGATGTCTCCATAGCGACCCCTGACGTTATGAGCACAGTGGCGAAACTGGGTAAGGTGCTGGGGCCGAGGGGGCTGATGCCGAGCCCGAAGGTAGGAACGGTCACATTCGATATCGCGCAAGCGGTCAAAGAGGCCAAGGCGGGAAGGATTGAAGTCAAGAACGATAAGGGCGGCGTGGTGCACGCGCCTATTGGCAAGGTGTCGTTTGGACCTGAAAAGTTAAAGGAGAATTTCCTCGTGTTCATGGATTCGCTCATCAAGATGAAGCCCGCGTCCTCAAAAGGCACTTTCGTAAGGAAAATTACGCTTTCAAATACAATGGGGCCGGGGATTAAAGTAGATTTCGTTAACGTTCGCGAGGTTCTGAAAGGATTCCAGATAGCGGCTTGAGTACCGGGTCGCCGGCGGGAATGAATATAAATACAACGGCGTTTTGAAACACATAAGTTCTGAGGAGTAAAGCAAATGTTGACTAAAGCGGCTAAAAACGAATTAGTGGAGCAGTTTAACAGCGTATTTAAAACCAGCCCTTCCGTTATGGTTATAGAATACAAAGGGCTCACCGTAAAGGATATGGAGGGGCTCAGGTCAAATTTAAAGAAGGCCGACGCGGAGTTAAAGGTCGTTAAGAACTCCCTTCTCAAGATAGCCGCAAAAGACACGGAAGTGGAAAAAATAGACGAGCTGTTCCTTGGCCCAACGGCGGTTGCCATATGTGAAAGTGATGCAGCGGCCGTCGCGAAGGTTTTCGTGGAATCGATAAAAAAACTCCCGCAGCTCAAGATTAAGGGAGCGATTGTCGAAGGAAGCGTACTGGATGAAGCCAAGATATCCGAGTTATCCAAACTGCCGACGAGAGACGAGCTCTTCGCGCAGCTGCTCGGGCTTCTTTCCACTCCGGTCTCGAATTTCCTGGGCGCGCTTACGCAGATGCAGACCAAATTGCTGTATGCGTTGAATGCGGTTAAGGAAACCAAAGAAGAGGCCGAGGAAACCAAAGAAGAGGCCGAGGAAACCAAAGAAGAGGCCGAGGAAACCAAGGAAGAGGCCGAGGAAACCAAAGAAGAGGCCGAGGAAACCAAAGAAGAGGCCGAGGAAACCAAAGAAGAGGCCGAGGAAACCAAGGAAGAGGTTAAAGGAACCGAAGAAGAGGAAGAAAGTTAATTTGATTATGAGAAAAGACTTTTTATTTCATTCAAGGAGGTTTTTGAATAATGGCTGATATAAACAGAGCCGATGTTATAACGTATCTTGAAAAGGCGAGCATGCTGGAAATCTCTGAGCTGATCAAAGAGATTGAGGACAAATTCGACGTCAAAGCCGCGGCTCCTCAAGTTGCCGTTGCCGCAGCGCCGGGAGCGGCTGCCGGGGCTGCTGAAGCGGACCAGGGCGAGAAGACCGAGTTCAACGTTATTCTAAAGGCGGCAGGCGGAAACAAGATCCAGGTGATCAAAGCCGTGCGCGAAGTGACTTCTCTTGGCTTGAAAGAGGCGAAAGAGCTTGTGGAGTCGGCGCCCAAGGCCGTTAAAGAAGGCATAGAGCAGAAAGAAGCCGACGAGATAAAGAAAAAGCTCGAAGAAGCAGGCGCTGAAGTAGAAGTCAATTAAGATTTCGGCGGAAATCCGGTTATACTATATAGGATAGTCTGTAATCAAGGCTGACTGAGAGGAGCAAAACCTTATTTCCGGATTACACCCAGCGTATTTATGTCTTTTTTCTCCGACATGGCGTTAATTTTCTTTTTACCGAGACGCTGAAAGTTTCTTGATTGGCAGCGCCTTGCCATTTGTTTGGAGAATTTGGCTATGAAGTTGATTGAATAAGAATTGATAAAAATCGGGGGGTAAGATAACTTGAGTCTAGATGGTTTGGAATTTTATAAATTCAGGAAAAGTTTTTCGAAATTACCATCCGTTCTCGATATACCTCACCTGCTGGAAGTTCAGCTTAAGTCCTACCACGAATTTCTGCAAGCGGAAACTAAACCCGAAGACAGGCAGGATGTAGGGCTACACAATGCGTTTAAGACCGTATTCCCCATTGAAGACTTCAACGAGAAGGCTTCTCTGGAGTATATAGGTTATCGTTTCGACAGGCCTAAGTACGAGGCGGTGGAATGCAGGCTGAAGGGGTACACATATGTTGCGCCTCTGTACGTGACGTTCAGGCTGGTGATATGGGACACGGAGTCGGGAGAGGAACGTACGATAAGAGACGTGAAAGAGCAGGAAGTCTATTTCGGCGAGATCCCCCTCATGACCCCAAACGGCTCGTTTATAGTGAACGGGACGGAAAGGGTAATAGTAAACCAGCTACACCGCTCTCCGGGTGTATTTTTCGATCAGGTGAAAAATAAGGATTCGAGCGTCGGCAGGTCTTCTTTTTCCGCGAGGATCGTACCCCATGACGGAAGGTGGATCGATTTCGAATTCGACTCCAAAGACCTTCTCCATGTAAGAATAGACAGAAAGAAAAAATTCTACGTTACCGTGCTCTTAAAAGCGCTCGGCTATAATGACAAGGAAATAATGAATTACTTTTACCCTGTGGAGAATATTTTTATAGATTCCAAGGGGATGAGTAAAAGCGTTAACTACGATGTTCTTCCTTATCAAAGGGCCAGCGCCGATATAGCCGATCCCAAATCGAAGGACGTGCTTGTAAAGAAGGGACGCAGGTTTGTCAGAAACATCGTCGAAAAGCTAAAAAAAGCGGAGGTCGATACCATTGCCATCGACCCTTCCGAGCTTATCGAAAGGTTCGCTGCGGACGATATCGTCGACAAGAAGACGGGTGAGGTAATTGTCGGCTTTAACGAGCTTATTCCCGAAGAGAAGCTGGAAGAGATAAAAGCAAGTGACGTAACAGAGTTCAAGGTTTTTTACATAGATAACGTATCGGTGGTTGCCTCGCTCAGAAATACGGTGCTGGCGGACAAGGTCAAAATACGTGAAGACGCTATTACGGAGATTTACAAAAAGTTCCGTCCCACGGATCCTCCCACTCTGAGCGTAGCCGAGACATTTTTCGAGAATATGTTCTTCAATCCGGACACTTACAGGCTTTCTCAGGTGGGCCGTCTGAAGATAAACTACAAGCTCAACCACGGTATACCGGACGACGTTTCCACGCTTACCAAAGAAGACATAACTGAAACAGTTCGTTATCTCCTGGACCTAAGAGGCGGAAGGGGCACTACGGACGACATCGACCACCTGGGTAACAGAAGAGTCAGGACGGTGGGTGAGCTGATAGAAGACCGTTTCTATCACGGCCTCGAGAGGCTTGCCCGCTCGGTCAAGGAGAAAATGGGCTACCAGGCTGTTGAGAACCTGATGCCTAGCGAACTTCTGATTCCAAAGACCGTAATTGCGGTCGTGAAGGAATTTTTCGCCACGGGCCAGCTCTCGCAGTTCATGGATCAGACCAACCCGCTTTCGGAAATCACGCACAAGAGGAGACTGAGCGCTCTGGGTCCGGGCGGTCTGACAAGAGAGAGGGCCGGATTCGAAGTCAGGGACGTGCACTCCTCCCACTACGGCAGGATATGTCCGATCGAGACTCCGGAAGGCCCGAACATCGGACTCATTTCAAGTTTGAGCACATACGGCAAAATCAATGAATTCGGCTTTATTCAGACCCCTTACAGAGTAGTCAAGAACTCGAAAGTGTCGGATGAGATCGTGTACATGAACGCACTTGCCGAGGAAAAGTACATCATAGCACAGGCAAATGCGCCGCTCGACAAGAACGGCAATTTCACTTCTGAATTCATCTCCGCCAGACACGGCGGTGAATTTCTCATGGTCGAGCGTGAGAAGGTTGAGCTGATGGACGTCTCACCTTCCCAGCTCGTGTCCGTCTCGGCATCTTTGATTCCGTTTCTTGAGCATGACGACGCAAACCGCGCGCTCATGGGTTCCAACATGCAGCGCCAGGCGGTGCCGCTGATACGCACCAGCACACCGGTCGTCGGGACGGGCTTTGAGAACACCGTTGCGAAAGACTCCGGCGTCGCGGTCATCGCCAAGAGAGACGGCGTGGTCGAGTACGTCGATTCAGCAAGAATTGTCGTAAGCGCCACGGGGGAGAGTTCTGATACGGAAGCCGGCGTGGATATGTACAGCCTTATAAAATTTCAGAAATCAAATCAGAGCACTTGCTGGAATCAGCTGCCTATAGTCAAAAAAGGCGAACAGATAAAGGCGGGCCAGGTTATAGCGGACGGGCCTTCCACGGATTTCGGCGAGCTTGCTTTGGGACAAAACGTACTCGTGGCCTTCATGCCCTGGGGCGGGTACAACTTCGAGGACGCAATTCTGATGAGCGAAAGACTCGCCAAGGAAGACAGCTTCACCTCCATACACATCGAAGAGGTTGAATGTATAGCGCGCGAGACGAAGCTCGGCCGTGAAGAGATCACGAGAGACATCCCGAACGTGAGCGAGGATGCGCTCAGGAACCTGGATGAGAGCGGAATCATCAGGGTCGGCGCCGAGGTAAAGCCCGGCGATATAATCGTCGGCAAGATATCTCCAAAGGGCGAAACTCAGCTTTCACCTGAAGAGAGGCTCTTGAGAGCGATATTCGGCGACAAGGCGGGTGACGTAAAGGATACGTCGCTCCGCGCGTCTCCCGGCGTATACGGCACGGTGATCGACGTCAAGATGCTCATATCGCGTGTTGTTGACAAGGACGAGCGCGCCAAGAGCATAGAGGACTTCGAAGTAACTCGTCTCAAGCAGGACAGGGACGACGAGATAAAAATATTAAAAGACGATGCGTTTGAGCGCGTAAAATCCCTTGTCTCCGGGAAATCTTCCTCAGCGAAGCTTACGGTATCGAGAAAGACCGTGCTCAAGAAAGGGGAAAAGATAACCGAAGAGGCTTTAACGACCATACCGTTTGAGAAATTCGCCGACATTTCCGTTGAAAAGGGCGACGACATAGAGGCTGAGATCAAGCGCATAGTCGAGAGGACGGCAGAGCAGATCGAGCTCACGAACGTTGTATACGATCAGCGGATTTCCAAGCTGACCAAGCCCGACGAGCTGCCGCCCGGCGTTCTCAAGGTGGTAAAAGTAAACATCGCCGTAAAGAGGAAGCTTCAGGTTGGGGACAAAATGGCGGGAAGACACGGCAACAAGGGCGTTATCTCCATAATACTCGCGGAAGAGGACATGCCATACCTGCCGGACGGAACCCCTGTCGATATGATTCTGAACCCGCTCGGCGTGCCTTCCAGGATGAATGTGGGACAGGTGCTTGAGACCCATCTCGGATGGGCCGCGAAGGAGCTCGGCAATCAGATAAATGAAATAATGGAAAGAGAGTTCAGTCCGGAGGCTTTGAGGACTAAGCTCAAGGATATTTATAAATCCTCTGAAACCTCAAAGATAATCGACGAAATGGACGACGATGATGTAGTTATGGTAGCGAGGAGACTGAGCAGAGGAGTCCCGGTTAAGTCACCGGTTTTCGACGGGGCTTCGGAAGCGGAGATAAAGACGCTTCTCAATGAAACGGGGCTGCCCGAGGACGGAAAGACAATCCTTTTCAACGGACAGACGGGCGAGCCTTTCGACCAGAAGGTCACGGTGGGAGTGATGTATATGCTCAAGCTTCACCACCTGGTAGAGGAAAAGATACACGCGAGAGCAATCGGACCTTACTCGCTCGTTACCCAACAGCCTCTTGGCGGTAAAGCACATTTCGGAGGCCAGAGGCTAGGTGAAATGGAGGTGTGGGCGCTCGAAGCTTACGGCGCGTCCTACACACTTCAGGAATTCCTTACCGTTAAATCCGACGACGTTGTAGGAAGAACAAGAATATTTGACTCTATCGTGAAGGGTGACATGAATTTCGAGCCCGGACTGCCTGAATCCTTTAAGGTACTGCAAAAGGAGCTTCAGGCGCTTGCGCTTGACGTTGACCTTCTCGAAGAGGAAGAAGTCGGTAGGGATTAAATAAAAAATTAGGGAGGGAGATAAACGTGGACGTAGATACCCTTTTTGAAAGACCTAAAAATCCATCTGAGTATTCGGCGGTCAAAATTTCCATCGCATCTCCGGATAAGATCAAGGATTGGTCATTCGGCGAGGTAAGAAAGCCTGAGACCATTAACTACAGAACCTTCAAACCGGAGAGGAGCGGACTTTTCTGCGCGAAGATTTTCGGTCCCGTAAAGGATTACGAATGTACATGCGGGAAATACAAGAGGTTGAAACACAGAGGTATCACATGTGAGAAGTGCGGGGTGGAAGTTATCTCATCCAAAGTAAGAAGGGAAAGAATGGCTCACATAGAGCTGTCTTCTCCCGTGGCTCATATCTGGTTTCTGAGGAGCATACCGTCGAGAATCGGAATGCTTCTCGATATGACGCTCAAGGATCTGGAAAAAGCACTTTATTATGAATCCTATGTAGTACTCGATCCGGGAGGTACTCCGCTCAAATTCGCGGAAGTGCTGAGCGAGGACAGGTACAGAAAAGCAGTCGATGAATACGGCCAGAGCTTCAAGGTCGGCATGGGCGCCGAAACGATAAGAGAGATGCTCAAAAAGATCGATCTCGTGGAGCTATCGGAGCAGCTCAGGCACGAGATGAAGAATACTTCGTCTCCGATTAAGAGGGCGAGGATCGCCAAGCGGCTCAGGATATGCGAGGCGTTCAGGAAATCGAAGAACCGTCCCGAGTGGATGATCCTGACCAGGATACCGGTACTACCGCCGGACTTGAGACCTCTCGTTCCGCTTGACGGGGGAAGGTTTGCAACCTCCGACCTTAACGATCTCTACAGAAGGGTAATCAACAGGAATAACCGCTTGAAGAAGCTGCTGGAGCTCGGCGCACCCGATATCATTGTAAGAAACGAAAAGAGAATGCTCCAGGAATCAGTCGACGCCCTGCTCGAGAACGGACGCAGGGGAAGGCCGGTCCTGGGTCACAACCACAGGCCGCTCAAGAGCCTGAGCGATATTATCAAGGGTAAGCAGGGTAGGTTCAGGCAGAACCTGCTCGGAAAGAGGGTTGACTACTCCGGCCGCTCGGTTATTACCGTTGGCCCGGAATTAAAGCTGCATCAGTGCGGCATACCCAAGCAGATGGGACTCGAGCTGTTCAGGCCTTTCATTTACCAGAAGCTCGAAAAATGGGGAGCTGCCGCGACAATAAAAATTGCCAAGAAACTGGTTGAACAGGAAGCCCCGATAGTATGGGACGCGCTTGACGAAGTAATCAAAGAGCACCCGGTACTGCTGAACCGAGCTCCTACACTCCACCGTCTCAGCATTCAGGCTTTCGAGCCGATTCTGATCGAGGACAAGGCGATACAGATACATCCTCTCGTCTGTCCGGCTTATAACGCGGACTTCGACGGAGACCAGATGGCCGTGCACGTGCCGCTTTCGGTGGAAGCGCAGACGGAGTGCAGGGCTCTCGTTATGTCGACCAACAACATTCTGTCCCCTGCACACGGCAAGCCGATTATTCTTCCCACGCAGGACATCGTCCTCGGAATCTACTACATGACCAGGGACATGGCCGTCGATAAAGGAGACGGCAAGATTTTCTCCTGCATCGAGGAAGTCCAGATGGCTTACGATTCGGGCGAGATCGGCATACACGCCAAAATAAAGGTTCGCGTCAACGAAAAGGTATATGAGACGACTACTGGACGCGTATTGCTCTACGAAATAATGCCGAAAGAGATACCGTTTGAGCTCGTGAACAGGGTTATGACAAAGAGGGCTATCGAAGAGCTCGTCGATAACTGCTTCAGAGTCTCGGGCGGAAAGAGCACCGTGATACTCGCCGACCGCATGAGAACGCTCGGTTTCAAGTATTCCACACAGGCCGGTATATCCATCTCCATAGACGACATGAGCATTCCCGAAAAGAAGAAGGACATGCTGCAGAAGGCCCAGGACGAAGTAGTCAAGGTTCAGAACCAGTATTCTCAGGGTCTTATAACTGACGGCGAAAGATACAACAAGGTAATCGACATCTGGGCGCGCACGAGCGACGAAGTCGCCCAGCAGATGATGCGTGATATTTCATACGAGGAAATGCTCGATGACGAGGGTAACGCCAAGAAGGGAACGAGTTCCAATCCTATCTACATGATGATCGACTCGGGAGCACGCGGCAGCCAGACACAGGTTCGTCAGCTCGCGGGTATGAGAGGACTCATGGCCAAGCCTTCCGGTGAAATTATCGAGACACCGATCACGTCGAACTTCCGCGAAGGACTGACGGTGCTTCAGTACTTCATCTCGACTCACGGAGCAAGAAAAGGTCTCGCGGATACCGCGCTCAAGACGGCTAACGCCGGATATCTGACGAGGAGACTGATCGACGTCGCGCAGGACGTAATGATAAAGGAATATGACTGCGGCACCGCAGAGGGTATTACAGTAAGCGACCTCATCGAAGGCGGTGAAGTTATAGAGAGAGTAGGGGAAAGGGTGTTGGGAAGGGTTACGGTTGAAGACATCATGGACCCCGTTAGCGGCGACGTCATTGTCAGAGCTAACGAAGAAATAGACGAGCATGCAGCGGCCCAGATTGACGAGGCCGGGAGCATCACTGAAGTGAGGATCAGATCCGTACTCACATGCGAGACCAGAATAGGCGTTTGCGTGTGTTGTTACGGTAGAAACCTCGCGACCGGTAAGCTTGTCAACATAGGTGAGGCAGTGGGAATCATCGCGGCCCAGTCAATCGGCGAGCCCGGCACTCAGCTGACCATGAGAACGTTCCACATCGGTGGTGCGGCCAGTCAGAGGGCTGCCGAGAGCACACTCGAATCGGCGCACGAGGGGACCGTGAAATTCAATCTGGTGAGAACGGTCGAGACCAAGGACGGAAGTCTCGTTGTTATCAACCGTACGGGCGTCCTGATAATCGTGGACGACAAGGGTTACGAAAGAGAGCGTTACCCGCTCGCATTGGGAGCGAAGCTAAAGATAACCGAAGGAGATACCGTCAAGGAAGGACAGCTACTGGCGGAATGGGATCCTTACACCACACCGTTTATCTCCGAATTCGACGGCACCGTTGGATTTGTCGACCTCGAGCAGGGCGTAACGCTCAAGGAGCAGGTCGACGAAGTTACCGGTATTTACAAAAAGGTAGTTATCGAAACAAAGAACCTGGAGCTGCACCCCGGTCTGGTCATACATACGACTGACGGAAAAAGCATACAGTACTCGCTGCCGATAGGAGCGATTATCGAAGTCAACGAAGGCGATACGGTCAGCGCCGGAGACATAGTGGCCAAGGTTGCGAGAGCGACGGCGAAGACGAAAGACATCACCGGCGGTCTGCCGCGTGTTGCGGAGCTGTTCGAAGCCAGAATGCCCAAGGATCCAGCCGTTGTAACCGAAATCGACGGAGTCGTGTCCTACGGCAAAGACATGAAAGGTAAGAGAAGAGTCGTGGTTACTCCTGAAGTCGGCGAGGCAAAGGAATACCTAGTTCCGAGAGGTAAGCATGTTCTCGTGAGGGAAGGCGAGCAGGTAGCCTCGGGAGATCAGTTGGTTGACGGCTCGGTAAATCCCCACGACATACTCAGAATCAGGGGCGAAAGGGCACTCACAAGATACCTCGTGGACGAGATTCAGGAGGTCTACAGGCTCCAGGGCGTTAAGATCAACGACAAGCATATTGAGGCCATAGTGAGACAGATGCTGAAGCGCGTGAGGATCAAGGACCCGGGCGATACCATACTTCTAGTCGGTGAAGCTGTGGAGAAGCACATTTTCTTCGAGGAAAACGAGAGGGTGCTCGAGCAGGGCGGAAGGCCTGCGTCGGCGGAGCCTCTTCTTCTCGGTATCACTAGGGCGTCCCTCAGCACAGATAGCTGGCTGTCAGCCGCTTCATTCCAGGAGACGACCAGGGTGCTTACCGAGGCCGCGTGCGAGGGCAAAGAGGACAACCTGAGAGGCCTCAAGGAAAACGTCATCATGGGCAGGCTGATACCCGCCGGTACGGGACTCCCGATATACAGAAACATCGACGTCGAAGTGCCTGTGCTGGAAGTTCCTGTCCCTGCCGCAGCGTCTGTTGACGAAGAATAAGATTGTGAATAAATCCGGGGGCCGGCAGTCGGTTCCGTAGCCGGTCCCCATTAACTTCTCCGTTCCTGATCAAAGACACCGCCATGCCCGAAAACGATAAAACCCAGATGGATAAGGTTTACGATCCGCACAAGGTTGAGGAAAAGTGGTACGGTGAATGGATGGATAAGGGTTTTTATAGAACCTCGCCGTCGGATCAGAAGCCGCATTTTTCGATTGTAATCCCCCCGCCAAACGTGACGGGCTCGCTGCACATAGGGCACGCGCTTAACAACACACTCCAGGATATATTGCTCCGGTACAAACGGATGAAAGGGTTCGACGCTCTCTGGGTCCCCGGAATGGACCATGCGGGCATCGCCACGCAGATGATGGTGGAGCGCGAGCTCGAGAAGGAAGAGACGACGAGGGTCGGACTGGGCAGGGAAGCTTTCGTCGAGCGCGTATGGAAATGGAAGGAGGAGTCGGGAGGAACGATTACCCGCCAGCTAAAGCGCCTCGGCGCCATGCCCGACTGGGACAAGGAGCGCTTCACGATGGACGAGGGCCTTTCCCACGCCGTCAGGAAAGTGTTCGTCGATCTGTATAACGAAAAGCTCATATACAAGGACAAGCGACTGGTCAACTGGGACCCGAAGCTATGCACCGCGATCTCGGATCTCGAGGTCGAGCAGCGTGAGATGAGCGGGCATCTGTGGCATTTCAAATACCCGATTGAGGGCAGCGAAAACGAATACATTACGGTCGCGACTACCAGGCCCGAGACCATGCTGGGCGATACCGCCGTGGCCGTCCACCCCGACGACGAGAGATATAGACACCTGGTCGGTAAAAATGCTGTCCTACCGCTAGTGGGACGACCAATCCCTATCGTCGCGGACGAGTACAGCGACCCGGAGAAAGGAACGGGAGCCGTTAAGATAACCCCCGCGCACGACTTCAATGACTTCGAGGTCGGTAGGAGACAGGACCTCCCGATGGTGAATATATTCGACGAAACTGCTCACCTGAACGAAAGCGCGCCCGAGAAATACAGAGGTATGGAGCGGTTCGAGGCTAGAAAGAAAATTATAGAGGACATGGACGCGCTCGGTCTGCTGGACGGGATAGAGGACACGGTTCACACCGTCCCCTACGGCGACAGGTCCGGGGTCGTCATCGAGCCCTGGCTCACCGACCAGTGGTACGTGGACGCAAAGACGCTTGCGGCTCCCGCCATCGAGGCAGTCGAGGACGGGCATATTAAGTTCGTACCGAAATACTGGGAAAATACTTACTTCGAATGGCTCCGCAACATCGAGCCGTGGTGCATCTCCCGCCAGCTCTGGTGGGGACATCAGATACCGGCGTGGTACGGGCCGGACGGCGAGGTGTTCGTCGCCATATCCGAGGAAGACGCCCGGGCTGCTGCAAAAAAACATTACGGAAAGGAAACGGAGCTTGTGCGTGATCCCGACGTGCTGGACACCTGGTTTTCCTCCGGTCTCTGGCCTTTCACGACTCTCGGCTGGCCCGAGGAAACTCCGGAGCTTAAGACATACTATCCGACGAGCGTGCTGATCACAGGCTTCGACATCATATTCTTCTGGGTCGCGCGCATGATTATGCAGGGGCTCAAGTTCATGGGGGACGTGCCGTTTAGGGACGTGTATATTCACGGGTTAATCAGGGACGAGAAAGGCAAGAAGATGAGCAAGACCACAGGGAACGTCATCGATCCGCTCGACGTCATAGAGCAGGTCGGGGCGGACGCGCTAAGGTTCAGTCTCACTGCGCTCGCCACTCAGGGCCGGGACATCAAGCTCTCCATGTCCGTGATCGAGGGATACAGAAATTTTATCAACAAGATATGGAACGCGTCCCGGTTTCTAATAATGAACCTCCAGAATTACGACGAAAATATCACCGTCTCCGACGATGAGCTTACCACTTATGATAAATGGATAATCACCAAGCTGACCCGCACGATAAAAGAGGTCGAGGACTCATTCGACGGGTATGAGTTCGACAAGGCCGCCGGTGCGATCTACAGGTTCATATGGTCCGAGTACTGCGACTGGTACATAGAGTCCGTTAAGCCCGCACTTTACGGAGACGACGACGCGGTGAAGCAAAGGACAAAGAGCGTCTTGGTGACGGTTCTCAAGACTGCGCTCCAGCTCCTTCATCCCATAGCGCCTTTTGTAACGGAAGAGCTTTATCACAGGCTCGGAGAGTTCGGCGTTCAGGTTCAGGGACTCGACGGAGGCAAAGCAGAAAGCATAGTCGTAAGCTCTTTTCCCGAGTACGACGAGACGCGTAGCTATCCCGAAGCGCACGACGAAGTCGAGTTTTTAAAGGAGATAGTGGTCGGCGTGAGGAATCTCCGGGCTGTACTAGGTCTTCATCCATCCGAAAAGGTAAGCGTTATATTGCTACCGGAGAACAACAAGTTCGGTGAGCAAATCGAGAGGAACAGGGGCTTTATACTGAGCCTAGCGACTCTCTCGGGTCTCGAAATAAGCGGGGGCGAAAAGCCCGCGAAGGCTATCGCGCACGTCATACCCGGAGTCGAGATATTCCTCCCCGTCGAGGGCCTAATAGACGTGGAGAAGGAAACCGACCGCGTAAAGAAAGAGATCGGCAAGATCTCAAAGGACCTGGAGCGCACTCAGAAAAAGCTCGCCAATTCGGAATTTCTCGAACGCGCACCCGAGGACGTAGTAGAAAAAGAGCGCGAGAAGTTCGAGGAGTTTTCCTTCCAGATGAAGAAGCTCGAAGACGTGCTCAGCAAGCTGGGCGAAATATCCTCCTAAGATAACATTTCATCTTATTAAGCCTTATATACAACCCAAATTCATCAAGGTTATTGTTAGACTGTTCATATTATTGTATCTTCTACTAATAATTGTTAGAACCTCCATTTATTAATATATCATCAATTCAATATGAGTATGTTTGGGAGGAAAAAAATGGCCCATGAAGTTTATTTTAATATTCCAAATCGCAAGCTGGAACGTTCGGATGTAGAATTTGATGTATTTAATGATGATGGCAAATTGGGGACACTTAAAGTATCTAAAGGGACTTTAGTATGGTTTCCTGCAAACACCATTTGTGGACACCGGATAAGATGGGGGGCATTTGATAAATTGATGCAGGAAAATGTAAAAGGGTTTGAGAAAAGATGAAGCGCATATTAGTTAAGTGTAGTCAATCTAATATATTTAAATGACGGAAGATCAATATATTGAACATATACTTGGTAAATACTCTGTATCTTATGGCAAGAATTCACCTGCAGTGCGAGTTTTAGGTGCGATTAAGCCGGATTTAAGGCATTGGGCTGGGATATATATTAACTAGATTCACTTTTCCGGATCATACGCTAAACGAACAGCAGTTAATCTAGGCACGGATGTTGATATTTTTATCTCTCTAAGATCCTCTACGCCAAAAACTTTAGGCGAAATTTATAACAGCTTATACAACTTGGCAAAGTCAAAAGGCTGGAGTCCTAAGAAACGAAATGTTTCTATTGGCATTTATTATCAGAATCTGAAAATTGATTTAGTGCCTGCGAGGATTCAACGCGGTCATAGACATATTCATAGCCTTTACAAAAATCGTTTGAGTTCTTGGGTAAAGACTAATGTATCATCGCATAACTTAAGAATTATACTTTCGGGGAGATTAAAAGAGATACGTGCTATGAAGATTTGGAGCAAATTGCATAATTTGGATTTTCCTTCATTATATCTGGAGTTATTCACAATACAATCATTGAAACATCACTCTAAGAATAATCTAGCGAAAAATGTATTGAGGACATTAAGTTCCATAAGAACAGATTTGCCCAGTAGAAGAATAGTTGATCCCGCCAATTCTAATAATATTATTTCGGATGATCTTACTAGTGTGGAGAAAAGAATCATTTCCATGCAAGCACGTGATTCTATAAATAAGCCAAATTGGAGCGACATACTTTGGTAAGTGCCAAGAACAAAATGAAAAACGCCTTTCAGAGATTTTTAGTGTCCTTCAAGATCAGTTGTCTACTGGCTTGGAAGGTAATCGCAAAGTATTAACTCATCCTGGTGCTAAAGGTACTGCAACAGAGCTAGATTGGATAAATGTGTTGGAACACCATATCCCGAAGAGGTATGAAATAAGCAAAGCATTCGTTATTGATAGTAAGGGACATATGAGTGATGAAATCGATATTGTAATATATGATAGGCAATACACTCCCGTACTTTACAATAAAAAGGATCAAAGGATTGTTCCTGCTGAAAGTGTTTATGCTGTCTTTGAAGTTAAGCCAAAATTGAATAAAGCTAATATAAAGTATGCAAGTAAAAAAGCAGCATCGGTAAGATTTCTTGAGCGAACAAGTGCGCCAATTACATATGCAGGTGGTGAATTTGAACCAAGACCTCCGTTCCGAATTATTGCTGGGATTCTTACTTACCAAAGCTCTTGGAATCCTGTTTTTGGGGAGACATTTGAGTCATATATACGAGATGGTGGTGCATCTTCTAGGCTTGACCTCGGCTGCGTTGTGAAATCAGGTAGTTTTGATATGATTGAATCCGAGAATGGTAATGTGTCCATACACAGCGTAGATCAGACAATAGGATTAGCTTATTTCTTTCTGCGTCTTTTACAGCGATTACAGTCT
>Ga0307426_1000393_pt1 | contig 30175 bp, 31 predicted proteins | sample SalMarWE160340MG_FD_202165 | JGI IMG/M metagenome (GOLD analysis project Ga0307426, IMG submission 202165) | Salt marsh sediment microbial communities from the Plum Island Ecosystem LTER, Massachusetts, United States - WE1603-40 | ecosystem: Environmental > Aquatic > Marine > Intertidal zone >...
AGGGTGCTCGCGTAGTCCATTCCGAACGTCTCGATCTTCTGCACGTCGAGGTTGGTTTGTCTTGCGAGTCGCCGCAGCACCTTGGGGGCAGGAAGCTGGCCTCCGGGGAAGATGTACTGCTGGATGAAATCGGCTCGCGATCGATACCGTTCCCACTCGGCGTCCCGAATGGTGATGATCTGCATCACCGCCCGACCTCCTGGTCGCAGAGCCCTCTTGATCGTCGAGAAGAGCGACGGCCACTGGGTCTCGTCAATCGACTCGATCATCTCGATCGAGACGACGGTGTCATAGCGTTCCTGAACCTCACGGAAGTCCTGCACCCTCACATCCACCATGTCCCCGAGTCCGCGCTGATCGATGCGCTTCCGCGCGTAGTCGGCCTGTTCGGTCGAGAGCGTGATGGCAGTCACGCTGCACCCTCGCTCTGTCGCCGCGTACTCGGCGAAACCACCCCAGCCACAGCCGATCTCGAGCACACGCATTCCTGGTTCGAGGCCGGCGAGGTCGGCAATGGTCCGGTACTTGTTTCGTTGAGCGTCGGCGAGATCCTGGTCGGAGTTCAGGAACCTCGCCGAGGAATAGGTCATCGTCTCATCGAGCCACGCTTCGTAGAAGTCGTTTCCGAGGTTGTAGTGATCGTTCATCGTCGTCACTCTGGGGTGGCGACGTTCTGGTCGTATCCGTTGCCAGAGCTTTCGCACCGGCAAGCTGATGTTCGCCAGAGGGTGTTCGAACCAGGCCTTCTGGTTGTCCGCACCCCAGCTGAGCAGATCCGGGAGGCATGGCGTGTCCACTCGACCGTCCATATAGGCCTCGGCGAACCCCATCAAACCTGTGCGGACGATGTCTCGCAGAGGCGAGTAGTCGGCAAGACGCAGCTCCCCCGCCGGCACGCCCGTTCCCACTCGACGAACCCGGCCGTCGGGCAGCGTGACGGTGAGCCGGCCGACATGGGCGATTCGCCCCAGAACGGAGATTCCGAGATTCTCGAGCCGGTTCATGACGACACGCTTGTTTCGATGGTCACGGTCGGAGCCGTCGGCTCGGGCCTTCGGTGGTAGCGAGCCCCCTTCAGCCAGAGTCGCAGTGCCTGCCAGTGGATACCCAGAATCACTTTGCCGGTCACCAGCGGGTGCGTGACGAACACCCGAAGCAGGTTCAGGTCGGTCAGCGGGAGTCGCTCAAGACGTAATCCGGCGCGAAACATCGTTCCCTCCGCATCACGTTGCTCGATGCCGATCGAGAGATAGGCGGCAGGGTCGGTGATCGAGAACTGGTAGGTCTGGTCCATGTCATTGAAGGGGGACACGTGGAGTCGTTTGGCGAAGCTGTGTCTCAGGTCGTTGTTGTCGCGGATCGGTACGGCGTAGACGTGGCGATCACCGAACGTGTTGCGCACTTCGTAGAGGACCGCGCGGAGTTCCGAGTCGATGTCGTAGCAGTACCAAACGCTCAGCGGGTTGAACACGTACCCGAGAACTCGCGGGAAGGCGAGCAGCTTGATCGATCCGCCGTCCAGGTGAATGCCGGCGTCGGCGAGAATCCCCTCGACCCACGGACGGATCTCACCGGGAGTGCGAACGCCATGGCCGGACGGATGAAACGAGTACAGGCTGAATCCACCGACCGAAAAGAGGCGGAGGTCGAGTGTTGCGAGTTCGTCGATGTCGAGCAGCGTGTAGTACACGCGGTACCTGAATCCGTGACGGAAGGGTTTCAACCTGGTGTGGGCGATTGTTCCTCGATACAGGTAGGAGTGCTGGGCGTTCATGCCATCTCCAGGATCTTGGGAGCAGGTGCCGAGCTCATCGGGGTGAAGGTTCCGTGCCACGGTGCGGGACTTCCCAGTGCGGCCGCGACGTTGAGACCGGATTGGAGTCCGTCCTCGTGGAATCCGTAGCCGAGGTATGCGCCTGCGTACCAGGTGTTGTTCATGCCTTGAATTGAGGCAATTCCGCTTTGCGCGGCAACTGCTTCGAGGTCGAATCGGGGGTGGGCGTACCGGAACGAGGCCCTGACTGTCGAGGGATTCGGTTCGGCCAGTGGATTCAACGAGACGAAGAAGTCTTGATCAATGTCGAGGCCTTGCAGCCGGTTCATCCAGTAGGTGACCGAAGCCGGTCGGAGCAGTATGTCATCGAAGCCGGCCATCGCGTTCCAGCTCGACCACACTCTGCGGTTCCGAGGCATGAGCGCCGGGTCGGAGTGGAGGACGGCCCTGCTTGTCGTGTACGGGATCGCTTCAAGGAGATCATGCTCGTCCTGTGTTGCCTCATCGCCGAGGATGCCGAGTGCCTGATCGGAGTGCGTGGCGAGTACTACCTGGTCGTAGGCGTCGACGTGACCGTTCGATTCGATCAGAACCCCTCTGCTGGTTCGTGTCACGGACGTGACCGGGGAGTTCGTCCGGATGCGGTCTTCGAAGCCGGCTACGAGACGCTGGACGTAGGCCCGACTTCCTCCGACGACCGTCCGCCAGGTTGGGCGTCCAGCAATGGTGATCAGCCCGTGGTTCCCCAGGAATTTGAGAATCGCCGCCGCCGGGAAGTCCCCGATCGCGGCATGCTCGGTCGACCAGATCGCTCCGGTCATCGGATACAGGTAGTCGGCCATGAACGTCTCGGAGAACCTGTGGCGCCGAAGGAGCTCACCAAGCGTCTCATCGTCGCGAGGAACCAGGCGTGTTCCGATCTTCCGGAATCGGTTGATGTCGGACAGCATCCTGAGGAACGCCGGCCGCAGCAGGTTCGACGGTTGGGCGAGGACTCCCTGGAGGCTCGCTGCGTACTCCAACTCCCGATCGAGTGAGAACGCAAACGACATGTCACTCTCGCGCGTGGGAACGTCGAGCAACGAGAAGAGACGCGTGAGGTTCGGGTAGCTGACTTCGTTGTAGACGATGAAGCCCGTGTCGACCGCCGTCGTGGTCTGTCCGGTCGCGACGGACACCGTGTTGGCGTGCCCGCCGATCCTGCTGTCGGCCTCGTAGACGGTTATTCGGTGGTCGCCGGAAAGGGCCCACGCCGCACCGAGGCCGGCGATTCCGCTCCCGATGATCGCAATGTCGTGACTCATATCTGTACTTCGAAACAGCAGGCACTTCCGGATGAGGGAACGCGTGTCGCGGGTGTCGCCGCCGGTTCGCTCGGCGCTTCCTCGCGCCAGGAGTCGTCGACAGGTCCCGCTGTAGCATTGGTATTCAGATGCCTCGTCGAAGCGCGTGACTGCGAACACCGACGCCGAGTTCGCTGCTCGGCTCGCGAGTCGCGATCGGTCGGCTCTCGAGGAGGTGTTCAACGACTTGGGTGGAGCTGTGCGGTCGGTGGCAGCCAGGGTGCTGCGCGATGACGCCCTTGCCGAGGATGTCGCGCAGGAGACGTTTCTGGGTCTGTGGAACGCTCCCGAGAAGTTCGACCCCGCACGGGGCTCACTGCGCACGTTCCTGCTCACGATCGCTCACCGCCGTGCCGTCGACCTGGTTCGTTCGGAGGTTGCCCGTTCGAACCGTGAGACGCGATCTCCCGACGAGCACCACTACGACGTCGCGGACGAGGCATGGACACTCGTACTGTCTGAGAAGGTGCGCCGGGCGCTCGAACAGATCCCCGAGAGTGAGCGTGAAGCGATCTCCTTGGCCTACTTCGGCGGATTGAGCTACGTGGAAGTCGCCAAGCGTCTCGACCAACCTGAAGGAACCGTGAAGAGCCGAATCCGTGGCGGCATGAGGAAGCTGTCGGTGCTTCTCTCGGAGGTGTCGACGTGACCGATCGGCGACGTCAGCTCGACAGGACGTCGCTGCCGGTGATGTCCACCAGCCGTTGCCAGAGCTGGACCCGATCCTCGGCGGTTTCTCTCGTGGACTCCGTCAGATGGATCGGTGTAACGGACCTATCGAACCAGAACTGACCAGAGGTGTGCCCTGGTTCCTCGGCCGTCGCCAGCCAGACGATCGTGTCGGCGCCTTGTACCGGCGTTCGCAGCAGTGGCTTCATCACCCTGTTGAACGTAGGCAACGATGTCGCGACGCCTTCCGTTCGTGCCCATCCCGGGTGCATCGAGTGAAACGTCACGTCTCGATCAGGGAAGCGCTCCGTCCACATCATGGTGAGAATCACCTGGCCCCGTTTCGCACTCGCATACGCCCCCGTCCCTGTGTACCGGCGCCGCTCGAATTGCAGGTCGCCGGGATCGATCCTGGCCGAGTACATCCCGCCCGAACTGACGTTGACGACCCGGGCAGGGGCCGACGCGACGAGACGGGGCAGGAGGAGGTTGGTGAGCAGGAAGTGTCCGGCGAGATCCGTCACGAATGTGGCCTCCAGGCCCTCTTCAGTCGTCGTGCGTTCGGGGAGGAGAACCCCCACGCTGTTGATCAGGATGTCGATCCGCTGGGTTGATTCGAGGATGTGATCGGCGAGTCGCCTGATGTCGCCGAGAAGACTGAGGTCGGCGACCGCGATCGAGGTCTGTCCCTCGATGGACTCGCTCGCCTTCTGAAGCTTGTTCTTGTTGCGGCCGACCATGACGACGTGGGCACCGTAGGCCGCGAGCTGCCGTGTCGTTTCGAGCCCAAGACCTCCGTTTGCTCCGGTGACGACGGCTACCCGTCCCGACAGGTCGGCATGGATCGGTTCGAACCGTCTCGCGTGGAGCAGGTATCCGAGGTTCGTGAAGGTGGCAACGGTCAACCTGCTCATTAGCGCAGAGCCTCTGCCAGGCCATCGAGGGCGCGTTTGCCAACATTCCGTAGTGCCAGCTGCATCAATGGTGTCAGGTAACGAAGGAAGTTGAGAAACGTCAGGTCTGCCGTGTACTCGATCACGGTTGTGTCACCCTCGCTCGTGAACCGAATCTCGTCGACGGCATGCAGTTTGGTGCCGGTTCCGACGAGAACCACTCTGTGATCGGGCTCGTACACGGTGACCTCGTAGACCATCGGGATCGTTCCGGATCCAGACTTCACGTCGAGTTCATAGCGAGTGCCGACACCGACGGGACCGTCCGTGAGCTGCGTCGAGGACACCACACCCGGATCCCAGTTCTCGATGTTCGAGAAGTCGGCTGCGTACGTGAATACGTGGGCTTGTGGCTTCGGGACTCGCCGCTGTTCGTGAAGGCGGACTGTGTGCCGACTTGGAGCGTTTGCACTCATGGTGCGAGCGTTCCTGCGAACACCTGCCAGGCGAGCAGCGACTTTGCAACGAGGCTCAACAGGATGTAGGTCGATTCACCGAACACGTAGTTCGACCAGCGTCCGACCTTCCGGTACTGGAGGACCATGACGATGGCGAAGGCATTGAAGAACACGAACAACGAGAAGAAGATCCCGTAGACGAACCCTGGAGGGCTCACGTCGACGCCAGGGCTCACGAGGTAGATCGCGATCGCAATCCAGGGGATGGCCCCTGCCAAGACACCGAACCAGTAGGCAACCCAGCTGACGTCCTTTCCTGGGGTCTCGTACTTTTCTTGCAGAAGACCGAACAGGATCATGGATGCGTTCACACCGGCGATTGCAAGTAGCGCGGCGATGTCGGCGATGCCGACGAGCATCGCGATCAGAACCACCATCACCGATGAGGAGAGCGAGTACTCGATCCAGCGAGCGTAGTTCCGCCGGCGTTCCAGGTTCCTCACGTACCACTCGAAAGTCCCGGGGGTGACGATCGCCAGGTGTGCGCCGGCCGACAGGAAGAAGAAGAGGGCCACGCCCCAGGCGATGTTCACGTCGAAGAGGGGTTGGACGACGGGAGAAGAGGCTCCGGGCGGTCCGGTCATGAACGTGCCGATCACGGGAAGTGTGAAGCCGTTGGCGAGGACGAGTACAAGCCCTGCCTGGACTGCGTGCAGCAGTCCCATGAGCAGGTTGTACCTGCGGAGTCGGTGCCGGGTTGGAGTATCGATGATGAGTGGTGGTGTCATGTCGATCATTCGGAGCAGGCAGCGTGGTCGGATGACGTCATCTTCGGCGGATCTTGAATGTCCTGTGGGGAGCGCTCGTGTCAGCCGGTTGCGACGACATTGGCGGTCCACGGTTTGCCGGGCTGCTTCTGTGGATCAAGTGTCACACTCCAGCGATCGGCGAGTACGTCGACGAGGTCGTGCGGAGTAGCGGGGTCGGCACCGGTCTCCAGGAGATACCTCGTTGCCTCGCCACGTGTCTGTTTGGCCGCGTAGCTTGCAGCCGAACGGCGACCGTCGTCACGGACGACTCGGATCGCAACGGTGCGATCGCCGAGCTCCTCGGGCATCCCCACGGCCTGGTAGCTCGACGATCGACAGTCGACGATCACGCCGCGTCTACCGGCCGCGCCGGCGAGGACGGTTGGGAGCATGGTGCGCCAGAGCGGTTCGAGCGATCCCAACCCGACCAGCTCCGAGCAGATGTGTAGCCGGTATGGGGGGATCCTGTCGACGGGACGTATCGCACCCCATAGTCCCGAGACGATCACGAGTCGGGCCGCGCCGCGGCGTTTCGCTGTGGGGGAGAGTGACGGAGTGTCGAGTGCTGTGAACAGCACACCGCTGTAGATCTCGAGCGCCGGCCGCGCCGGGACCTGTTGCAGCAGGGTGTTTCTCCGTACCTCGTCGGCGATCGATGGTCCCACTTGGAGCCTGGGGAGCGCGTCCGGTCGTGTGCTGGTCTCAATGACCGCTCGCAGCACCTTCGTTCGGATCGGTGTCAGCTCCGGGAAGGACAGGGCCGCCAGGTCGACGGGCGCGCCGCGCCGCTTCGGCGGGTTCTTCGACTCGGACGGCGGTAGGAGGATGAGCACGCAGGCAGTCTACGAAGCCGGAGATGTCCGCTGGCGAGGCACCGCTTTTGTCGGAGGCTCGACGTACTGTGTGACTGCCACGCGACAAGGAGGTATGAATGTCGACGCTCTCTGGTCGTCCGAACACTGCGCTGCTCGTCATTGACGTCCAGAACGGGGTGGTGGAGGGCGCCTACAACCGTGACGGGGTGATCGCCAACATCGACACCCTCGTAGACAAGGCCCGTTCGGAGGACGTGCCGGTCGTCTGGATCCAGCACTCGAGCGACGAACTTCAGAAGGGCAGCGATGCCTGGGCGTACGTGCCTGAGCTGGTTCGTCGAGACTCGGAACCGCTCGTTCACAAGACGTACGGTGATTCCTTTGAAGACACCGACCTGGAAGAGGTTCTGGCCGAGCGTGGGGTCGGCAGGCTCGTGGTGACGGGCGCTCAAACCGATGCGTGTGTGCGGTCCACGATCCATGGAGGACTCGTCCGAGGGTATGACGTGACACTGGTCGGTGACGCGCACACGACCGAGGACCTCACCGAGTGGGGTGCGCCACCACCAGACCAGGTGATCGCGCACACGAACCTCTACTGGGACGAGCAACGCGCTCCGGGGCGTCGAGGCGGAACCTTGAAGACGGCCGATGTCGACTTCCAAGACGGCTGATCACGATCGCAGGATCGCGTGTGCCTGCTCTCGGGGACGCCTGTTCCGGCGTCCCCGATATTGACCGCCGGCGTCAGCTCTCGACGGTGACCTGGAGTCGCATCCCCGCCTCCGTAGTGGCCGGCGACGTGGCAGGCGAGCTCCAATGGGGCGTTGAGATCCTCCTGCGTGAACGTGTAGTCGAACGACACCGTCGCCGCAGGAACGAGGTCCTCTGATTCGGCCATTCCAAGGGCCATTGTGTCGATCTGCTCCATGTCGGTGAGGTCCGCCGGTTGAACCGGCATGACCTCGTGGGCGATTGTTCCTTCGTCGGTGATTTCGAACCGGCACTAGACACCAAGCCCAGTAGATCTGAAGAGCAGGAGAACCACTGCAAGCCCCGCTGACTACCTCCGAAAGACCCCACCACAGATCAACACACCCATGCGACGCCGGTTCGAGAAGAACCACACCGCCTGAGGCCACACCCAACCGCACTCGCAATCTGCAGATTTGACGGCCACCCCCAACCCACTGACCAGGCACAACACGAACAAACACACCCTGACCAGGCGCTTCGTGTACCCACTAGTGCACACCAACTTGCACAAACGTTCACCAAAACGCGTCCTGACGAGGTCCCCCAGGGCTTCACCGTGGCGATCTGCCCACGCGCATCGAGGGGCGCGGGCCGACAACCCCAGCGGATCTGAGTGAGAACGCGCCGAGCAGGATCGGCCACGTAGTCCATACCTATGCTTCTGAGTCGCTGATCAGCTTCTTGGCAGTCCGCTCGTCGACGACGAGATGCGTAGCCACCCTCGCTTGTAGCGCGGCTCGAATTGGCTTGGCCTTACTGTCTCCCGCTGCGGCACAAAGTCGGCGCGGGATCACCTGTAGCTCTGCTGGAGTAGGTCCGGTGGCCCGCTGGTTGAGGACAAGGTCCGAGTACGTGCCGTCTTCTCGGAGGAACACTGTACAAACGTCCCCCACCACGCCTTCACTCCTGAGCAGAGCGAAGTCATCCTGCTCAAGGTACCCCGCCGAGTAGACGTGGCTGGGAACATCTCCAGACAGCGCCCCGACTGAGAACAGGGCAGTGTCTGCTCGACGTTGCAGTTCGAGAACTCGCCTTATCGAGCGCTCCCGCCACATCGCTTCGCGTGTTTCCGCGAAGTCGAAGAAAGCAGGCACAGGAAACAGCTGGATTTCCGCATCAAAGGCGATACCGAACTGAGAAAGCAGCGACTCCGCATAGAGAGCGCCAGAAGTCCTGGTATTGGCTGCGCCGTTCAGCTGGACGATCGTGCTGCCGAGCGTTGGTTTCCTCCCCAGCTCGCTCGCGACAGCCGCGACTGTCGTGCCCCACGCGACTCCCATGATCATGTCGGAGTCCATCCATTGCGTCGCCAGCCTTGCGGTGAACACGGCAACCTGAGCAAGGCGCTCCCGCTCGGAGGCGAGCCCGGAAACAGGAACCACATATGTCTCGACGCCGAAGGCCGTCGCGACCTCCTGAGAAAGGCTCGATGATCTGGTCGGGGATGGCCGAAGGGCTATCTCCACGAGTCCCAGCTCTCTTGCCCGCTTGAGCATTCGCGACACCGTAGACCGGGACAAGTGCAGCCAGCGACCGATCGCGTCCATCTTCATGTTCTGGTGGTAGTACATAGAGGCGACGGCTAGGAGCTCCTCCTCACCATAGGACACCCCTCGTTCCTCGCTCGTTGCCATCACGCCTTCTGTGCACATTCGTGCAGATTCTGTGAGAAGTCTTGCAGCGAGACTACCTGAGGGGTAACTATCGGGTCAACGGTCGGCGAAGCCAACCGAGGAGGAGCGTTGGGAGAGGACCGGCTCGATTCCGAGTTTCGCGGGCGCGCAATCGCGGAGGTGGCTGGCTCCTGGGCGGGCAAGGCGAGACTCGACGTGCTGGTCATCGGTGGTGGAGTGACCGGTGCCGGCATCGCCGTCGATGCCGCGACCCGGGGACTCGAAACGTGCCTCGTCGAAGCCGGCGACTGGGCCGTCGGAACCTCGAGCCGTTCGAGCAGGTTGGTTCATGGGGGGCTTCGATACCTTCAAACCCTCGATTTGAGGCTGATTCGAGAGGCGCTGGCCGAGCGGGACCTGTTGCTCACAACGTTGGCGCCGCACCTGGTCTCTCCGCAGCAGTTCGTCTTCCCTCTGAAGCGATGGCAGAGACCGATCATCGGGGCCGGGGTAGCGCTCTATGAGATGCTCGGGGCAAGTAGACGCGATCCCAGACTTCCTTTGCATCGACACATCGGAAGGCAGGGGCTTCAGAATCTGTTTGCCGGGCTTGATCCCGATGCTTTCGTTGGCGGGATCACCTACTGGGATGCGACAGTTGACGACGCTCGTTTCGTGCTGAGTCTGGTACGGACGGCTCAACGCGCGGGGGCCCGCACGATATCGCGAGTCAAGGTGGTACGGCTGCTCGAGGATGCGGGGGGAACTGTGCGTGGGGCGGCCGCCGTGGACCTCGAGTCGGGTCGTGAGTTCGAGGTCGCGGCCAAGTCGGTGATTGTCGCAACGGGAGTCTGGACGGAGGAAACCCAGATGCTTGCTTCGACAAGTGGCGGTCTTCGCGTTCTTGCCAGCAAGGGCGTGCACATCGTGGTTCCACGCGACGCGATTCAGGGAAACGCCGCTGTGGTTGCTCCAACCAAGTCGAGCGTCTTGTTCCTCATTCCGTTGGAGGACCACTGGCTGATCGGAACGACTGACACTCCGTGGCACCTTGACCGGTCGAATCCCCTGGCGACCGCGTCCGATGTCGAGTATCTCATCGAGCAGGCCAACTCGATCCTGGCCACACCCATCGAGCCGGAACAGATAGTGGCAGTGTTTGCAGGACTGCGGCCCCTCCTCCAGAAGGGTGTCAAGCCGGGCACCAATTCGAGCAAGATCTCGCGAGAGCACACGGTGGCTTCCCCCGCTCCCGGGCTCACGGTGATCGCGGGAGGGAAGCTCACTACGTACCGAGTGATGGCTCGAGATGCTGTGGACCATGCCCTAGGGGTACGAGCGGAGCGGACTCCATCGGTGACTCAGATGACTCCCATTGCCGGCGCTGAGGGCCTCACAGATGTGAAGAAGGAGTCGGCTTCTTGGTTGTCGCGCTTCGCGTGGAGTGACAGGACGGTTGGACATCTACTGGGCCGCTATGGAGACAAGACCCGTGAGATCATCGCGATCTGTGCGGAGGATTCGGGGAACGCAGAGCCACTTCGCTCGGCCCCCAGCTATCTGCGTGCCGAGATCGTGCATGCGGTGACGCACGAGGGTGCTCTCCATGTCGACGATGTCCTCTCTCGTCGCACGCACATCGCGTTTGAGTTGCCCCAACGCGGCATCTCGGCCGTCGACGAGGTGGTGTCGATCGTTGCTCCACTCCTCGGGTGGGACGAGGACAGTGTCAATCGCGAGGTTTCCGAGTACTTCGCGTTGGCCTCGGCCGAGGAGTGCGCACGGGGGCTGCACGACGACCGGGACGCCGTCCGCGCCTTCATGTCGCAGATCGGTCGGAAAGCCGAGTACGTGGGCGCCACCGAGCGCACATCGACCGCATGGATGGACTCGGGCGGAACACTCGGCAGACAAGACCCACCTGACTGGGATCAGCGATCGCGATGAGAGACGAACAGCGATGTACCTGAGAAAGCGAACCGAAGGAGGTAGTGGAGGAGGAACGAGGATGGAGCCGAACAGACACCGAGCCGTGCTCAGCTGCGTGACCGCGTCGGGCGAACCAACAGGGGTGCCAAAGAGAGGGATGCAACGCCAGCCCCCTCTCCCGGTCCTTCACATCAGTCGATCCTCTTCGGGGGTGTCTCTCCGTCGCAAGTCCACACCGGCAACGAGTGCATCGATGTCAAGGAGTTCCGGAGGGTATCGAGAAACGGGATCCCCGCGCCGGGCACGGAGGCGTCACGACCACCGCAGCACCCAAGAGACTCAGCACGAAGTGACCGTGGTTGCCCGTCGTGGCCGCGTTGCCTTCGGCGCTGGGAAAGCACATGATCATGTTTTGCGTATGACAGCAGAACACACCGGGAGTGGAGGTATTCGATGAGTATGTCAACTGGCCCGCGGAGCGGGTCTATGGCTGTATCGGTAGAAAGTCGTGGAGGGTCCTGGTTCTCAGATAGGACCAAGCGGTTGCTGGTGATCTCTGTCGTTCTGATGGTGTTCGGCGGCCTGCTCGCGAGGTTCATCAACACCGACGGCGGAAGTACCACGGTTACCGAGGCGACGATCTTCGCCGCAGATGGCCATCAGATCAGCGCGTTCGTGTACATGCCCGATGGCGTGTCGGCACAGAACCCGGCGCCCGGCATCGCGATGTGGCACGGGTTGAACAACTCGAAGGAGTACATGTCCAACACGGCATTGGAGATGGCGAGGCGCGGCTTCGTGGTCGTCTCGGCCGACATGACCGGCCACGGCTCGTCCGACGGTGCCAACCAGGACATCGGGTGCGGCGGTCCAGACACGCTGGCATACCTGCAAGGCGTGCCCGGGGTGGACACCTCACGGATCGGGCTGGTCGGGATGTCCCAGGGTGGTTTCTGCGCCGCGACGGCAGCAGCTCTGTCGCAGCCTGACGGCTACAACTCGATCTTCTACATGGAGTCCGAACCCAATCCCCCCGGCCCTCCGTTCGTCGACGCGTACATGGGCCTCCACAATGTCGCCTGGAACATTGGCGGGTTCACCGAGCTCGGCCTGATGGTTGCGATCGACAAGGGCTCCGACGCCACGATGTCTCCGGCGCTGCTCCCGCTGTTCGGCACCGACGGCCCGATCGTCCCCGATCAGGTGTACGGGTCGACCGCCGACGGCACGGCGCGCATCCTCTACACCCCGTTTGAGGATCACGCCCTATCCACCGACTCACTGGCTGCGATCGGCAATGCTATCGACTGGATGCAGCGAACCCTGACCGACGGCAGCCAACCGAGCATGTCGCAGATCTGGCCCTTCAAGTTCCTCGGCACGGCAGCGGCGTTGTTTGGTGCGTTCCTGTTCCTGTTCGCCATGGGCGGCCTGTTGCTGCGAACCCGCAAGTTCGCCACGCTCGTTCGACCGGTACCTGAGTACAGGGGACTAACAGGCGGGCTCTGGTGGGTCGGCGCAGTCGTCACCACGGCGCTGGGTCCACTCCTGTACCTATGGGTGTGGAACCACATGTTCCAGACGCAATGGGTGAAGGTGAATACGCTGTGGCCCCAGACGTTCACCAACATCTACATGGTCTGGGCTGTCGTCGTCGGCGTGATCGCCTGGGCGTTCATCGTGCTCGATCACTACACGGTGACCCGCAGACAGGGGGCCAGCCTGGAGAGCTACGGCATCGATGAGCCCGGCGGCGGGATCGACTGGTACGCCGTGGGACGATCGTTGCTGTTCGTGGTAGCGGTTCTCGCGCCGTTGTACGCGCTCCTGGCCTTCGTCAAGGGGGTCTGGCACGTCGACTTCCGCGCCTGGGTCGTGAACCTGCAGCCCATGAGCCCCGCCCGCTGGTACGCCTTTATCGGCTATCTGGTTCCCTTCGCGATCTACTTCGTTGCCCAAGGGATCCTCTTCAACGGATTCCTGCGGTGGAAGAATGGCAAGGCCCCGATGTGGCAGGAGATGCTGGTCAACTCCATCATGCTCACCTTTGGCGCATTGGTGTGGGTCCTCATCCTCTACATCCCGCTGCTCGCGGGCGGCACCCAACCCTTCGGCGCCGATAGCGCCGTCGCGGCGGGCCTCGGTGGGATCTACTACCTGCCAATCTTGGTGTTCTGGCCGCTGATCTCGTGCTTGTACACGTACTTCTTCAGGAAGACCGGCCGCATCTACGTCGGCGCCTTTCTGGTGACCGCCTACATGGTCTGGACCCTGGCAGCAAGCGGGGACTTCGCCCTGTGGCGGATCCTCGGGTAGTCCCGAAGTTGGCCCAACGCAGGCAACCGCGACGGGACGATGCGAGGCCCGGCCAATACCCATCGGCCGGGCCTCAGCATCAGCCGGAGATGGGCACGCCTGCTCCTCATGGCTCAAGCAGTGCCGGGGATGTTGGCACCGGGGGATGTGTGAGAGACATCGAGATGTCTGTAACACTCTGCTGAGGCAGGTACGAAAACTGAAAGGTGGCTCTGGGAATCGCAACCGGTCGTCATGATCACCAGAGACGGCGGTTTGGAGCCGTTCGACTACTAGGCCACAGATCTGGCGTTGCTGTGGTGGGTGGTCCTTGGAGCTTCCGGCTTGGAGGGCCGACTCCTCCGGGACTGAGACCACCGGGGCGGGGGTGTCTCAGCTATGGGAGCCGAAGACGGAACCTGGCTTGCGCACACGGAAGGCTCCGCTCTCGGATCCGACGATGGGGGCTAGGGTGCCTTCGGGAAGCTCAAGGGTCGGGTCCGGGTCGGACAGGAGGAACCGTTCGTGCGACGGTCGAACTGGGAGAAGGTCATCGAGGCGGCTATGGGCCCTGCTGCCCACTACCTCCAGTCGCTGCCGGATCGGTCCGTCTATCGACCTGCCGATCCCGAGGGCATCCGGGCGTTGGTGGGCGGCTCCCTCCCCGAGGAGGGCAGCAGACCCGAGGAGGTCGTGGCCGAACTGGCCCGTGACCTGGAGCCCTTCGTCGCAGCTCACGCCTCGGGTCGGTTTTTCGGGTTCGTGATCGGCGGGTTGCACCCGGCTTCTTTCGGGGCCGAACTGCTGGCCGCTGCCTGGGATCAGAACGCAGGTCTGTATGCGGTCGCTCCCGGGGTCGCGGTGGTGGAGGAGGTGGCCGCCGGCTGGGTGCTGGAACTCCTCGACCTCCCGTCCGACGCTTCCGTGGGTTTTGTGACGGGGGGACAGATGGCGACCTTCACCTGCCTGGCGGCGGCCCGTCACCATGTCCTGCGGGAAGCCGGATGGGACGCTGAGGCCGATGGCCTCCATGGGGCTCCCAAGGTGCACGTGGTGGTCAAGTCTGAGCGGCACTCGACGATCCCCCGCGCCCTCCGTTTCCTAGGTTTGGGCGATGCGACCGCCGTGGTGGTTCCTTGTGATGACCAGTCGCGCATCGACCCGGAGGCTCTCGAGCGGGTGTTGGCCGACCTGCAGGGTCCGACCATCGTGTGTGTGGAATCCGGCAACGTCAACACTGGGTCTTTCGATCCGTTCGGGGCGGTGGCTGACGCCGCCGACCGGCACCGGGAGAGGGGGAATCCCACATGGGTGCACGTGGACGGGGCGGTGGGGTTGTGGGCGCGGGCGTCCGCCGACCGTCGCCACCTTGCCGATGGTCTGGAGCGGCTCGACTCATGGTCGACCGATGCCCACAAGCTTCTCAACGTTTCCTACGACTCGGGTATCGCCATCTGCCGGCATCCGGCCGCTCACCGGGCGGCGATGAGCGTGCACGCCTCCTACCTCATCCAGTCCGATGGTGTGGCCCGGGATCAGATGGACTGGAACCCGGAGTTCTCCCGACGGGCGCGGGGGCTGGCCGTCTACGCCACACTCCGATCCCTGGGTCGAAGGGGAGTCGAAGAGCTGGTGGCTCGAACCTGCTCGCTGGCCAGACGGTTTGCCGATCGTCTGGCTGCCAGCGGCCGAGCCGAGGTGATGAACGAAGTGGTCTTCAATCAGGTGCTGGTCCGGTGGCTCTCCCCGGACGGAAACCATGACGCTCTCACCGACCGGGTGGTGGCGTGCATCCAGGCCGACGGGGCCGCCTTCTTCAGCGGGACCACCTGGGGTGGGATGCGACTGATGCGGATCTCCGTTTCGGACTGGGCGACGGACGAGGAGGATGTCGACCGGGCGATCGAGGCGCTCCTCCGCTGCGCCGGATGATCATCACCTTGTCGCGCCGCTCCCTGTTGCCAACCTCCGGGGATCCAAGGCTGACCTCACTGGCAAAGGCGCCTCGGTAGGGCACGCGTCCAACGATGCCGCTTCTGGTCGAGAGTATGGGTAGGGGTAGGCGCGGCCCTGTGGGTGCGCGCCGAGCCGCTCAGGCAGGCACTGGTGAGCGCAGGTGTGGCCATGTGGTCGTGGACGCTGGGCGAAAGGATCCACAGGAAAGACCACAAGCCGACATCGGACAGGACCGACTGCTTCGCGGGTTTTCGCCTCGCTCCAGGTCCGGTAGCCGTGTGGGGCTAGACGATCGAACGAAACCATGACCGCGGCAGCGCTCAATCCGTTTGCCACGGCGTGCGGTGAAGGAGCGCGCTACCGCCACCGGCTAGAACTGCGAACCCAGGGCTCAGGAGTAGGTTCGGTGCGGCCTGTCTAGCTCATCGTTCCGATCTTCTCGACGAAGCGATCCGGCTCCATCAGATGCGGGTAGTGGGCGTTGTCCGGCCACACCTCGTACTCGGCCTGTGGGATGACCGACTTCAGCCAGGCTACGTAGTCGGGTCCGAGGTCGGTGCCGTGCAGCGCCAGGTACGGGGCGTCGAGCCCATCGAGGAAGCTTCGCACCATGGCGTCGAGCTCCTCAGGGGTCTTGGTGAACACGGGATCCCACACACCGAGCACAGCGTCCTGGTTGGGGGAGCGGAGGGCGGTGAGACGAGCCTTATCTTGATCAGGCAATGGCGCCATAAACCCGTCAAACATCGCATTGATGACAGCGCCGAACGCGTCGCTGCGCAGCATCGGCTCGACTGCCGTGAGCTGCTCCTTGAACGCGGCGAGGGCGAGCGGCTGGTCGACGTTGACGGCCGCACGCACGGGCCGACGCGCCGCGTACACGGACACGACGAATCCTCCGAGCGAGTGGCCCACTGCCAGCGGTGTGCCGTTCCCGACCTCATCGACGACGGCGCCGACATCGTCGGCGAGCCGGTCCAGGCCGTAGCTGTCGACGGGATCCGACTCCCCGTGGCCGGGAAGATCGACGCTGATCACCCGGTAGCTCTCAGACAGCGGTCCGAGGAGCGGATCCCACGTCCTTCGAGACTCGGTGATGCCGTGTACGAGGAGGAGATCGACATCCCCATCCCCAACGATCTCATACGCAACCTGGTTGCCCTCGGGGGCCGTGATCTGTGCCATGCCTGCTCCTCAAGTCGCCTTCGGCGAGCCTATCTCGTGGAGTTCCTGTTTGCGTCCCGATGAGGTATCAAGAAGGGAGCGAGAGACGGGTGACCTTGTGGCTTACGACCAATCGACAGTCGACCGGGTACGGCTGCTTCTTGCCAGCCATTCAGATGTCGATGAGAAGCGGATTGTCGGTGGGGGACTGGGCTTCATGGTCGATGGCCACCTGTGTTGTGGTGTGAGCTCGAGAGGCCTCACCGTGCGCGTCGGACGAGACGAGATGGACGAGGTGCTCTCACTCCCGCATGTCCGGCCTCTTGCGTTCGGGGGGAGAACGACCAAGGCGTTCGTCGTGGTGGAACCCGACGGGTACCGGGACGACGAGGCGTTGCGGTCGTGGATCGATCGAGGGCTTCGGGCAGTCGACGCCCTCGGGTAGTCGATCAGGCGGTCTCGGGTTTGGCGATCTGGCGTGACGAGACTGCCAACACTGGACGGGCTTCGAGGACCGCCATCCCTAGGCTCGGCGGATCGGTTTCCGATTCCCCCAGCCCTGGGTTCGCAGGCAGGGGTAGGTTGAAACCATGATCGAGTGGCTGCTGGAGGGGGATCCGGCGATTCGGTGGCAGGTGATGCATGACCTGACCGACACGCCTGCTGACGAGATCAGTCGCGAACGGGTTCGAGTCTCGACGGAAGGGTGGGGCGCTCGCATCCTCTCGCTCCAGGCCGACAACGGGCACTGGGGCGGTGGTATCTACTCGCCCAAGTGGATCTCGACGACCTACACCCTGTTGCTGCTTCGTCACTTCGGTATCGACCCCGCGAGCCGGGAGTGCCAGGCGGCCATCGACAGGGTCCGAGCACGCGTGACGTGGCGTGGCTCACGACCGTTCTTCGAGTACCGGGGCGAGACGTGCGTCACGGGAATGGTGTTGGCGCTCTCCGCCTACTTCGTCGCCGCCGGGGGAAGTGACGAGGTCGTCGATTACCTTCTGGGAGAGCAACTCGACGATGGCGGTTGGAACTGCGACACGGCTCGTGGTTCGGTACGGTCCTCGTTCAACACGACGATCTCGGTGCTCGAAGGACTCCTCGAGTACGAGCGGGCCAGGGGAGTAGCCGACCCGGCGATCGACGGGGCCAGGACGAGAGCGCACGAGTACCTGCTCGAACGCCACTTGCTGCGGTTCCTCTCGACCGGGGAGATCATCAATCCCCGCTGGAAGCTGTTCTCGTTCCCACCCCAGTGGCACTACGACGTCCTCCGCGGTCTCGACTACTTCCGCGATGCCGGCATTCCCTTCGACGAACGGTGCCATGAGGCGATTGCCCTCGTCAAGGCGAAACGTCGCACGGACGGCACCTGGCCGCTCCAGAACCACTACGCCGGCAAAGAGCACTTCAAGATGGAACCCGGTCCAGGCAAGCCCAGCCGGTGGAACACCCTTCGGGCCCTGCGCGTGCTTCAATTCGGTAATTCGCCAATAAGCGAAGTAGTCTTGTAGAGAAGACCGAAGGACGAGGAACCGAGAGAGGGGGAGTCGTGGACTCGAAGACACCTCATCTTGCGAAGGGGCTGGTCGGCATCGGGGTCACGCTGTTGCTCGCAGCCGGGTGTACTGCCTCCGGCGGGACGACTACGACATCGACGACCACGGAGCCGGCATCAACGTCAACCGAGCCGGCAACAACGAGCACCTCTGCTTCCGAAGCGACTACCACAACCGAGGAGACCACCATCCCCGAAGCGACCAGTGTCGACGTCACTTTTCCGGCCGATGGGTTGGACCTTGCCGGGACGTTGCGCGTTCCGACAGGCGACGGTCCGTTCCCTGCGGTCGTGTTGATCGCCGGAAGCGGACCGGAGAGTCGGGACGAAGTCGTACCCGGGCAGCTCGACATGACGTTCGGGTTCGACATCCCCGTGTTCAAGGAACTCGCAGAGGGTCTCCAAAGTGGTGGTATCGCCGTGCTCACCTACGACAAGAGGACCTGTGGGCCGTTCAACGGGTGCGCCGACAATGGCTACCCGACTCCATCCGCGGACCTCACGGTTGACGACTTCGTCGCGGACACTACCGCGGCGGTCGAGTACCTCCGGACACGGCCCGAGGTCGATCCCGACCGGATCAGTGTTATCGGTCACAGCCAGGGAGCCGAGTTCATCACCGTGATGCTCGCGGCCGACCCCGAGCTGGCGAGCGGCGTGATGATCGGTGGTCCGTACCGTCCGATCGACCAGATCATCGAGACACAGCTCGACTTCACGGTCCAGCTCATCGAGCAGCAGGGGATGACAGAAGAACAAGCGTTGGCACTACCGCCAGTGGTGTCACTCGCCGACGTGGTCGACGGTGTCAAGGCGATTCGGGATGGCGGCACCGAGCCGGTCGCGGGGACGAGCGCCGAGTTCTGGAACAGCTGGTTCGACCTCCACGATCGAACCCTTTCGGCTGCCGCCGAGATGGATCAACCGCTTCTCGTGTTGAACGGAGAGATGGACTGGAACGTACCGGTGACCGAGGCCGAATCGTGGCGCCAGTACCTCGAGTCCGTCGGCGCCAACGCAGAGGTGCAGACACTGCCGTGCGTAACGCACGCTCTGAACTGCGTACAGGGGACCAACCCGCTTGCCATCACTCCCGCCGACATCGGTCACAGCGTGGATTCGAAGGTCATCGACGCAATTGTCACGTTCCTCGGGGAGTGACCGACGGTCGGGGCTAGTGTCGACGCCACCCGAACAGGAGAAGCCTCGGTGACCGATGATGCTGCGAAAACCACAGTCGTGCTCGCCGGTGCGACCGGCTGGGCCGGGTCAGCGCTGGCGAAGGGGATGGCCGTGTTGGACGATCTCGAGTTGGTTGGTGCCGTTGCGAGGTCGGCGGCCGGTCGGCGACTTGGCGAGGTGCTCGACGTCTCCGGGCTGCCGGTGCCTGTGAGTGGCACGGCGGCCGAGGCCCTTCAGTCGCAGCCCGATGTGTTCGTCGAGTACACGCACCCATCCGTCGCCCTCCGGAACACGCTGGCAGCGATCGAAGCTGGCGCACATGTTGTCGTCGGAACCTCCGGCCTGTCGGCCGACGACTATCGAATGATCGACGAAGCAGCAACTACGCAGGGGGTCGGGGTGCTGGCGTGCGGCAACTTCTCGATCACCGCCGTGCTGATGATGAAGTTCAGCGAGATGGCTGCAGCGTGGGTCAAGGACTGGGAAGTCATCGACTACGCGAGCGCAAGCAAGGTCGACGCGCCGAGCGGCACGGCACGAGAACTGGCCAGCCGGCTTGGCGCAATGGCCGTTTCGAGGGAGATCCTCGGCGACAAGGAGGCGAGAGGGGAGAGCATCGAAGGCACCCAGGTTCACTCGCTGCGGCTGCCGAGCTATGTGATCGGGATCGAGTCCATCTTTGGGCAAGGTGATGAACGACTGACGTTGCGACACGACGCCGGTCCGAGCGCAGAACCGTATGTGGCAGGCGCCTTGCTTGCGATCAGAAACGTGTCGGGTCTGGTTGGTCTGCACCGTGGTCTCGACACGGTGATGGACTTCTAGAACCCCCTGTCCCCCGAACCCAGGGCTCAGGGTCAGCTGCATTACGTCGGATCGGTGCCCGGCCACGCTTTCAAGCGGGCATCATCGCCTCGGCGGTAGTGGGACGTTCAACGCAGGGTCCCGGCTTCCGGGCGTCCCTACAAACCTCGGGGGGCGAGGGCGAGTTGTCTGCTGAGAGCGATCAGCGTGCCGTCGGTGTCCCAGAGCTCGCCGTCTTCCTCGAGGTAGGTGTCGTCGATGAAGCGGCTCTTGAACGATGCCGCGAGCCAGGGCCCTTTGGGACGCCGGCGCACCTGGACGGACAGTGTGATGGTTGGCACCCAACCGATCGCGCCGGTGTTGAAGATGGCCGGTGGAAACGCATCGGCGAACACGGGAAGGGAGAGCGTGTCGAGAGGCCGGTCGTCGGGGAACTTGGCCCATCCGACGATACTCGGCGTCCCGTGAGGGTTCCCCAGCGCGAACTCCACCTGTTCGAGGGGGAGCCGCAGCTCGACATGGCGGGCGAGCGGAGGGGGAAGCATCGACTGTGGTTCGGGCATCAGTCTCGGGTACTGCTCGGGGGCGTCGAGCCGCGGAGGGGATGCCTCCCAGAGACGCTGTCCACCGTTCTCGGGCAACTCGCCGGTGATTGCCTGCACGATCGTCGTCGGTACGCCGTCTTGGCGAAGGGTCGCCGCGCTGGCCGAGTGGCGTTTCCCCCGGGACGACAGCACCTGGACCTTGATCTCCACCTCACCAGGATGGCCAGGACTCAGGTAGGTGGCCGTCAGCCCGATGACGTCCTGTCGTTCGGTCGCGGCGAGGATGGCTCGGGATGCGATCGCCAGTTGGTACCCGCCGTTGGGGACGCCGCCCATGTCCCAGCCCTCGGCGATGGTGCCGTGCCAGCGGTCACCGACCTGGTCGATGGCAGTTGCAGCGTCGAAGTCGTACGTCGTGTCGGCCACCGGGGGATCGTACCGTGGGGCGCTTCCTGTTGACAGGTCACAGTTGTTGCGCACTCTCGCGCCGACGAGGCCGTTCTTGTCAAGATCACCCCCGCTGAGCGGGGTCACGATTGACAAGAAGAGAGATCGATCCCTTCACACCACCTCGGCGCGGTTCCACCACCGGACCGTCAGCCACGCCACCACGAGTGTCGTCACTGGCACCAACAGCAGCTGGACGATGCTCACCTCCGCAACGTCAGCCGTACCGGCAATCGCGTACAGGCCAGGAGCGGCGTAGGGGAACCAACCGCCGGTTCCGAACAGGACGGCGATCTGGGTGATCATCGTCAGCAGGATCAGCGCGCCGAAGGCAGGCAGGTAGCCGCGTCCGACGCTCGCCACGAACCCGATCGTCAATGAGATCATCGACGTGAGGAACCCGGCAACGAGCAGTCGCCACAACCACCCTGCAAGGTCGATCCCCGCCAGCGATCCGACGTGGGCGACCAGGCCGACAAGGATCGCGGCTCCCAGTGTCAGCACGGTGAGCACCAGACCCCACCAGGCCAGCACGATGAACTTGGCTGTCGCGATCGATCCCTTCGACACCGGCAGTCCGAACAGCGACGGGAACGTTCGGTCGGAGAACTCACGCCCAAACGCCCACGCCACGACCACACCGGGTCCGATGAACATGGCGATCGACACGATCTGCGCCAGCAGGCCGAGGTAGGCCTCCCATCCCTCGCCCACGACCATCGCCTGAGCCTTCAGCGCGACTGCACCGGCACCGCCCGCCTTGGCGACCGCCACGAACCCGAGACACAGCAGCGGCACGAGGACCGCGATCAGCACCGTCGTGGCGAGCACCACCGTCGAGCGACGCGCCTTCAGGAATTCCACCTTCAGTGCCCGCCTCATGCGAGTCCCCGTTCCCGATCGTTCCGGTACACGAGATCGAAGAACTGCTGTTCCAGATCGATGCCGTGCGGATCCAACGTCCCGATGACCCTGCCTCGATGTAGCACCGTGATCCGATCGGCGACTCGCGCCAGCTGGTCGAGGTGGTGACTCGACACCATCACCGCCGCGCCACGCTCTGCGGCGGTCCGCATCAGGTCCCTGATGAACACGACCCCGGCCGGGTCGAGCGCGTTGGCCGGTTCGTCGAGAACGAGGATCGATGGCCGGTGCACCAGCGCCGCGGCGAGGCCGAGCCGCTGATGATTTCCAAGCGACAACGCTCGTGCCCTTTTGTTCGCCCAGTGACCCAGTTGGAATTCGTCGATCACCCTGGCGACTTCGGTCGGAATGTCGTCGACACCGTGCAGGAGAGCCGCAGCTTCGAGATTCTCAGTGACGGTTAGCTCCGGGTACGAGAACGGCGTCTCGATCAGACACCCGACCTGTCGCCATACGTCGGCTCTCGCCGATCGGGCGTTCACGCCACCGATGCGCGCCTCTCCCGATGTCGGCGCCACCATTCCCAGCAGCAGCCGCATCAACGTCGTCTTGCCGGCACCGTTGAGCCCGACGATCGCATGGATCTCTCCCGATCGCACCTGGAGGTCGACGCCGTCGACCGCCCGCTCGTCACCGTAGAGGCGAACCACGTTCCGCGCCTCGAGCGGCTCAGGCATCGCTACCTCCAAGCATTTCGAGGGCAAATCGGACCCGGTCGCCCAGAGTGCCTGAGTTCTCGTGCTCGCCCCAGTCGATCAGCGCTGCCATCAGCGCTCCCATGACGGCGCCCGCAGCGACGCGGGCGTCGAGGAGAGGGACCGCGGTCGACGTGAGCGCATCGATGATCACCTGCTCGGTCTTGCGGTTGTTCGACCAGACGGCAGCAACCAGATCCTCGTGCTGGGTGAGGAGGCGGAACCGGGTGCGGATGGCGTCGTCATCGGGTTCGTCGACATGCGCCCACGACTCGAGGATGCCTTGTGTCACCCGTTCGAGCGGAGGGAGCGAGGCGTCGGTTGCGGCCACCATCTCCCCGATCACCGGATCGTACGGGTCGTCAACCAGTACCGACACCTTGGTCGGGAAGTGACGGAAGAACGTCATGTGAGAGACACCAACGGCCGTCGCTATCTCCTCGACCGTCACGTTGTCGTAGCCTCTGGCGGCGAAGAGCCGCACCGCGGCCTCTTGGAGCTCCCTCCGGGTCTGTTCCGCACGTCCCATGAAGGGAAACGTTACTCACTAACGTTAAGGGTGTCGATTTCCCCGTGTCGCCAACCAGGAGGTCGAGGCGGCCGCCATGTCCGGGGCTAGAGGTCCTTCATGTCAATCTGGGCGTCGCCGAGCGGCGCTCAACGTGACAAGAACGGGAACGCTGACCTGGGTCAGGACTGGTGACTGCGGGTGAATCGCATGGCATCGTCGAGGTCCATGGCGGCTGCCCTCGCGCGGATCGGTTCGACTGCCGCGTCACCGAGGCGTTGCGACACCATCCCCAGCTTGGGTTCGACGAATGATTGGTACGGGCTGTCGTCGCGATCGCAGAACGACAGCAGGAGCGCTGCATCTTCGTCCCTCCCGGCTGCGGCCCATGCTCGCCCGATTCCTGTAAGCGCATACAGCGTCGCCTCGCGCATACCGGACCGATCCGCCATGTCCAGTGCCTCGTAGAGCCGTTCGAGCGCGGAGTCGATCCGTCCGAGCTCGATCTCGGGTAGCGCAGCTCGGCACCTGGAGATCACCGATCCCCAGCGGTGGTTGACCGACTCGAAGTGCTCGAGGGCTTCGAGCGCGTAGCGGATGGACAACTCGTAGTCGCCTTGGCTGAACCACGTCCAGCTCAGGCGGCTGAGTGCGTAGCCTTGACCGCTCGGATCGTTGAATTTCACGAACACGTCCTGTGCTCTACCGTGGTACTCCGCTGCAGCAGCATGATCACCGAGCTCGTCGGCCGCCACTCCGAGTTTGGACAGCAGGTAGGCACGTCCCAGTTCGGCGCCATCCGCGTGGAGCTGCTCTTCGGCCGCGGCGAAGATGGAACGGCCTCCTTCGACGTCGCCAGCCAGCAGCTTGGTCCAGCCGTACCACGCGAAGAGAGATGCGCTCAACAGGTCATCGCGCTTCACGGCGAGTGACTCTGCTCGACTGAACCAGTCCAGTGCGGCATCGATCTCTCCCGCAATGCACGCTGCTACACCGAGATCCGTGAGGCACCATGCCAGCGTATGGCCACCGACTCGTTCGCAGGCCGGCATCAGCGTGAGGAGCTCTTCGGTTGCCGGTGCCGGTTCCGTGAAGTTCAAGGCGAACTCGTGGTGATAGAGCCTCGCTTGCAGGTAGGCAACGTCGTCGAGTGGCGAACCGGCGACGGAACGATCTGCACGAACCTGGGATAGGCGTACGAACTCATCGGCACCGTCGGTCCATGAGTACAGGAACAGGAAGTACACCAGAGCATCGAGGATGGGAAGGCACACTTCTGCGTCGCTGTGCTGGTGGTGCCACTCCGCCGCCGTTCGAACGTGGTCCCATTCGGCGGCGACCTCGTCGCGAACCGCGACCTGATTCGAAGAACCCTCGAGGTCCGAGGACCGAGCCAGGAGGAAGTCGGCGTAGTGGTGTGCGTGTTGCTCCTCCAGGGCTGCACGTCGGTCTCCGAGCTTCTCGAGCGCGAAGTCTCGCACCAGTGGGTGGAGATCGAACCGATCGATACCGCTGCGTTGTACCAGTGACTTCTTCAGCAGATCGAACAGAGTCGACAGGCTGGTTCCCGCCACGGCGGAGGACGCTTCACGAGTGAAGGATGAAGGGAACACGCCGAGGCTCGCCAAGGCCTCCCTGCCGGCATCGTCGAGCAGGTTCCACGAGTAGTCGAACACGGCCCTAAGGCTGCGGTGCCGTTCGGGGATGTCACGTGCGGTCGCTTCCAGGAAGTCGAGGTTTTTCGAGATCTCGTCGGCGATCTGTCTCGTAGAGAGCATCGGGGTCCATGCCGCTGCCAGCTCGATTCCGAGTGGGTAGCGGCCGACCAGATCGCAGATGCGGTCGATGTTCGGATCGTCCTCATCGAGGGTGCCGCCTGCTTGGCGTGCGCGGTCCATGAGGAGCGCTGGGGCGTCGTTGTCTTCCGATGAGAAGCCTCCGACCTCGTGGATCCACTCGCTCTGAAGTCCGAGCCGTTCTCTGCTCGTCACGATCACGGTCGTGTCGGGCGCTTCGGTCAGGATCTCCTGGACGAATCCGGCGCTCTCCAGAAGATGCTCGAAGTTGTCGAGCACGAGCACCATCGGATACATGGCAAGTCGGTCGAGGACCTGCCGCTTTTCGGTGAACGAGGACGACAGCGTGTGGAAGTCGATGGTGAAGTCGAGGCTGTCCGCGAGTGTCTTGACCATCCCATCCACGGTGGAGACAGGAACGAGAGAGACGAAATGGGCAACGACGCGCCCTTCCTCGGCGCAACGGCGAGCCACCTCGACGGCGAGTCTGGTCTTGCCCGCACCACCGTGGCCCACGAGGGTGAGCATCCGGCGGGCTGGGTCGGCCACTTGACGGGCGAGGGAGGTGATCTCGGCGGTTCGTCCGATGAACGGTGTAGCGAATTCCGGCAGTTTGGCCGTTGTGGTGGTCAGGGTCCGGAGTGGTGGGAACGAGGAAGGCAGATCGGGAATCATCACCTGATGGATGCGTTCCGGCGTGCTCAAACCCCTCAGGAGATGTGTGCCCAGTGGCTGTGTGGTGAGTTCGTCGGGAAGGGACCGATAGACGAGCGCGTGAGTCGTGTCGGAAAGGAGGACTTGGCCGCCATGGCCCGCCGCCTCGATCCTGGCCACACGATTGACCTCAGGACCGTGGTAGTCGCCGTCCTGGGGCTCGATCGTGGCCGTGTGCAGGGCCATCCGCACTCCGAGGGCACCAACGACTGCCGGCCAATCGGCTCGACCCAGTGACGTGGCGGCCGTGACGGCTGCCAAGACGGCAGCTAGTGGCGAGTCGAATACTGCGAACATTCCGTCGCCGGTGTTCTTGACAACGACGCCCTTGTGGTCGGCAACCGAACCTGCGACGAGATCGTCGTGGAGAGCGAGAGCACGGCGCATGTCGTCGGGGAAGTTATCCCACAACCGGGTGCTTCCCTCGATGTCGGTGAACAAGAATGTCACCGTTCCACTCGGCAGGGCCACTGTTTCTCGCCTCCCGAAGACCCGCGCAGCCTAATAGGTGCGTGTGCTGTGAGCACAGCGCTCAACTGGACGGAGCCGAATGCCGATGCAATGGTGCCATGGCTCTCCAGGAAACAGCGGCCGGCGCGTTGATGAGGATCCGCCGGCTGGACACGTGCACCGACTGCAATGCCGACCTTCCGGCCGGTACGCTCGCCTACTGGGTCCGCTCCGAGCAGGTGGTCAGGTGTCTGTCGTGTTTCGACGCTAGAGCGCTTGCCACAAGGTCAGGGATCGATGGATGGGTACCCGCTTTCGATCGGGGTGTCGCCGGCGGCTCGGCTCAGAGGGAGTACGAGCGGAAGTGGGAGCGAGAACGGACGAGGCATGAGGAGACCGTCTCCGTCGATGCCGCGTGGAGGGAACGGATGCGCCGGGAACACCCGCTGCTCGGATCGACCATCGCGGTGCTGAAGCCCAAGCCATGAAGGCGTCTACCTAGTTCGATTGCCGACCTGACGTCTCAATGTGCGCGGGCCGGCCGATACGAGATGCACGGATCGCTCCCCACGCGTACCCTCGATCCATGCGCGACTGCACCATCGTCCGTGTCTTCACTCGAGGGAGCCTTGGGGGCAACCACCTCGGCGTGGTCACGGATCTGGCCGGGCTCGACACCAGTGCCATGCATCGCATCGCCGCGAACCTCGGGTTCTCCGAGACCACGTTCATCGAACCCCAACCCGATGGAGTACCGCTGGTGCGGATCTTCACCCCGGTGGACGAACTGCCGTTCGCCGGTCATCCACTCGTCGGTTCGGCCTGGGTCCTGAGCCAAGAAAGGACGGGACCGACCAACCTGCGCTGTGGAATCGGTGACGTCGGGGTTCGCCGCGAGGGTGAGGTGGTCTGGGTCGATACACCGATATCCGGCAAGGCTGTCGACGCGAGCGATGTCCCCGGTTACCTCGAGCGCGGCAGGATTTCGGGTGTGATCGGTGCCGGCCGTGTGATGATTCCGAAGGAGTATCTGATCGGGCGGTTCGCCACGTTCGATGAGGTCGTCGGTCTCGAGCCCGACATGGAGGTGATGGCCGAGACGTTCGGAGTGCTGGTCTACGCACGAGATGGCAACGACGTCCTCGCCCGCTTCTTCGCTCCCGGGACGGGCGTCGATGAGGATCCCGCGACCGGCTCGGCCGCTGTGGCTCTTGCCACGTTGCTCTCGGCTGGAGGCGAGACATCGGGAGAACTCGCAATCCGTCAGGGAGAGTCGATCGGACATCCGTCGGCCATCCGGTTGCGCTGGTCGGGTGACACTGCGTCGATCGGCGGCACGATCGTGTTGGACGAGGTGCGCCGCCTGGAGATGTGAGGGGCCGCCCTCGTCACATAGGTGCTCAATCCTGCCGGCAGTGACGGGACCGGGCTGTTCTACGCCGGACCCTCCCTGAATCCGAGCGACTCGTAGAGGCTTCGGGCGGCCGTGTTGTCCGCTCCGACGCGAAGCGCCACGGCCGCAGCTCCCGCCTCGCGGAGGGTCGCCATGCACTCGTTGAGCAGGAGGCGCGCCAGCCCCCGCCGTCGGTACCTGCGGGCAGTGAACAGCTCGATGATGAATGGAGCGTCCGGCGTCCTGTCCCATGGTGCCCGGCGGGACGTCATGTTCACCGCAACGATCCAACCGTCATGCTCCACCACCGGGGATGCCTCGAACCAGAACTCGCCGTAGTCGCCATTGAATGACGCCTCTATGTCGGCGATGGCCTCGTCGAGCGTTTCGCAGGCATCGCCGGGGTCGCAAGCCTCGAAGTAGAGATGCCCCAGCGGGTCACGGTCCGCTCGGGTGCAGGCGCGAACCTGAAACCCCGGCGGAATGGCTGGATGGGAGTGCGATCTGAGGTCGGCTACGAGCGTCAGCATTGATTGCGATTCTCGCAGGCGATGGATGCTCCGACGCGGCCCGACGGATCTTGCCCATGGCACTGGCAAGCTCCCTGGCCCGGTCGGGCCCCAGCGTATCGAACACGAGGCGCCGAACCTGGTCGAAATGGCCGGCCGAAGCTTCACGAACCCGTACCACACCGGTCTCGGTGAGCACGGCCTCGACGCCCCGACCATCGGCAGCACTTCGGGATCGCAGCACAAGCCCATCCTGCTCCAGACGTGTGATGGCATGGGTGAGTCTGCTGGGGGAGTAGCCCACGTCGAGAGCCAGATCGGACATGCGCATTGAACGGTTCGCCGCCCGATGGAGGCGGCTCAGGATCTCATAGTCGTCGTGACTGATCCCGGCCCGGTTCCTGAGATCACGGTCGAGGGCATTGAGCAGCGATCGCATCCCCTCGATCACCTCGAGCCAGCTCCGCAACTCTGCCCTGTTCAACATGGAAAGCCCACCTGGAATAATTGAAACTTCAAGTACATTGTAGTGGACAGAAGGAGTAGAAATGGCAATCCACCGACTGAATCACGCTGTGCTGTACGTGCGAGACGCGAGTGCCTCCGCCGAGTTCTACTCGGAGGTGTTGGGGTTCCGACGCCTCCCCTTCGAGTTCCCGGGTGCGGTGTTCATGCAGGCGCCGGACTCGCACAACGATCATGACCTCGGGCTCTTCTCAATCGGTGAGGGAGCGGGGGAGTCGCCGGCCGGGCGTGGGGCCGTTGGCCTCTATCACCTCGCATGGGAGGTGGACACCCTCGCGGACCTCGCCGAGATCGCCAAGAGGCTCGTCGATCATCAGGCGCTGGTCGGGGCGACCGACCATGGAACCACGAAGGCTCTGTATGGCCGCGATCCCGACGGGCTGGAGTTCGAGGTCTGCTGGCTGGTCCCAGCCGATCTCGTTCCTGAGGGCTCTACGCCGACTTCACGCCGGCTCGATCTGGACGCCGAGATCGCTCGGTACGGGGCTGACACCCATGGCGGCATCGGGGTGAGCCGTGCGGTGGTTTCTTGAGTGATTCGCAATACGAGAGCCACGACCGTCGACGAGCGGTATAGGAGAGGCGCGATCGTGGAACAAACGGACCGATAGGTCAGTTCAGATGGTCGAGAGCCATGCTTGAGGACCGTAGGCAGAGGCCGCTGATGGGATCAGCGCCTCTGCTCGGTCCGCTCAACCGCAGGCTCGTAGCTGTCGCACTCGCACTTGGGTACGGTGCAGGCTTCGTCTCGGTGGTGTTCCAACTGAGGATGGCCGCATCGTGTGCAGCGTCTACGGGATCCATCGACGTGTCTAGTGTTCTTGCCGGGCATTCTCACCTCCCGGTTGACGGCTTTGTGCCGTCTTCGGGTGCTTCGATGCCCAGCTCGTCGAAGATTCGCTGGCGCTCCTGAGTGTAGGTTGCGTCAGCGACTCCGCCGGCCGCGTGCCGTTCGCTCAGCAGCCGGAAGTCGTTCAAGAGCTTCGCCTCGTCAGCGGATTCCAGGCTCTCTGCTTCGGCAGCGATGGTGTCGCGTCTGAGCTGCTTCGCCTCTTTGCGCTGAGCGCGAGCTCGCTCTCGTTGACGCTTACCCATCGCCTCTCGTGAGCGGGTCATCTCGCGAGCAATACAGGTTCGATGGCCTTCTTGGAACCCTCCCGGGTGGAGGACACTACCTTCGGGCCGTGCGGGGCCTGGCCTCGTTGACGGTCAGACGGCGCCCGTTCCAGTCGTAGCCGTCGAGACGCTCGATGGCCTTGGCTCCCTGCGCAGCGTCAGTCAGTTCGATGAACCCGAAACCCCGCGACCTGCCTGTGTCACGGTCGGTGATGACGCTCGCCGATTCGATGCTGCCGTAGTCGGCGAAGAGCGTACGAAGGTCGCTCTCACGAGCGTCGAATGGGAGATTCCCTACGTAGATATTCATGGACGTTCCTCTCCTCGGTGGGAAACGCTCTCGTTTCCCTCTGTGTAGTTGTTCCGGACCGACTCCGCCGCAGTCCAGTCCGAAGAAGGAGAGAAGCTAGCCACCGCCGAAGCAGCTACGTATAGCCTACCAGACTCGGTCAGCATGCAAGACGGTGGCGTGACCAGCGCTCCGGCTCACTGCTCACGGCGACCCCACGGTTCCCGAAGTTGGCTGCGCTGCAGC